>Ga0187827_10009894_pt1 | contig 10005 bp, 9 predicted proteins | sample ETNtaG_39_FD_167969 | JGI IMG/M metagenome (GOLD analysis project Ga0187827, IMG submission 167969) | Marine microbial and viral communities from oxygen minimum zone, Eastern Pacific Ocean - ETNP2014_SV_150_PacBio MetaG (Illumina Assembly) | ecosystem: Environmental > Aquatic > Marine > Hypoxic... | reverse complement strand
GGGACATGACCTCCTCGGAAATGCCACTGGGGCGCTGGTCAATCACTAAGAGGGTAACATTGTATTTGCGCATCTCGCGGGCGATGGTGCCAAAGATGGTCTGGTCAGCTACCTCAGAATTAAGGAACTTGTGAGCCTCTTCGATAGTGATAACTAGCGGGTGAGGTTTGGTACTTTCCTCGGCTGATGCCATCGCATTTTCCATCCGTTTTTGATAGTTTGTGTATATGCGGCGGCTGAGCATATTGGCTACAAACATATAAGTGGCGATGTTTTGATGTTTGCCAAACTCAAGGACAACATTTGTGCCTCTCTCGAGATACCTCAGGATGTCATCTGCGGTTTTGCCTGCAGACTGTTGTTCCTGTATGAAGGAAAGACGCTTCAGAAACTCTAGCCCCCGCTTCAGACTATGGAGGGTGCTCTCGTGGATAACGTTTAATCCCTCTGGGAGAGTCTCAGCAGTAACTTCCATAGTGCGCTGTATCCATTCTTTGCCAAACGCCCGGTGTAGCGGGTAGATAGCTGCAATGGCCAAGTCGGTGAGACGTAATGTATGTTTCATCAAAACTATGTCTTCAGGCTCAATGTCGCCGTAGCTGATCTTAACTATCGCATCAGGTTTCGATATGCGGCGGCTTGAGTTGGCTTCGTCTAAGGAAAATACGGCCACCTTCGCCTCAAAAAGTTGTTTCAGTCCCTTAACCGTACCGCTGCCTTCTTTAGTACCGGTATAGCCGTACTCATTCTGCATGTCGAAGATCAGGTTAACTGCCTTGCTCTGCAGTATTCCAATAAGTATGATTCTCGTTAGGAATGTCTTCCCGGTACCGCTCTTGCCAAAGATACCGTTGGAGCGCTTGACAAACTCTTCCAGATTGAGACAGAGTTTGGTTTCCATATCTAGTGGGTTACCGATCCAGAACCTCTTTTCGTCTTCTTTGCCAAAGACTGACTCAATATCAGTGTCTGAAGCTAGCTTTACCGGAGAGAAGTGACGGGGCACCGTCTTGACTGGCTGAGGTTCCTCATGCCCAGCTACGTTGCCGATAGTGAGCATCGGTAGAACGTCAAGCATGCCATAGGTACTGGCGTCGGTTAATACCTGAGCGATAAAGGGGTCGTTTGGCGGGGTCTGGATAATCTGGTCATTAATAATGCCGAGGTTGATATCGGTGATTATGCCGAAGAAGCGATGCTTCTCCCCCTCGATGGTGATAAAACGCCCCACCGTCATTTCCTCTACCGAAGTCGAGCTATCCAGCCTGACTTGAATTCCAGTATCTAGCGAACCAGAGACAACGAGGCCGAGGGGTTTGCTCATTCCCTTATTCTCCCTAGTATTGCCTTAAGTCGGTTATAATCGCTGGCCAGTAATATCGCTAGTTCCTTACCCGCGGCGACCAGATAGGTGTGAGGGTCGGGATGTACCGAGCTCATCTGGCGCAGTGAAGCCGCCGTCAGTTCCTCCGCAAGGATGGGTAGGTGGGTAGAGAGTAGCATACTGAGGAAATCAAAAGACTGGCCGAACTCCCTGATTTCATCAGAGGAACACTGATAAACGAAGCTGTGGATCCGGGTAGGTTTGGGTGGTAGGTAGTAAAATAATTTATTCTCTTGCTCATGCCGACTTGTTTCGGCCGAAGCCGAGGAAGTGGAGTTGAAGCGCTTGTGCCCGACGACCAGAGCGTCGAACTCAGTGCGCAGTAGCTTTTCCAATTGGGGACTAGCTTGGTAGATGGCTTCTTCGTCTATCTCGTCCTTGCCGCGGGCAATCGGGCGGCGGCCTGGGTCTAGGCCAGTCGTCGTCACCTGATAGACGATGCCGTAAAGCTCCACCGGTCCCGACGGTGTCGGGATGGTCTTTACCAGACTACCTAGTGGGGGTGACTGGTAAAGTTCGTAGCACTGCGCCACGAACTCGGTGGTACTGGCTTCAATGACCTCACCGACTCTTGAATTCTCAGACATGTTCAACCATACTCAATTATTATTGCGCGTCTCGATGAGTCGAGACGGGGTAATAATACCTCTTCTCTGGATTCCCGCTATAGTTTACCACGTACAGCGATACGGGGTGGGAATAATAATCTAAAGTGTTATTTATTCCCGCCGGCCGCTGTCTTCTTCTTGTCCTGTTTGGGCTTCTTTGTATTCTTTCTGCCTTTGCTTCCCATTTGATTGCCTCCTACCTGACTATTGGTGTTATTGTAATCTCTTACCTTCTTTTTCACAGTGACTAATGAAAAACGTCATGTGGTCACTCTAAATCCATCTTGTTCTCTTACTGAAACTTTTGCTAGAGTTGACGGTGGGTAGGTGTTCGTTCACCAGTAGTGATTCTATGTGTTGCCAGAAGTTTCCCCTATCTTTAGCGGTGACGACCGCCTGCTCATGGGCTTCGCTCAGGGCGACAGGGTAACCGTGTCCTCGGTTACACTGATCTAAAATTAAGGTATGTGTTAGATTGAGTAAGCCATCATCCTGGGCAACCCACCGCGGGAGTTCTACCCGGGCGATTTCGTCGTTTAATCGTAGATAGAAGAAATAGATGAGGTGTTCTCCATAGTGTTCTTTAACGACTTTGGATTGACTGAAGAATAATTCTGACCTCTCTCCCGGGGCAAGTAAGTTGGCAAAAAGATCGCGGTCTAGCAAGCCAGTTACGATATCGCAAGCCTGTTCCGGTAAGCTGGAGCAGTAGGCGCAATTCACCGGTTCGTCGGGGCAGACAGCTACTCTAACAGCGTTGACGACATCTTTGCTGCCCGGTAGGCTGATATGGCTGGCTAGGGCAAGTTGTCTGTCTTTGTTAAGCTCGCGTAGCTGGTCGAGATAAGTAAGAAGGCCCTTGCGCAGCAGTGTATCGGCGACGAAATTGGGGTAAGCCGTTAATCCCCACAGCGTTAGTGAGCCATCGAGCAGAGCCAGAATGGAACTGCCGGGGGATAGTTCTTCAGCTAGTTCAACCAATCGGTGGCATTCTTCGACACTACGTTTGATGTCGAGAAGAGCGCCTTTGATGGGTTCTTCTTGTGTGTTCCTGCCGGGTGCAGTAATCATCAGGTCTTTATCCTCGGCGTAGAGCCGCGGTCGGCTCTCCAGGATGGCATTGGGATGAGGGCCATAGTGAAGAGCTACACTGCCGATATTTATCAGATAGCATTGGAATGACTGGTGGCGGTCGACATCGATCTGAGAGCCATCGCTGGCGATGATGGTGAATTCGGTCGGTAGGGGAAGTGCTGGGTGGCTCTGTTCAAGCCCCTCGAACAGCCCGGCCACCGGCCAAGTCGTTTTGCTGGCGTTAATCTTTGCTTTGAGACGGGCGAAGTCCTCAGTACTATTACGGAGAAAATCCAGGGCTGATTGGAGACGTTCCTTGTGCTTTTCACGGCGAGTCTTCAGTCGCGGTAGTATCCCCCCAACTTGAGTCGCCACCTTGGTTAAATCTAACGCCATCTGACCCCTCATCTCGAGACACTGGGGATTTCCCTGTATATGGAAGTAGTATAATCTAATGAAGTTACCAACTCAAGCCACGTAGTTTTTGCCTCAAACCTTTGAATAATCTCCGTGTTGCTTTGTCTTATTGATAACCCCTATAATGGAATTCGTCGACTTCGTAGGAAAGGGTGAAGGGCGTTGAGTCATCTGGAACATAAACGGCAAGCACCGCAGAGTACAAATTGCGCCATTCTTGTCATCTCGGATACGAGAACGGAGAAGACCGATGAATCCGGCCAGCTTCTTGGGCAGAGGCTAGATGAAAGCGGTCATCAGGTAATCTCGCATTCTCTTTTGAAAAACGATGCGGTTGCTATTAAGGAGAAACTGAATGAGCTTCTTAGTAATACAGCAGTGCAAGTTATCATCGCTAGCGGAGGTACCGGACTGAGTCATCGGGACCTTACCGTAGAAACAGTGTCCCCAATCCTAGAGAAAAAATTGGATGGTTTTGGTGAACTTTTTCGCTTCCTGTCATACCAGGAAATTGGATCATCAAGTATGATGAGTCGCGCCCTAGCCGGTGTTGCCCGGGGTAAGGTCATTCTTTGTCTGCCGGGTTCGTTGGGGGCAACGAGGTTAGCCCTGGAGAAGATAATTCTACCGGAAATTGGGCATATGGTTCGGGAGGCAACAAGATGAAACCCTTTGGCGCGCTTCTTGCCTACGGCGCGGCTAGAAGCATTGTTGAGGCAAGCATTAAACCAATCACCCGGGTGGAAACGGTCAATATCGATGAGGCTTCAGGCCGTGTCTTGGCTGAAACGGTAGTGGCTAGTTTGAGTATACCTTCCTTTGACCGGGCGGCCTTAGACGGCTATGCTGTCAAAGTTAAAGATGTCTTTGGTGCTGACCAGCGAAACCCCAAAATACTTAAGGTGGTTGGGGAGCTGCATGCCGGGGAAACGCCAAAAACAGCGATAAAAGCGGGCGAATGCCATCAAATTGCTACCGGGGGTATGATGCCCCGCGGCGCTGGCGCAGTAGTGATGGTTGAGGATACTGAAGTAAGCGATGGTAAGGTCGAGGTGTTCAAGTCGGTCTACCCTAAGGCTAATGTTAGTCAGAAAGGTGAAGATATTAAAGAGGGCGAAACAATTCTTAAGACAGGTATTGTCTTGGATCCTGGGAAAATCGGGGTATTGGCTACTCAGGGACTCACTAAAGTCAGAGTCTACGCTAAACCAAAAGTAGCTATTCTACCTAGCGGTGAGGAAGTATCTGAACTGGGTAAGAAGTTGAAGCGGGGGGGTGTCTATGATATCAACTCACATACCATTGCCTCGGTGGTGAGGGCACATGGTGGTCTCCCTGTCATCTTCGGCGTTACTCGTGATAACCGGGAGGAGATTAAAATAAGAATTAGCCAAGCTTTGAGCAGTGACTTGGTGGTTACCTCCGGCGGTTCCTCGGTTGGGGAAAGAGACTTACTGGCCGATGTCCTGCACGGCTGGGGTGAGATTCTTTTCCATGGAATTCAGGTTAAACCTGGCCAACCGACTCTTTTTGCCATGGTACAGGGTAAACCGCTTTTTGGGATGCCTGGCTACCCGACCTCCTGCTTGGTTATTAGTTATCTCTTCCTTCTGTCGGCAATCAGAAAGATGGCCCATCTACCGCCGAAACTGGGGGGAACGATTGTGACGAAATTAGCTCACCGGGTCTCCGGTGGCGTGGGGAGAAGGCAATTTTTAACCGTTAGAATCGAAGGGGACGAGGCGATTTCCGTGTCTAAGGGTTCCGGGTCAATCACGAGTGTCGCTGAGGCTGATGGTTATATCGAAATTCCCGAAAATATTAATTTGATGGAGAAAGGTGAGACGGTTACGGTAACGCTGTTTTAGATTTTGGTGGCGTCAGGCCTCTTCCCTTCGATAAGTCCCGCTCTTCCCGCCAGTTTTGCTTTTGAGATATATCTCACTGATGGTCATGCCTTTATCTATTGCTTTAGCCATATCATAGATTGTCAGGGCAGCTGCTGACGTGGCGACTAGAGCCTCCATCTCCACACCCGTTTTCCCGCTACTCTTCACTGTCGCGGTGATGCCGATGGTATCGTTAGCCGCTAGGTCGAATTCAATAATAACATCATTAATTAGAATGGGATGACATAGAGGTATGAGGTCAGGCGTTTTTTTGGCCGCCATAATGCCCGCTACTTGGGCGACTGCCAGCACATTCCCCTTTTTCAGCCCGGCCATCTTAATTTGTTCTAGGGTCGTCGGTTTCATGATCACTTTTCCCTTGGCTGTCGCCTCGCGTTTAGTATCGCCCTTTGCGCCGACATCGACCATTCGGGCTTCACCCTTAGCATCCACGTGAGTCAACCTGTTCACGGTTCACCTCCGATTTTAGTAAATTTTATTCGCGTTTCGTATTTAGTGCTTCAGGTTTATGATTTAGCCTCCAATCTCGCGCATCGATCGCTTCTGCGGACTAATCCCATCCGCCAAGTGATGTTGTTCTTGTTTTAGGGTCACAGCTCGACGGATAAGCTCTTGTAATTCTTCTGTCTTGGCGTCGTTACGTAATGCGGTTTTCAGGTCAACCTCGTCGTCGTCGAGTAGACAGGGACGTAACCGACCATCAACTGTCAGGCGCAGACGATTACAGTTATGACAGAAGTGCTTAGTCACCGGACTAATGAAACCAATTGTCCCTGCGGCTCCGGTAAATCTATAGTATCGAGCTGGACCATCACCACCTTCGCCGACGTCGGGTTCGAGATGGCCAAGACTTTGAATACGTTCTTGGATTTCTTCGGCTGAGACCATTTCCCCGACCTCATTTCTTAGTGCTCCGAAAGGCATAAATTCGATGAAGCGGACATGCCATCCTTGGCTAATAGTTTGCCGGGCAAAATCAATAATTTCGTCGTCGTTGATACCGCGTAATACCACCACATTGATCTTAACCGGGTTAAGTCCGGCCAGACGGGTGGCCTCGATACCAGCGAGTACCTCCTTTAGCTGGTCGCTACCAGTAATACGTTTGAACTTATCGGCCTGTAGCGTATCTAGGCTGACATTGACTCGTTTTAACCCCGCCTTTTTTAATTCTGGAGCATACTTGCTGAGGAACATTCCGTTAGTTGTTAGCGAGATAGCTTTGATACCTTCAACCTGGGCCAGCATTTCGACTAATCGGCTCAGATTGGGTCGCAGTAATGGCTCGCCACCGGTCAGGCGTAATTTGGTAATCCCCATACCAGCGGCAATTTCGACGATACGACGTATCTCCTCATAGGAAAGTTCTACGCTGCGGAGTGACGACGAATCTGAACCGCCTGCGCAATAAACGCAGTTGAAGTTACAGCGGTCGGTTACCGATATTCGTAGGTAGTTAATCCGGCGCTGCCATGAGTCGAAAAGCCCGGTCATCTTTCCCTCCGGATGATATGTATTGCTGTCGCTTTGAAGGTGGCGTAAATCGTCTTCCCTCTTACTAAATCTAATTCCTCGACTGATCTTCCAGTGACCAGAGCGAATAGCGGAAAGTCACAGTCGATTTCTATACGGCAAAGCGGGCCCATCGGCACCACTTGCATTATCTTTCCGGCGTATGAGTTGCGGGCGCTACTCGGCGCTTGTGAATTGGCTAGGGTAATATCCTCCGGTCGGATGCAGGCACAAACCTCTTCGCCGACGGGGTAATCGGCAATCGCTTCGATAATCTCGCCGCTGGTGTTAATGGTGACCAAATTTTCCTCACTGGCGGTGATGACGCCGTTAATGATATTCTCGGTACCAATAAATTCAGCAATCTCTTGGTTGTGCGGCGAAGTAAATATATCCCAGGAACTCCCTGTTTGAAGGATTTCACCGTTTATTAGTACGGCTACCTTGTTAGGTAGACGCTGGCCCTGGCGCATATCATGTGTTGTCATAATTATTGTGGTCTTATGCTGATGAATGATGTTGGCGATTAGTTTCTCGATTCGCGATATCGAAATTGGGTCGAGATTGGCGGTGGGTTCGTCCAGTAGTAGTAACTCCGGCTCGAGAGCGATGGCTCTAGCAATGGCTATTCTCTGTATTTCTCCACCGGACAGGGTGCGGGCGTTTCTGTCTCGGAGAGCAGAAAGAGATACTGTCTCCAAAATACCGCTGACCCTTTGGTAAAGTTCGTTCCTGGTAATACCGCGCCACTTCAAGCCGTAGGCGACGTTATCGTAGACACTAGCATTGAAGACAACTGGCTTCTGGAGGACAAAAGCCATCTTGCGCCGTGTTTCTGATCTTGCCTTTCCTGCCCGGGTAACTTCAGCACCAGCAAAATATATCTGGCCCGATGTCGGTGTATCCAGAAGGTCGAGTAGCCGCAGTAGCGTTGTCTTACCCGCACCTGTAGGCCCAATCAGGGACAGGACTTCACCAGGCTCGACCTGCAGCGCGATTTTCTTCAGAATGTCGTGCCCACTATGTTTCTGGCATAAATCTACGGTTTCGATTAACGGCATTTTACCTTGTCTGAAGTTGATTTAAGACGAGATTAATAACTAGGGCAATGAACATAAGAATGATACCTAGTGCTAGGGCTAACTCCAAATCACCCTTGGCTGTCTCTAATGATATAGTCGTGGTGATGACCCGTGTAAATCCTTTAATATTACCGCCGACAATAAGGGCTAGTCCCACTTCGGAGATGGCTCGGGAAAACGCCATTATCATGGCTGCGGTAACGGCAAATCTAGCTTCTTTGAGGACGACAACCGCGGTCTGAAAGCTCCCGGCACCGAGGGAACGGGCCGTATCGGGTATCACCTTGTCGATACCACTTAGTGCGGAAATAGTTAAGCCTAGTACGATCGGTATGACTAGGAGCATCTGCCCGATAATCATCGCCGTTGGCGTGAAGAGTAGATTGAATCCGCCCAACGGTCCGGTACGGGAAAGTAAGACAAAAACAAACAAGCCGATAACCACGGTTGGTATACTATAGAAGGTTTGAATCAGGCTGATTAAGGTTCTTTTCCCCGCGAAACGTTGAAAATGTATAAGCCCACCGATGGGGAGACAAATAACTGATGCCAGCAAGCAGGAAGACAGGGCAATCCATAATGATCGGCCGGAAATCTCTAGGATTTCTGGGTCGAGGGAGACGATAAGCTTAATAGCCTCAAGTAAGCCTTGCCAGATTTCATTCAAGTTGTTTCATCTCCTATTAGATACTATTCGTTACTGTGTTGGTTTGACTCCGACGCTAGGAATGAATAGCTGTATTCCGTATTCCTGAATGCCGTAATTACCGATAAATTTCTGTATTTCGGGTGAAGCCAGGAAACTTATCAGATTGTTTGCTATATTAATATTAACTCCGGGGACTTTCGTCGGATTCACGGCGATAGCGGAATAGACATTGAGTAAGGTACTACCTTTGGCTATTGTTGGCACTAATTGCAGCTTACCTTCGTAGGTGGCAAAAGTGCCCATATCGGTAAGGGTGTAGGCTTTCTTTTCGCTGGCCATTTGCAGAGTTGGGCCCATGCCCTTACCTCCTTCGATATACCAGGCACCGGCTTTTCTGACAGTCTCGTAATCGAAGCCAGCGTTTTTCCAGATAGCTTTCTCTTTAGTATGTGTCCCGGAATTGTCTCCCCGTGAAACAAAAATGCCATCGCTGGTGGCCATTAACTTCTTGAAAGCTTCCTCAGAGCTTAAGTCTTTGATATCGGCTGGGTCGGATGGTGGTCCGACGATAAGAAAATAGTTGTAGGCGAATGGGACTCGCTGGACGCCGTAGCCGTCGGTGATAAACTTCTCTTCAGCGGCTTCGTCATGAACCGTGATAACATCCACATCTCCCCTCTTGCCGTATTCTAGGGCAATACCGGTACCGGCATGGATAACGTCTAATTCGACTTTATACTTCTCTTCAAACATCGGTTCTAGGTGGCTCCAAAGTCCCGTGTCATAGAGGCTGGTGGTGGTGGCGACTTTGAGACGAGTTGTCGTACAGCCAATGGAACTAGTTATCATGCTTAGAATTACGAATAAACTGGCCGAATAATAAATAAGCCTCTTCAATTTCTTTCCTCTTTGTTCTTTTACTGGAAGAAGGGTCTAAATTACAAAAACACCTCGGAAGGAGGTGTTTCATAAAAGATGCTATACCTAAAGACTCCTCCTTTCCAAACACGGGAGGCGTAAGCGTTTCCACTTACACCCAGCGGCTACTGTCCATAGGTAGAACACCATTAGGATCAATAGCTCGAAGGTTCTATCTTGCTGGTAAAACTTAGCGTCTGACCAACAGAGTTATTATATCTTGTTGGTGGGGGCAAGTCAATACAAGTCTATATGAACGGGAATAACGTGCGTGAGTGGAAACTCTTCGGAAAACCCGGGTATTCTGTCGACATACAGGCTAATTCCCCCCATATTGGATAAAGGGGGAATTAGCCTGTATGTCATCTGTTCTGTATGATTACGCTGTCAGTTTGATCTCTGAGGCTCTCTTTTAGAGGAAAATTATACCGGCCACTATTCCGACCGCAAA
>Ga0187827_10009893_pt1 | contig 10006 bp, 6 predicted proteins | sample ETNtaG_39_FD_167969 | JGI IMG/M metagenome (GOLD analysis project Ga0187827, IMG submission 167969) | Marine microbial and viral communities from oxygen minimum zone, Eastern Pacific Ocean - ETNP2014_SV_150_PacBio MetaG (Illumina Assembly) | ecosystem: Environmental > Aquatic > Marine > Hypoxic... | reverse complement strand
AAACCTGTTTGCAAGAGTACTAAGTTCTGCGTCTTTCAAGTCTGCTTCCGCCGTAAGATGAAGAACTGCAGCGACCTGTCTGGTAGAACTTGAATAATAGTCATACCTGGAAGCAGCCGGTTTCGCCCCGGTGGAAACCCATTCGAGCACAGCTTTGCGAGCTTGTTCGGAGCGTCTCGTATCTCCGTAAGAGATAAATGCGGATGCAACAAATGCGGATTCCATAGGTGAAGGGAAATTGTCTTTATACGTATCAAAGAAATGTCGGAGCTTACCAATATTTCCCTTGTTCGCTCTCGCCAGAACGTAATGGGAGTATGCAGCAGAAGATATGGCTTCGTTGTCTGTGAAGTATCCACCTTGAATGTTCGAACGCAACCATGTCAGTGCGCTCCGATAGAGACCACCCGGCACCCGAAAACCTGCTTCCTTTGCGCGAACGAGGAAATCGGTAGCGTATGCCGATAACCATTCCTCCCTACTATCCCTTGACGACCACAAACCGAAGCTTCCGTCGCGACGTTGAAGTGTCGCTAATCTGCTGATGGCGGCGCGAATTTCCCTGGTGAAATCGTCAGGGAACTCCTTTGCGGAATCTTCCGATGGATATCGCCCGGTTCCGAACAAAAAGGCCATCGCACGGCTTGTCGTCTGTTCAAGGCACCGGTATGGATAAACCATCAAGTCATCGACCAACGCCTGCACGCCGAACGATGGAATTGAACCAACAGACAGGGTAACGCTGTCAGTACCTTCAAGGTACGGTTGAATTAGGTCGGCTGTAAGTGTTTTCTCCTCACCCTTTTTGAGCCGCATAAAGCTCTTCTCAGCCGTTATCGGTTGAATGGGCCTAACTGCGAGATCCCAACTTTTTTCAACTTCGTAGCTCCCCGGCCCTTTTACCCGCATATATACACCAGCCACGCCTATGCCGCTCCCCACAAGAGGCACTTTGATATTGAAGTTTTCCTTGGAGCCCAGTTCTATATCCCAGGAGGTTTTTCCATTAAGATCCACCGGACCTTTGCTAGTAAAATTAACCTTATAGGTTCCTGCGTCACCGCTGACGTTATTGAAGGTCGCCGTTGCAAGCGCCCGGTCACCGGGGGCCATAAAACGAGGTAGAACAAGGTCGGCGACCACGGGGTCACGAACCTGCACTTTGTTTTCAGCGCTACCAAGTTGTTTGCCATTCCAGGCAACTGCCATGACTCTTAGTCGCCCCGAAAACTGCGGCACAGCAAACGAAATCTCAGCCTTCCCTTCAGCGTTCGTTTGGACAATATCGGAAAAGAGGCTAATGACCTTTGATGACCGAGCGGACAGGCCTCTGTCAAGACGGCCCATGGCTTCATCACCCCCTGATTGAATAACGGCGCGTTCAGTTCCATATGGATTAATCAGATAGCCGTATGTATCACGAACTTCATAAGCTAATCGCCGCTGAGCGAAGAAGTGCGAAAAGGGATTGGGTGTTTTATAATTAGTCATGCCAAGAACCGCGTCATCAACGGCGGCTAGCGAAACAAAAGTTTTAGAATCGGGACCCGCTGTATCCACAAGCACCGTCAGTTGTTGCCCAGGGCGTATCTCCTCCGGTGAACTCAAGGATAAATCTAATCGGCGATCACTGACATCCATCGCAAGCCATGCAACCCCAACAGCCCGACCTGATTGTTGTTCTTTCTCCGGAGTCCCGGGTCTGAACACAATTGGCATAACATAAACGCCTGTATCACCTGCCCAGCGATCATTGATCGGAATTTCAACAAACTTACCTTCCCTGGTTATGTCCCCTGCTGAGATAATTTCGAGCTCCTTGCCAGCCACGACCAATTCAAGCTTTCCGGCGAAGGGTGGGGAAATGAAAGCCTTGGCGGTGTCACCGACGTGGTATTCCTTGCGGTCAAGTTTTACCTGAAGACTATCCGGACGGTCCGGTCCCGAAGCTGTCCCACCCCAACCAGCATAAAACCTATGACTGCTTATCGCTCCTGACTTGGGGTCCCTTACCTCAACGCGATAGCTCCCCCACTTCACGTTCGCAGCTATCTTTCCGAGGGAGCCCGCTGAGACAGACATTGCTCCCTCATGGTGTCTCTCATCACGTATGAACACCTCGTGATCCCATGAGCCTGACCTGCGGAACCACGTATAATCACGGTGTTCCTTATAAATGGTGTATTCGAGGTTTTCGGCGCCAATTTGTTCTCCTGCCCTGTTCAAGACAGCAATCTCGAATAAGGCTTTTGAGTTTTCCGCGACCCTGCCTTTTTCAAAAAGAGGGTGGATGCCAATTGCCTTTTCCAGATTATTGAGAGGCATAGTCACCTTTGCTGCGCGGGGACGACCCCCTAGCTCAAAGACACGAGCCCAAATCTCTACATCAAGAGGTACTGTTACATCGGGATACTCCTTCAATGAAGCTAAGAGAGTTGTCTTCCCTCCCTGGTCTAGTTTGCCTTCTTCAATATCGACCATGATGGGATCAAACGTCTCTTCCTCGAGGCCAAAAAAGAAATCTTTCCACTCCTTATAGGGAGCCCTTTGAGCCTGTATCCGCGCCTTTGCCTTAACGCGCAATCCGTCTGCTGGAGCACCGAAGAAATAATCCGCAGATATGCTCAATGCGATCTTTGCGCCTCGCCCTTCTGGGACCAAGGTGCCTTCCGCTTTTACTTCGATTTTTGGGGGGACAAAGTCGTCGACCTGAAAGCTGACGCTACCTATCGGTTCCTCTTTGGGATTGAGGTGTAGGTGGGCGTTCCATTCCCCCATATGGGCGCTGGGATCAATGGACAAATTATCAATATATGAAGAGCCCCCGGCATCCTGGAGGACCCGACTGTCAACCTCAACCCCATCCGGGCGAATTAGCCGTAGGGTCATGGGCACTTTGCCTTCAAGAGCCTTTCCCTGGTCGTCACGAACGAATGCTGTCAGATGAACCGTTTCTCCTGGACGATAAATACCCCTCTCCGTGCTCACATACGCATCGACCGGGCCGGGGGCTTTCCGACCAGCAACACCGCGGTCGCGAAGGTCAAAGGCTTTCTGTTGCAAGCTCACAAAACTGAAGCCGTCATTCGGGCTCTCGGTACGCACTAGAACCGGTTCATCGCCACCAGTACCGTTTAGCAAGGGGGCCGCAAAACGAACATATCCCCTGGGATCACTTATGGACTGCGCCAATTCACGATTATTCCGCGCCACTAAAGTCACCATTATGTTAGGTAATGGTTCAGCTCTATCCAGTGATCGGGTCAGCACATGGAGCCCGTCCGGGCCGCGAAATAAACTCGTCCCAATGTCGCTGATAACCAGCCATTGTGTTGTTTCTGGCCGCCACCTCGAAGTGTCTTCCGAGGCCTTCCCTGCAACGATAATATATATACCCGCTTCAAGTTTGTGGCCGATCATCTCTTCTATTTTGAGGCCGGAGACCACGGACTTGTTTAGCTTTTCAGGAAACTTGCTCGTACCATCAAAAACCAGTGAACCATATTCTTCTATAGCTCTGTCCACGTCCCAAGACCTCAGTGAACCCAGAAACCCACGACTTAGCTTGTTAACAAGATTTCGTTCAGCGATACGGATAACCTTGATCTTTGCTTCTTTAACGTTGACCGTTTCTAGGGGGATGACTTGAGCACCGTAACGCGGCAGGACATATCCGCGCTCTCGGAAGGAAATCATTGGTTTGCGGTTTTGGATAAAAACCGGAAGGCTATCTTTAATAATTGTATTGGAATGGTCCCCACCTGGTAACTTTGGGAGAACGGATATCTCGTACTCTTCACCAAAAGAAAGGCCGTCAATGCAAAGCTTGCCATTACGAGCTGTAATTACGAGATCTCGCAAAGCAGGTTTTACGTCAACATAATCGTCATATCGTATCCGCTTGCTACTTTTCAGGGGCGGGTCAAAAGTGATGCATGCGGCCCCCGAACGACCTCCCATCGAAGTTGCCAATTCAATGGACTTCTGAACCCGAATTACAGATTTAGCTTCTTCATGCCCCTGTTCGATTGCTTTACCATACCACTTCATAGCTTCGGTATAATCCTGTGGCACACCTACGCCTTGTATGTTCAAGATTGCCAAATGGACCTGAGCTCTGGCGTATCCCTGCCTGGCGGCCTCGCGGAACCACTTCGCGGCCTTGGCGGCGTCCTGTCGCACTACTTGTCCAGAAAGAAGTATCTTTCCCAAATTAAACTGAGCCGCAGGGTTTCCCTGCTCAGCTGATTTACGGAACCATTGGGCTGCTTCGGCAGAGTCCTTTGACAAGCCCAAACCTCTGTCGAGTAAAAAGCCCAACATAAGCTGGGCCTTATCATTCCCCAGCTCGGCAACTTTGCGGTACCAACTGGCTGCCTTGGCTAGGTCCTGTGGCACGACCTGGCCATTGAAGTACATGCTTCCTAATCTGAGTTGTGCCTCTGCATCACCCTGCTCGGCCTTTTTCATTGTAGTAGCTATAGCTGAGTCTTCCGTCGCTCGCTGGGTGGGTGTTTTTGCATCTGGGCTCGGTATAGATACCTGGTCTGCTCCTAGAGCAAGCATTGCAGCAATGCTTGCTGTACAAGCAATCAGGGACCCTTTTGACTTAAAACCATTTAAGAACCCAACCATCACCTACCTCTCTTCCACAAAACGACGTAAGCGTTCCAAGAAACACGCCCGCCGGAATGAATTGATTTTTGTCTGATTTTTCAAACCAATTGCAAGCACGCTTCCAGTCAATAGCCAGGAAGGATAATGCGCCAATCGTGATTTTATTTATCATTCATACTTCGATTAGAAATCTTTGAATTTACTGCCAATTGATTATCGCTATGGAGGCCGTAGACGTGGATTTTCTGAGAGTAGGGAAAATAATTTTCATTGTTGTAGGTAAATTGCCAGATCAGAAAAATGGCCCCAACAATGGATGAAACAACAACCCATAACTTGTTCATCAGATAACTCTTCGGTTCAAAATACGCTCGGCGATCACAATCGTTGTGAAACTAGGTGCGTATTAACTCTCTTTTGATGACCAAACTATGGCGGGAATTGGGTGATGTTGTGGTAGTGCGGCTGTTATGCAGGTCCTGGTGGGTCTGGCAGGAATTGCCAACAATATGTAACTAGACGAAGACTACAATCGTCTGGGACAGGAAAATAGTCTGATTCTTGACACATTAATTCTAATTCCTGCCGGACTGAAAATGTGGACCCATGGATACCGCGACAGAAGTCAACTACCGGGGGTACCCCTGCCTGGGTGCCCCTCCCCAAGTTTGCTTATTATGTTACGGTGGCTTCCCGTGTTTTATCTGGTGGAAGATCATTATACCCGCACTTTGGGCAGGGGGCGAAAGCGTCCTGCCAGCCAATTATCATGTGGCTATGTTCGACTGCTCCCTTGACATGCAGTGATGCGCGATCATTCATCCGAGCAACCAAGCGACCGGCTGTTCGACCATTTTCATGGAGGAGATTGTGTAGGCCCTGGATTCGGGTGGCTGAGCCAGGGCCAGTTGTTTCTATGGCTTCTCGCATGGCCTCTATCAGCATTGCCCGTTGGACCATGATCCCTTGACCCTCAGCTGACCAGCAGCCGTCATCTTTCGAGGCGGCTGAGGTTCTTTGGAATCAGGCATATTCACACCTTTGCTTCTTAGTCATATTGTTTCTGTGTCTCAACACCGGTATTTATTGGGATATTGGAAAAAAAGGGGACGCGCCGAAACGCGTCCCCACCCTCGTGGAAGGCAAGGGTTAAAAAGTTATTCAGCAGCAACTTGAGGCAGGTCAGCCATAGTGGCGGCGAAATCTTCATCCGAAAAATGAACATCTTCCAAGACACCCGCCGCTAAATCTTGATAGGCCGTCAAATCTAGATAGCCGTGGCCGGACAAATTAAACAAGATGGTTTCGCTTTTGCCCTCTTCTTTACAGCGCAGGGCCTCTTCGATCGCCACTTTAACGGCATGGCTCGATTCCGGCGCGGGAAGGGTGCCTTCAGCATGAGCGAAAACGAGAGCCGCCTCAAGACATTCGACTTGCTGTCTGGCCTGAGCTTCGACGTATCCGTGGTCGTACAGATAACTACACATGGGGCCCATGCCGTGATATCGCAAACCACCGGCGTGCATTTTCGGTGTTTTGAAGCTGCTGCCGAGGGTATGCATTTTGATCAGCGGCACGAAATGTGCTGAATCCGGATAATCGTAGGCATATACGCCTCTGGTCAGGCTTGGACAAGTTGCCGATTCAACAGCCACAATACGCGTATTCTTACCATTGCGTATGTTTTCACCTAGGAAAGGATAAACCATACCTGCCCAGTTGGAGCCACCGCCGACGCAACCGATAACTACATCGGGATAATCATCGGCCATTTCCAATTGCAGCATAGATTCTTGACCCACTACCGTCTGATGAATGCAAACGCAGTTGAGCAGGCTGCCCAGGGCATATTTTGTGCCGGGTGTGCTCATAGCCATTTCGATAGCTTCGGCGACGGCTGTCGCCAGGTTGCCGGGATCGTCCGGGTCGGCGTCCAGCAGCGCCCGTCCATGATTGGTGCGCCGGCTTGGGCTAGGGTAACAAGTGGCGCCGTAGGCCTCCATGAACATCCGACGGTAGGGTTTGGTTTCGAAACTCACCCGCACCTGATAGGCCTCGACCTCAAGGCCGAAAAGCTTGCCTGCGAAAGCCAGTGCGGTACCCCATTGACCGGCGCCGGTCTCGGTTGTCAGCTTAGTGGTGCCTTCTTCCTTGAAATAGTGGGCCTGAGCGACGGCGGTGTTGGGCTTATGGCTGCCTGCTGGACTGACGCTTTCGTTTTTGTAGTAAATTTTAGCGGGCGTATCGAGAACCTTCTCTAACCGATGGGCCCGGACCAATGGCGTCGGCCGCCAGATTTTATAAGCCTCGCGCACCGGTTCGGGAATGGGGATTTCCCTCTCAGCGCTCATTTCCTGCATGATCATTTCCATGGCGAACAGGGGTGCCAAGTCATCAGGACCCACCGGTTGACCCGTCGCCTGGTTGATCGGCGGCGGTGGCGGAGCCGGTAAATCACCGGCTATGTTGTACCAATTCTTAGGAATTTGGTCTTCGTTCAGTAGATATTTTGTACTTTCAGCCATATTGTTCTCCTTGTTTTGCTATTTTTAAATCGCCGTACCAGAAATTGGTCGGCTATTATTTTATTAGTTCAGTGTCGGGATAAAAGGTGTGCCAAATAATCCAGAAAATCTCGACGGCCATGGGAACGCGCTTGAGTTTTCCATGGGGGGAAACGCCATATTCATCTACTTCCTTGACTTCGATGATCTTACCGCTGACAGTTCGTTCGAAAGCGTCAACAAAATCATGGTCCTTGTAGTAGACCAAGGCGATGGGCTTGCCGCCAACCTCGGTATTTACTATTCCGCCATTGCGTTTGATATAGTCCAAGGTGTAAGCGATTTTGGTATCGCCAACGCGAAGACCATATACATAGGCCTTGGTCGGCAACCGTTCATCGTACTTGTCGATGGTGGGAAATACCGGCGGTTCGATAACATGCTGGTAATCGAGCACCGTGAACATCATCCACCGGGTGAACCAATCCCATGGATTGTGAATCGGGTTATGAAATACTTTGCCCTTAGGATACAAATCGCGAAAAGCGGCAAAAGACATGATCCTGGTGGGCCACATTTCCATACGCTCTTTTTCGCCTTCGAAATTCCCCCAAATTTGTTGAATTGGTTTGTTGGTGTTTTTGTCATACATGACTAGATTGTTCTTGAGCTGGGTCATGACACCCAAATCCACTTCCTTGCCGCCCAGTTTCGGCGTGAAGGCGTAGCCCAGGTGGCTTAGGCTGCAATAGGTCAGGGCCACGTTTTTACCGCCGATCATGTCACCGGCGATATGCGGTTGGGTAATCCAATCCAGAGGATAGGCGCGGGCGTCACCATTGATCTCAACCACGAATACTTCATCGGTATCCCTGACTTCAATCGTCGGCGCGTTAACGATATTTTCGATGGGTACAAACCGGGCAGTCTGATGCTGGGTGCGGAACATCATATAGGTGGCATTGAAATAACCGAACACCATGAGAAAGATAAAGGCGATCAACCACCATTTAAGCATCCGCCGAGAGAGCAACTGCCTGCTGCGACAGACCCAATACCCATAGACGGCTGAAAATAATCCGACCGTGATCAGTTCGAACCGCCAATGGAAAGCCTTCATCGTAAGATTGCGTGGCGCTTCGACAACAAACTGAGACAGATCCGCTAACACGACGAAGCCGATCACACCAACGATCAACGCCACCACGAGACTGGCGCGAGCAGTGTTATCGAACGTAATATATTTCTGCATTCCCGCTTGCTCTGTTGCAAGTGTCGAATCGGACGCTTCCATCTGATTCATAATTCCTCCATGTGATAGCAAATATAATTTGCAGGAAGCTAACCATCATCAAGTGGCGGGGATATCCGGATAATCTTGGGCTATCCGAATCATCCATCTTTTTTCCGATAAGGTTCAAGACCGCTGATCAGCGGCGCAAGGTTTCCGAGGGCGTCTCGTAATATATGCGGCGGTATTCCTCGGCAAAACGGCTTGGATGGGCAAAACCCCATTTCAACGCCGCCTGGGTGACCGTGGTTCGCTTGGGGGCTGCCGACAATAATTCGCCATGCACCCGCTCCATCCGCAAGTTCTTGAGGTAGTGCATGGGTGTTACGCCATGGGCTTTTTTGAAATTGAAAAACAGCGTACTGGCGCTTACGCCGGCCGCCTGGGCCAAATCAGCGGCTGAAACAGCTTGGCTCAAATTGGCATGTATATATTCTTCCACCCGCTTCACTTGGGCTGGCCGACACCGAGTACGAGGCTGGTCCTTTTTCACCAGGTTATTGTCGGTCGCCATCAGCAACGTTGACAGAAGGCTGTTTTGGATCTCGGTAGCAACCAGTTGAGTTTCAAACAGGGAATTATTCCGGTTCAATTCACCCCATACATAATTCATGTGGCGCCAGAGATTTCTCCCCTCATTGTCCAATAGCGAAAGTTCCGAATTAAATTTCAACGGTGCCCGGTCTCCTTGGTCGAACATTTTGCAGGCATATTCGGTGAGCAAGAATTTGTCGATACGCACCACCAGGACACGGGCGTTGCCACATTCTGCCGTTTTTAAATCCATGTGAAAAGAATCGCCGACATTTTGGATCAAGGCCAAGCTAGAGCATGGCTTCAAGTTAGCCGTTGCTCCATTAAACGTGCATTTTCCCAGAAGAGGAATGTTGATCAAATAGCAATCGTCGAGTTTGCCAACCTTCACTTGTATTTGCCGATTGACGCCTATGTCGGCGAACGCGACCTGGCCAAGGCGGAACAATTTTAAGTCAGAAAGAAAACCGGCTTCATTTTGAATTTGAGTGGAAAACGGTGACAGGCATTGCGAAATAACGTCGACAAATTGATCACAATCTTCTACCGAGCGATAGGCGGACTCGGCATATGCCGGGCTCACCGTATCCCGGTTATTGAGATTAATATCCGTCCTTGTCATCAATGCTTCGTTCATTATGCAATCAATATTCGACGATGGTTCAAATCAGTCTTATGACTTAATTTATGGTGGACTGTAACATGCAGCAGCAATTTGATTGCATGCAATCTTAAATAAAATGGTGTTTTTTTTATATACCACAAATTAATGTAACAAAATTACGATTTTTAATCATGTCATATCTGAAAGACCCTCCGCGAAATTAAAAATAAGCACTGATCTGGCTTATCTTGGCGTCCAGAAAGAATACGAATTTAAAGGGATAGGAGTTTGCTTTTGGCCGATGTAACGTCTTGAGCCATCAGCGGGCCCCGAAACCCTGTCGTTGTCTGTTTCACATCACCCCTGCCATCCCTAGCAACCATTTCATCCCCTCATCTTTCCTGTTTTCATTCACCAACACACAATTTGCTCCAATTAGCGGCTGTTTTCAAGCGC
>Ga0187827_10009892_pt1 | contig 10007 bp, 7 predicted proteins | sample ETNtaG_39_FD_167969 | JGI IMG/M metagenome (GOLD analysis project Ga0187827, IMG submission 167969) | Marine microbial and viral communities from oxygen minimum zone, Eastern Pacific Ocean - ETNP2014_SV_150_PacBio MetaG (Illumina Assembly) | ecosystem: Environmental > Aquatic > Marine > Hypoxic... | reverse complement strand
TCACCTCCCTCAATGCAAAGGGGTTCAGTGAATCCCGGATCCGCCTCGTTGGCGTCCCAGATCACATTCATCTTGTCCCTGAGCACAGGGTCATACTCGTAACATAATTTTACTACCCTAGGCTCAAAGCGGCGGCTGTAACGCCTCATGTTGCAAATTACTGTGCCCACTGGAGTGGTAAAGCTGGTATCCCGAGGATAGGGCCAGCCAACCCTCTGGAAGTCGGGGAGCACAACCCTATCGGCCTCCTCGTCGTAGTAGGCCTTGGAGGGATACCCCCAAAGGAGATGCTCGGCCGTGAGGTCCACGGGCTCCGGGGCGATGGACATCCCCTTCCAGACTGCCTTCACCATCTCCCGTCTCTCCCCCTCTGTGGCTCCATCAACGGCTTTCTCCAGAATCGATGCTACCTCAAAGACCTGGACCCCCTCCTCCTTAAGGAATCGGGGAAGCATCAACCATTGCTCCCGGCCCCCTTCGATATCGGCATGGGGGCACCGAACCAAGTAATTGGGGTTTGACTCGATTCCAACAAAGGGGAGCTTCCCCTCCCAGAACTGCTCTAAGGACTCCTGTACCAAGACGGCCCGGAGGGGGCCAGCCTCAGATCTGACTCTCCACATATAGGAATCCATTGGCCCTAAGGCCTTATGAAAATTGGTAGTTTAATAAGAAAAGAGACAATTGAAAACAAGCAAAGTTTTTGAAGGGTCCTGAATTATAACTTTTTTGCTTGAAACAATGGGATATTGTTAGTCCGTTTATGTATAGAAAAATAAAATCAAGTGGGTGTCCTTAAGCTTAAAGGTTAGAAAGACATAGCCGCTGATCCAATAAAAGATAAAACACCTGAAGGGAATAACTGAACGGATGAAGGGTTATCAAAAGCTCGCGGTGTTCCTAGCAGTGCTCCTCTTTTCCGTGGGGCTAATATCTGTCGCCATAGACATTCTGGGCGATATCACAAAAATCGAGTTCAACACCGGGACCAAGCGCGTACCTGGGGCCGATGTGGGCACCCAGAGGGGAAAAGGGGAACTGCGGCAAACTAAGGTACTACAGGTTGAGGGGGGTAATGGTAGAGGGAAGAGGATACTCTTCGAGATCGTTTATTCACCTGGGACTCGTTATCTGAGAACCTCCGTCGGGGCGGGATATGCGAATGGGACATGGGAGCCTGTAGAGGCAGGGGGATGGGTACCATATGGTGGGGAGGAGATGGAGCCCGAGCCCCGGGGAGCGGCGTTCGCGCAGAGGTTCTTCTTCACGGTTAGACCAATCTCCGCGATAATTGGGACCATCCCAGGGACCCTGTACACCATCCGCATCGGGGGACTTGAAGATATAGAGTACAACCATCACCTCGAGCTCTTCAACAGCATTGAGGCTCTCAACAGGACCTATGGGATCGATCGTGAGGTATACCGGTTCACGGAGCGAACCTTCAGATCTGCCAAGGATACCCCGTTCACAGATTATCTCGAGATCCCAGAGGAGAAGAGTGATAGTCTCAGGGAACTGGCACAAGGCATTGTTGTAGGTGTCTCCTCGCCTTACGAGAAGCTGAAGGCCCTCGAGGATTATCTCAAGTCAAAATATGAGTACAGCCAAGCCTATAAGAGGGCCCCAAATGGTACCGATCCAGTCGAGTGGTTCTTATTCGAGGAGAAGAAGGGGCTCTCCACCCAGTTTAACTCTGCTTTCGTCCTCCTAGCACGGAGCCTAGGCATGGCTGTGAGACCTGTCGCGGGATACCTTATCAAACCAGATGCAGACTTCCAGTTTGTGCTCCAAAGAGATGCCCACTTCTGGGCAGAGGTCCACTTTGAGGAGCTGGGCTGGATCACCTTTGATGCGACCCCTCAGAGGGAGGAGGAGAGGGATCCCAAGGTGAAAACTTATGAGACGGTGACCAACATCACATACAACGATCCTGTCGCCCTCAAAGGTGGGACATTCCAGGTCCACGGAACAGTTACCCTGAAAAACGGGACAGGGGTTCATGGTCTCACTGTGGAAGTCTTCCTCACCCTTAAAAAGAATGAGACTGACGCATCCTCGGGTTCAGGGATAGTCCGGAACGGGGTCTTCAACATCACGAGCGGTGCCGCTTCAGAGCTGGCAGTGGGAGACTACAACCTGATAGCCCATACCCTACCGGGAGGGGCCTATCGCGAGTCGTGGAGCGACCCCCCCATCAGGATCATGGCGGATACTAACCTTACTATTCAGGCCCCGCCAATGGCCTATGTTGGCAACCGGGTTTTGATCTACGGGATCTTGTTGGATAAATCCAATGGGCAGCCCATCCCGAACGCGACCCTCGCGATCACAGTGGATAGCGAGACCCGGAATCTCCGCACAGATAAGAACGGAAATATTCACATCAGCCACACCTTCGATAACATAGGGAACGAAACGGTAGAGCTAGTACTGGAAGACTCAGACTATTATATAGGCTCCAAGAGCAGCTTCGGGGTCGCTATTAGGATCCTCCCTTCGCTAAAGCCCAGCGTGTTCATGTTCATCACGACCTTTCCCTATAATCTGATTATCTTCATAGGATTCGCTGTTGTGATGTGGAGTGTTTTGACCCTTACACGCAAGAAGGAGGCCATTGCACAAACTGCCGTTGTCGAAGAGGTCGAAGAAGAGATTCCCCGAGAATACGGAGATTATAAGGAGGGGATAGTGAAACTCTTCAACTGGTTCTACACTAGATCTAGGAGAAGGCTTGTGGGGATCGATGACAGCTTGACACCGAGAGAGTTCCAGGACGCTGTCTTGCCTGGGATCCCAGAGAATGGGAGACCTGCCCTCGAGTACCTCATAACTGCTTTCGAGATTGCAGACTACAGCGCATCGAACCCAAGCCAGGAGATGTATGAGAAAAGCCTTGCTGCTGTCGAGCTGCTTGGAGGGATGATTGAATATGGAAAATAGAGAAGGCGTCCGCCGAACAGTGATCTGGGCTGCCTTAGCTGGGTTACTAGGCTGGTTAATCTATTTTAACGACCTTCGCCTCGGGGACCTCGGAAACTTCCTCCCCATGTCTGACCAGATGGCCAAGGCGAATATGGATATCATCCTGATTCCTCTTCTCACATCAATCACTATATTCTACATCGCGAGCATTATCTCCATCACACTGGAGGGGATACTCGCTGAGGTCCTGACAGGAACTCTCTATGCCGCGGGATTCGCCTCGTTCTTTGCCCTGTTTCTGGTCCTTCAACCAGGGCAAGCATTCTCTCAGGCGGGGCTACTTATCTCGGGGGCCTTTGGTGTGCTCCTAGTCTACAATGTTGTTTCGACTATTGCTCGGTTACGGAAATCCCTAGCCCTTAAAGCAGCGTCGATTAGCGCCACCATCTTCATGATAGGCCAGATCGTCCTGAAACTGATCTCACTCTTCATAAGCACCAGCGGAGCGTCGATGCCCCCTGGTATGGCGGAGGGGATCACGGGTTTCGTGAGCCTCGGCATCACCATCGCTGGGGTATTCACCCTATTTGCTATCTTTAAGTCCTCGAAGAACACCTACTTGGCTGCGACGGGTAATATCGCGGGGAACTATCTTTTCTCGGTCTCCCTAAGCCTCATAGGAGCCCTATACTTCGGGTTCTTCCTCGGAGGTCTCAAATCATACGCTCCGGGCATAGAGGACCTAAGCCCATATATTGAATGGACGGGCATCTGCGTCTTCGCGGCGATCATCTTCACCGTGATGCGCCGGGGAATGCAGGGATCCATCATAATCAAGAACCGCCGCGGGGAGTGGAAAAAACACATACAGGAGATCAGGACATACAAGGGGGATAGGTTCATTGGGTTCACTGAGGTTATCGACGACTTCGTGGATCGGGGAAACAGGGAGAGGCTCCTAGTACGGCTTGCACTATTCCTCTACGAGAACCAGGCAGACCACGACGAGATCTCGGGGCTTTTAGCCCCCCTGATCAACTATAGAGATGAGAATCCCCCAGAGATGGCCCGTTCGGGACGAGCTGAAGCGGTGGAAGAAGAAAATAAGCTGAGGCGCCTCAGCCTTCTCCAGAAAACGATAGGAAGAATAATTCCCCCCGGTTCAAGGGGGCCTGTGGAGGGCGGGGAATCCCTTCAGCAAGAATCGAGTAAAGTCACGGAATTAAGGAAAGAAATCTAAGATGAACGTATGGGAAGTAAAAGATGTCTGTACAAAGGTCCTAGACGGCATAGGTATGTACTTCGTAGGGAACAACCTATTGCTCAAGAAACTTCTGGCATCAGGCCTGGCCAACGGCCATATCCTCTTCGAAGACTACCCGGGCCTGGGTAAGACCCTCCTTGCAAAGGTCTTCGCAAGGGTTACAGGCTGCACCTGGGGAAGGGTCCAGTTTACCCCGGACCTTATGGCTGCTGATATCCTTGGAACCAGGGTCTGGAGGATGGCGGAGTCAAAGTTCGTATTGGAGAAGGGCCCTATTTTCACAAACATCCTTCTTGCTGATGAGATCAATAGGAGCCCACCAAAGACCCAGTCGGCCCTCCTAGAGGCGATGGAGGAGCGCCAAGTCACAATTGAGGGGGAGACCCACAAGCTCAGCGCTCCCTTTTTTGTCATCGCGACCCAGAACCCCATCGAACTCGAGGGCACCTATCCACTCCCTGAAGCCCAGATGGATAGATTCCTCATAAAGCTCAGCATGGGATATGTCCCCACAAAGGCCGAAGAGAGCCTCATATTGAAGCGACGCATCGGCTGGCGCAGGGATGACCCCACCAACTTCATTAAGCCGGTGACAGATCAGGCCCTCTTTGTTGCGATGCAGCAGTTCATCGAGACCGAGATATATGTCGATGACCAGATCATCGACTACATCAGCGATATTGTCAGGCTCACCCGGCGCCACCCTATGATTGAAGTAGGCGCCAGCCCGAGGGGGGGACTCAGCCTCCTTAAAGTGTCGAGAGCCCACGCTGCGATCGCGGGACGGAGTTTCGTGACCCCCGATGACGTCAAGATGTTTGTGAACAATGCTTTAGGCCACAGAATGATCATGAAGATGGAGTACGCCATCGAGGGGACGTTCAGCGTCTCCGCGATCCTGAAGGAGATCGTGGATCAGGTCGAGGTCCCCAAGGAGTTCACTTCCAATCCGTGAGGGGATTAGGTGATCACACAAAGCACCCAAGAAATCATTGTAAGCGGCATTACCTTCATGGTGATGGGAATGTTTCTGGGGAACCTCATATTTGTTGTCCTGGGCCTCTTCCCCATCGTCTTCCTTGCTATCGGAGTCCTCATAAGGCAACCTCAAGACATCACAGTTAGTCGAAAAGGGGAGGATGCTAAGATATGGGTAGACAACCAAATAGCGGACACCCTAACCGCCACAGTAAAAGGGGGCGTTGGTCTAGTCAGTTTCAACGACTGCATCCCTTCTAGCTTCAATCTTGACGAGGGAACCAACGTTAAATTCTTCTGGAAGGGGGTCAAGGACAAACAGGTGATTATTAGCTACCGCGCCACCTGTGCCAAGCGTGGCATGTACGAGCTCAACGATGTCAAGTACGAGACCCGCCACCCCCTCCAGATTACAGATAACCAAATAGGGAAAGCCCAGGCGCCCCGGAGCTATATCGTCCAGCCGAGACCCATGTTCGTGCGCCGGATACGTGAAAAAAAGGCTATTACACGGATCCCGATGCCCATGGAGGCCCGGATCACGTTTGGATTTCCCACCACAGATTTCCTTGAGGTCCGGGACTACCAGCCTGGCGATCTTTACAGAAACATCAATTGGAAGGTCACCGCCCGACGACTCAGTAGCTCCCCCTCGGCCCTCCAGGTTAACGAGTACGAGAAGGAGGGGAAGAAGATGGTCTGGATCTTCCTAGATAGTGCTACCCATATGTCACTGGGCACCACAGTGCAGAACACCATGGAATATGCGGTGAGAGCCACCCTGGGGCTCGCCGACTTTTATCTGAGCAGGGAGTGCCAAGTCGGGCTCTGCATCTACGACTACGATGCCCATGAGTGGGAAGGGAGTTACCAAAGGACCCAAGATACCCCTGATCTCGACAACACATTCTTCGGGATGGATCAAATGGAAACTAAAGTCAAGGTAGAGGAGGCCAGAGGAACAAGGGAACCCTCCCTCAGCCGGTACCTCTTCCCCGACACGGGAAAGAAGCAGCAGTTTAGGATCTTACGGGAGATGCTTAACGTGGACATCCGATACAGTGGAGAGAGTCTCAAGGAGGCGATCCATAGTTGCCGCCGCCATATCGTGGGCACACTCCCCCTCTTTATAATCATCACGATGCTCGACGCCTCCAAGACGGACGCACTCTACGCAGGGATAAAGGAACTCTACAAATACTCAGGGAGGCTAAAGATGAAGCCCTCCATAATCGTATTCAATATCCAGGGCTATAAGATTGCTGCGCAGAGGGAGGTAGAGGAAATCGCGGCAAAGCTCCTCGACTTCCGGAACAAGCCCCTTACGGGGGTCCTAAGAAAGATGGGGGCTACTGTGGTGAACTGGAACCCCCATACTCAGAGCTTTGCTCAGGCACTAATCAAGCAGAGGGCATAATATGAATACAGCCACATTCATCAGGGGCTCGGAGTTTGTGCTCGCGATAGTCTCTACGTACATGGCGGCTGTAACCATGGTACAGACGAGCCTCTACTGGCGGGCGAGGCCATACATGGCTATCATTTTTGGGCCTATAGCGTCCTTTCTCGGAGGCTCTCCCACTGGTGAGAGCGGGTCGTCACTAGACCTCATTATGATCGGTCTGGCTCTGGCCCTCTCGTTTACGTTCTGGCGGAAAGGGGACGAGACTGGGTTCGGGAGACTCTTTAGCCTCAATATGCTTATGTTCTTCCCCTCTGTTCTCGACTTCTCAACATTCAACTGGATCAACCTCATCCTACCCTATGAGTCCCTAACGGCCGTGACGGTACATTGGGTCTTCGTTGTCGGCCTCCTCCTCCAAGCCACCTACCTCACCCTCAGGTACACTATGAGGTTTAAGGAGATGCGGTCGGAGCTTAAGGAGAGGGGCGCTGAAGAAGACGACATCGAAGAGATTTCCCGAGGACAGATGGTCTATCTGAGTCAACTTGTAGCTGGAACGGTGGTGATATCTACGGGGGTCTACTTCGGGTTCCCTTACGTGAACCAGTTACTGACGGAGAAAGCCGCCGTATTGCCATATCCCCACCTAATTATCGGGGTCGTCTCTATCCTCCTCATCACAGCCGCAACAGTCCTATATCTTAAAGGAGGGGGAAACCAGAGCGGAGCAGGTAATTTGCCTCCTAGGGCATCTAAAGGCGTTTGATGACAGAAGAATAGATAAAAATTTCAAGACCCAAGTTCTTCATCGTCACACGGGTTGGGAGACCCCGGTATTTTCCAGACATTTCACCTATGACAATCATCCCCGGGTCAAACCCGTCAGCTATCAATGATTCAGCTATGAGGCTGACCGTCTCCGGGTCGGAGTTACGGGGAAAGGGCATGTCGTGATTGCCATTTGGTTTGATTATGATCTCTCCTTTAACCCCTTTCGTTAGGGGTCTTATGCCTCAAATGAGGGGCAGTGCGTGATTTATCCCCTTCTTCCGGTCATCAGACCGGACAAGGGCAACAATGGATTTTCCATCTACAACATAGGGGTCGGCTCTTAGTGTTTTAAGGGGACTATTTGGGAGAGCTTCAGCGTCTTTATGAGCCGCTTGAACTCCGCCGTTAAGTCTCATGGGTTATGTTCATCCATAATGTGAATTCATTTTAATTATCGGCGTTATGCCTTTTCGTCATATAGAGGATAGTGGAGCGCGCGACGGGGTGATTGTTGTCAATATCCTGCTCTCAATAGGTTAGCCTGAATTGGGCGCCTGATAACAAAACGATTATAAGGCTAGGTAGGGGAATTGAAAGTATCCATAAAGGAGAAATGTGCGTGTATCACTTGGACTGGATAAGAAGATCCTCCTGACGGAGGACAGAATGCCCCAAGAAATTCTAAAAATAATCGACCTAGAGAAACGCTTATGACTCCAAGAGGGTCCCATTGATGCCGATATGCATCATGTACCATTCTCAACGAACAGTTTAATTAGAAGAGAAAAAGCTGGAAAGCGGACCACTCATACGCCTAAAAAAAGAGGGAGAGGGGAAAAAGGGTGAAGGTTCAGAATCTGAAGCAACCACTAAAGGTGAATCTAGTCAAGCTTTCATTCAGTAACTCCCCCATTGAGATCTTCACAAAGATCTCTAAGCGGTGCCACTATGCCTATCTGTTAGAATCCATCGAGGGCCCTGAGAAGCTGGCGCAGTACTCATTCATCGGGTTCAATCCGCGTCTCATTATCACTGTTAAGGGGCGCAAAGCGGTCATCAAGAATATGAGGTCAGGGGAGAGAAGGGTCGAGAATACCTCCGACCCCTTGGATATAGTAAAAAAAACCCTCGAGGGGAGGGCGTCGACATTCCAGAGGTTCAGGCTCGTGGGGGGAGCCGTGGGCTTCATCACATATGATGCAATAAGGCATTGGGAGAAACTCCCCTCTAATGCTATAGACGATTTGGGTTTCCCTGACTTGGAGATGGGGGTCTACGATGATGGGATCATCTTTGACCATGTGGAGGGGAAAGAATACTACTGCTACACTGATGAATACCGCCTTGGAGAGATCAATAGTCTCCTCAAGGAGCCCAACGACTTCGCTCCCATTAAGTTCAAGAAGCCGATGACGAACATATCCATGGAAGACTACATGGCAGCCGTGGCCAAGGCAAAAGAGCACATCGCCGCGGGTGACATATTTCAGGTGGTTCCCTCCAAGCGCTTCGAGTTTGGGTTTAAGGGCGACCTGATTGCGTTCTATCGGAGCCTCAGGGAGATCAACCCCTCGCCTTACATGTACTATTTGAAGATGGGGGACCGTCAGGTCATAGGTTCGAGTCCCGAAATGCTGGTAAGGGTCGATGGGGACACCGTTGACACCTTCCCCATAGCGGGGACCTGTCCTAGAGTAGATGACCCTGTTGAGAACAAGCGTCTCGCAGAAGAGCTCATATCAGACCCTAAGGAGCGGGCGGAGCATGTGATGCTCGTAGACCTCGGGAGGAACGATATCGGCAAGGTTGCCAAGTACGGTAGCGTTCACCTACCAGAGTACATGCAGGTCCACCAGTACAGTCACGTCCAGCACATCGTGACCCAGGTCAGGGGCACCCTCCGAGAGGAGATGGACAGCTACGACGCCTTGAGAGCCGTTTTCCCCGCAGGCACCGTTTCTGGCGCCCCTAAAGTAAGGGCCATGGAGATCATAGATGAATTAGAGCCAACTAGACGGGGTCCCTACGCCGGCGCCGTGGGCTACTTTAGCTATAACGGAAATGCGGATTTCGCCATCACGATAAGAACCCTAGTCGCCATTGGGAATAGAGCTACCATTCAGGCAGGCGGAGGCATCGTGGCTGACTCGGACCCGGAGAAGGAATGGTATGAGACGGAACACAAAGCTGCAGCACTTTTAAAGGCACTCGAGGCTGCAGGAGGTAATGACAGCTGAAGGTCCTCGTAATCGATAACTATGACTCCTTCGTCTACAACCTCGTCCAGTACGTAGGGGAGCTTGGAGGAGCCCCCGTTGTCTACAGGAACGATCAGATAACCCTCGAGGAGGCGATACAGATGAACCCTGACAAGATAGTCATCTCTCCAGGGCCTGGTGACCCTCAGGACCCCAAGTATTTCGGGGTCTGCTCGGGGATCCTAAGGAGGATGAGCCCCACGGTCCCCACCCTAGGCGTCTGTCTGGGCCACCAGGGAATCATTGCAACTTATGGTGGAAAGGTGATTAGGGCCAGAAAGGTGGTACACGGCAAACCCAGTATCATCACGCATGACGGGAAGGGCCTTTTTAAGGGAATCGAGAATCCCCTGGAGGCAACACGCTATCACTCCCTTGTCGGGGAAAAAGGTTCTATCCCAGACTG
>Ga0187827_10009891_pt1 | contig 10007 bp, 5 predicted proteins | sample ETNtaG_39_FD_167969 | JGI IMG/M metagenome (GOLD analysis project Ga0187827, IMG submission 167969) | Marine microbial and viral communities from oxygen minimum zone, Eastern Pacific Ocean - ETNP2014_SV_150_PacBio MetaG (Illumina Assembly) | ecosystem: Environmental > Aquatic > Marine > Hypoxic... | reverse complement strand
CCTCCTCGTCGTTTCGCTGGAACAAACCGGTGATCGTCACACGTACGAACGGGATTTCCGTTGGCCACGTCGGCACAACCGACAGCCGGTCGCCTATCGCTACTTCGAGCATCTCGGCCGCGTCGGCCGGCGCGATCGCCTCCAGTTCCGGAGGATCGCCTGGTGGGTTGACGAATCCTTCGCGGGGCAGTCGGCCACCTGGCATCATCGTCGTGTACTCGTCGAACCGCGGCGCGAATGCAAAATAGCTACGGCGATCATCGCGCCCGGCCTGACCTTCTTGACCCGTCCCCGTCAGGAAGAACGTGGACGTTTTGACGGCGCTGACTCGACCATCGACAAGCCAACCGAGCTGCGAGTCAAATTCGCGTTCGGTTATCGCGGCAACCCGTTCGTAGTCGGAAGTTGACGATAGCGTAAGCTCGGCGGCCGCCAAGATGTCCAGTTGATCATCGGTGCGTTGGTTAAGCGCATGCTTCAGCGCCAGATCGCGAAGAGCGTCCAGATAGATGACGGTGCTGGCCATGATCGCCGAGGCCAAGAGAACGCCGGCGACGACGGAAGAGAGTATCTTCCAGTGTACGCAGGCACGTTTGGCGACGAGCGGCCAAGCCGAAATGAGCCTAGACACGATACGATACATCAGGCTCTTATGGGTTCGATTGTTATCGTCTTGATCAGCTTTCAAGCCTCGATGCGGTGTCGGAATCCCATCGGAACACGCTGCGGTTGATAATGAACAGCATCGTCGCGAACGTCGCGGCGACGCCAATATAGAACACCGAGAGCGTCAGCCAGTCGATGACAACAACTATAGGCGGCAAGACCTCACCGCCGCTTTCGGCAAGCGAAACGAGCGGCGCCATCATTGAGCTCATCCGCAAGCCGGACCATGTGCCGAGTCCCATCCCAACGACGGCGATCAGTAGATGCTCCAACGCAAGGAGGCCAATCATCTGGCGGTGAGCCAGACCAAGGGAGCGAACCACTCCGATCTCGCCTCGGTTGCTGTCGGAAAAGAACAGCAGATAAGTGACGATGCCGGTCAGCGCGGTGAAGGCAACGACGGCCAAGGCGACCAGCGTGACCGCTCGCCACCCCGCCGTGACGAGCGGGTTGAGATCGAAAGACTCGGAGATAGACTCTCTGTCGCGAATTTCTATTCCGGGCCGGGCCATATCGTGGATGCGGTTTCGAGTATCAGCATCCGTAATTGGAGACAGCGAGACGAAGAATTCGTTCGGCCCCCCAGTTCGCTTGGGATTCCGCACACCCAGATGTCTGAGAAGTTGATCGAAATCGGCCACCAAAAAGCCCGATTCTCGTTTCTCCATTGTCGGGAACAATCGGACCGTATCCTTGATAAGCATCGGCACCAACCGCTCATCCATCGACAGTATGAACAGGTCGCCCACCTCGGCTTCCATCGTTTCCGCGAACGATTCGCTTACCACGACCGGAAGCGGCCCGCCACTGGGGCTCTGGTATATCCCCGGAACGGCGTTTCGATTCTGTTGGCTGACGCTGTACTTCACCGCGTTCACCCCTTGATGCGAATCGGTCGTGGCCGCAATCGCGCTTTGCGATTCTTCGAACGACGTGGGCATCGGCTGCCAACGGCTCACTCCTTCGAAATCGTCGAGGACCTCGACGAGCCCTTCGCCACCGATGGTTGCGTGAATGTCGTCCAATAACACGGAGTTGGGGGCGCCGATTAGCCGTTTCCGCGGGATCACTTGAATCGCGACCAGATGCAGCGGCGCCAGCATGTCGGCCGGCAACTCCGACGTGACTAAGGTCCAGTCACTTCCAACTTCGCCTTGCGGCAGAGCTCGCATCGTGTCGTATCCGTCCTGGACGACCAATTTGATCGACAACCCTGGCGTCGACTCTCCAAGTTTGGCCCAGACGCCGATCTTGGTGCTCCCCGTGGGGATGACCAGCGGTCTCGGCGGCGCGTACGGTCGCAACGCTTGCATGACGTCGTCCAGTCGTGCGTCTGAAAAATCGTCGCGATACCATGAAATCTCGCCGAACTCCAGCGATCGCACCGAAAAGACGTCGAACGAGCCGCCGAACAGTTTGCCGCTTCCTCTGGCGCGATAGGCTGGTGAGACTTGGCCCACGCCGGGGATGGCTGCGAGATCGCTTTCAAGCGCCCGCGTGTTGACCGGCACGCTAATGGACACACGGGCATCTGCCGCTATCTCGTACTGAATTCGCGCTTCGTCTCTCGCGTCGAGCGTCGTCCTCATCGTTTGAGCGAAGGTCGCGAGTCCGGACACCAGGACCAGCAGCAAGATCAGCCACGTGTACTGGAGCGGGTTCCTGGCCATGCGCCACAGAGCCAACGAGACCCAAACAGGCGAGACGCGCGCGTACGATCGCAGCAGGATGAAAGCGATCTGCCCGGGAACCGCCAAGCTCAGCGCGATTGCAGGAAACATGAGGACGTTGGATGAATCGAGCGGCTCGACCAGGAAAAACACCGCAATCAACGGGACCTGTATGACGAGCCACCAGGTTCGCCACCAAAGCCGCCGAGTTCGATATCGAGCCACGTATGCCGCCGCGAACGCGATCACCGGCGCCACGGATCCGATCCACGCGGTTGAGTCGTCGTTCAGCAGGTCTCGCGCGATTGTCCCTGAGACCAATGCCACGACGGTCACCACGACGATTGCGTGCAAAATGACAGGCGACTCGCCGCTGATGAACTTGAGCACCAGCGGGAAAAACCGCGAGAACAGCAGAGCCACGACCACCATCAACAAGACTGGCGCGAGCAGCAGCGTCTCGTTGACTTCGACGTCTTCGAACAGCCCGCCCGCCACGAGATCGCCTCTGGAATGCAACTCCCAGAACACGATTCCGGCCACGACCATCACCGCAAGGTCCAAATAGTTTCGATGGAAGAACGGGACAGCCGGAGGCCGCGACGATCGTAGTTTCAATAAGACCAAACCGGCTTTCGCCGACGCCCCCGACGGGACGACGAATATCGAGAGGCACAACACCCCGACGCCGAAGGCGACAAGGAACGGCGCAAGCCCGATCTCGACAGGCAGGAAATCGCCGCCGGTCAAACTTTCGAAGTGGGAAAGCTTGCCAGCAGCCGCGATGCCTGCCAGCGCCAGGAGCGGGGCGACCGCCACCGCGATCACGGTCACAACTAATCCCTCGACGCCGTAGAGCCGGATCATACGGGGCGTGCTGATGCCGCGCGTTTTCAGCAGCGCCAGGTCGCGTTCTCGGCTGCGAACCAGGTACGACACCATCATCGAGACGAAGTACAGCACCGTGACAACGATCGTGGCCACCAGCAACAGAAGCGGGACGCTGCCGAGAAGAATCCTGCGCTCGAAGCCGTCGACCAGCCGCCCGATGCCCGTGGACGTAAGCTGCCCGGGAAGCGCCGAGGCCAACGCGGCGTCAAGATCTTGGATCCGAAAGTGAGTCTCTTCGGCCGTCCATTCATCGAATCCAGTCGAGTCCACCTCGGTGTACCAAACGAACCCCGCGAGCGTGCCGGGGTAGGCTTTGGCGACGCCTTCGAACATAGCTTCCGGTGTAATCATTACACCCAGTTGTGCAGGTGATTCCGGCGCCACGGGGACGAAAAGTCCGCTCGGGCCCCACAACCAATAAGTGTCGTCCGGGTCGGTGCGTTCCGCTATTCCAACGATTGTTGCGGACACCCAAATCGGCTCGTCGAGAAAGGGTGTGAGGCTGATGACGTCCCCTACGTGGACTTTGAACCCTTCGGCCAATGGAGATCCCACCAACGCCTCTATGATCGGTCCTCGGGGACCAGCCAACACCTCGTCATTCGGAAAGCGTCCTTCCAGGATCGTCACGTGCTGTGCCAGGTTAGTGATCGTGGCGATATTGGCCCGCTGCGTCCTGTACTGCGACGGCTCCACCAGTTCGTCGGGCAACCTCGACGCAACCTCGGGATGGATGATAAATGCGGCCACTAACCGGTCACGTTCGTTCTGGGTCTGAAAATTGGGTTGATCTTCTTGAAACGAGGGGCCGAAGAACTCGCCAATACGATCTCCCCAATACGCCTCGCCAGGGTCGATCGGCTCGATGATTCCAACAATTCGGGCCACGGCCGTAGCCGGATTCAGCGGCTCCGCGCTCACCACAACTTCGTCTCCGGCGTCGCCGTCAAGCACCACACCTAACAGCCCACGCCTGAACGGCTCGCCGGGGTTGATCGGCACGAGTTCGATTTCGTCGGCTGCGGCGGTCGACATGCTCATGGATTCGGTGAGCAGCACTTCGTCTCCCAAGTCAAGTCCCAGGGCGTCCGCGACCTGCAAACCTAGCGTCGCCTCCACGACAGTCGCGTTGGTTGGCGGAGTGCCCGTGAAGAGGGTTAGCTCGGGCATGCGTCCTCGGACGACGTTCACGTGGGTGACCAAGCCCTGAGAGTTCATGAATCGGCCGAGAAACGGCGAGTCCTTGGTCTCTTCGAACCTGGACAGAGGTCCTTGCGCGAGAGCGAGGCGAGGGTCGGGTACGATCGGAGCGGGGTTTACGAACAAGACCGTGTCCGTCTTCACCAAGCGATTGTGTCCCCGGTAGATCGGGGAAACGTTGTCCTGAAACGCCTTTTCGACCGAGGCTTCGACACGCGTCAATCCCTCACGGTCAATCGGGACGTCTGAAGACGTCGTGAGAATGTTCAAAATGAGGGGAGGAGACTGCTCAATCGATGCGAGGAACCCGATGCGCCCAAGAGACTTCACGTAGACAGGGGCTCCGCTGACAAGAATCGCGGCAACGGTGATGCCGGCGAAAACGGCGAGCAAAAGCTTCCAATCGTCGGCCAGCCGTTTCGCGATAAACTGAGGCGTGGATATCGAACGCATAAACTAACTTGCCCCGATATCCGTTTTCAGATTGCTATAGTCCAAACAACGTCCCGTCCTCGCCGTTGCCGATTGTACGCCCAGGGTTGGAAGGCAGTCAATTTCCTGAATTGACGGCGCTCGGCAGGCGTCGATACAATTGCGCCCTCTCACGACGAATTCGAAAGGAACACTGTGTATGACTACGGATCGATTGAGCGACAAGATTTACGGATGCTTGCTCGGCGGGTTAATCGGCGACGCGATGGGCGCGCCAACTGAGCGCCTCCACTACAACGAGATTATCGAGAAGTTCGGCCCGGACGGCGTCTCCGACTTCGAAGGCGTCGGCACCGACGACACCGCCATCCGCGAGCAATTGCTCGACGCGATATTCAAAAGCGAAGGCCGCCCGAACGTCGACAACTTCGCGCAGTCGTTCATCGACTTCAAGGAGCAGAATCGACATCTGTGGTTCGTCTCCGTTCGGAACGCTTTCGGCAAGTACGAGCAAGGGCTGGAGCTTCCCGCGTACGCCGGCTGGGGCAACATGCAGAGCTCGTCCACGGCGATGTCGATCTCGCCGATGGGCATCCTGAACGCCTGCAACCCGAGGCAGGCGGCCTATGAGACGATGGATGTCGCGTCGTTCATCCACAACGGACTGTCGGGCTACTGCCGCGACGCCGCCTGCGCTATGGCCGCCGCAGTTGCCGAGGCTTTCGAAGCCAACGCTACGATCGACACGGTAATTGACGCCGCCACCCGTTACCTGCTGCCCGTTAGTGCGGCGGAGCTCACGAAGACGATCGCCGCCGGCCTCGACCTGGCAAACAGTTCGGGGTCGTACGAAGCGTTCCGCGAGGCCTACTACGCGCAATTCCAAAGGACGCTGCTCGCGGACTCGATGGAAACCATTCCAGCCACTCTCGCGATCCTGAAGTTGGCGGAGGGCGATCCGGAGCGTTCGATCATCTGGGCCGCCAATTTTGGGCGAGACGCCGACACGATCGGCACGATGGTCGGAGGCGTGGTCGGCGCACTCCTCGGCGCGTCCGGATTGCCGCCGGCCTGGGTTGCCAAGGTCGAAGCTAATCCTGATGTGAAGTACAAGGCGTACACGGAGCGACTGGCCGGTCTGGTTCGAAGCCGCCTCTCAGAGGCGCAGGGACGAATCGCGGCCGTGGAGGCGCTGGGGTAGCGCGCAGTCACGGTACGCGACTCGCCATTGCCAAGGACCGAAACCGGCCGATGCCCCGCAATTTAATAGTCGCTCCGGAGGTTCGAGGCGACCTCGGTAATGCCGATCGAGAATCGGCGCCGACACAATACGTTCGTGGTGAGTCCCGACGCATCGGGATCCCGGCTTTGTCGGGACTTGTCGAACCACCTTCACCCAAAGCCCTTCGACAAGCTCCCAAGTGACGGCGCCGCATTTCGCCATCCTGAGCCGCAGCGAAGGATCTAGTCGCATGCGAAAATTGTATCCCTACAGGGCCCCAGATTCTTCTCCTTCCGCGGGAGGATCAAAATGGCGACAATTCAAGCACCGTTTCTACCTCAAGCGTTGTCCGTCCTGCGGACGTAATCCCGATACAATCGGGACTCAGGGCCAACGGATGGTGGTGATCGCTCACCCCTTGAGCACCTTCACCCGCTCGACGAGCGCCGGCAGCACTTGGCCGTTCTGGCCACGCAGAACCACGTTTGCGATCGGCGACAGCGGCGTCGGGTTCGGGTTTGCTTCGATGAACGCGCCGCCGCGCTCTCGGACTGTCTGCGGGAAGCTGGCCGCTGGGTACACAGTAGCCGATGTGCCGCACACGATCATGCAATCGCACATCTCGGTCTGGCTGAAGCATAGGTCGAGCATGCCCCGTGGAATCGGCTCGCCGAACATCACCGTGTCGCTCTTGACCAGGCCGCGGCACTCGGGGCAGTAGATCGGGTAGTCCTGGCCTTCGAAGTGATCGCGCGGCCATCGGGACTCGCAGCTTATGCATCGGAGCTTCGTCCGGTTGCCGTGAATCTCGGCGAGCATCTCCTGTCCGGCCCTTGCGTGGAGATCGTCGACATTCTGCGTGATGGTCATCTTCAGGATGCCCATGCGCTCGAGGGCGGCGAGAGCGTAGTGACCGGGATTGGGCTCGGCGCGCTCGATGGCCTCGCGAAATTCCGTGCGATCGGGGTCGGCCTGCTGATCCTGCTGGTCTCGCCACCACCTGACCGGGTCGCCGAGGAACTCTTGATACCCGTTCATACTCGGCTCACCCAATTTGGTCCACAAACCGCCAGGCCCTCGGAACGTCGGGACGCCGCTCTCGGCCGACAACCCCGCTCCGACAAGGGCCACTACGTGACGGGACTCAACCAACAACTGTGCCGCTTCGTCCAATGCTCGTTCTGAATTCTCCACTGTTGGCGGACTCCTGACGCTCGATTGCTTTTGCTCAGACTGTCGGCGCCGTCAACGGCTGAACCTTGCCGGCGGCGACGCGGTATCGTCGGATGTTCGGTGCCCTCGCTGCCGGTATGACATCGGGATCAGCCGTCGTCACGAAACACTGCTCGTAAGTTTCGACGCGGTTCAGAACCAGGTTCTGCCTGCCCTGATCGAGCTCGGACAGCACGTCGTCCAGCAGAAGGACCGGCTCCTCGCCGCGACGGGCCTTGAGGTGCTCGGCTTCGGCCAGCTTCATCGCCAACACTATCGTGCGGCTCTGACCTCGCGATGCATACGCGCTGGCTTCGACGTTGTCGATCAGCGGCGACAGGTCGTCGCGATGCGGGCCGCACGACGTGAAGCCCTGCGCGATCTCGCGATCGATCGCGCGGGCCAGCGCGTCTTTGAACGACGCGCCTATGGCACGTTCGTCGTCACCGGACTCCATCGGCACACTGGGCCGGTAGACCAGGCGCAGGCGCTCGTCGGCGCCGCTGAGCTCGGAGTGGATCGGGGCCGCGATCTCGTCGAGGCTCGCGAGGGATCGCGCCCGTCGTTCCATGATCACCGCGCCTTCCGACACCAGCTCTTCATTCCAGAACTGAAGCTCGTCGAGCGACGCCGAGCGGCTTCGCAGCAGCTTCAGTAGCCGGTTTCTTTGCGCCAACACTTTCTGGTATCGCTGCAGGCTCTTGAGGTAGCGGTCGTCGATTTGCGACACCAGGATGTCGATGTAGCGGCGTCTCACAGACGGATTGCCGTGGACGAGCTCGAGGTCTTCCGCGCCGAACATGACCGCGTTCAAGATGCCGACGACACTCGATGCCGTTCGTCCGATGCCGTTTACGCGAAACGATTTTTGGTAAGCGAGTTCATCGGAGTCAACGCCGTTTTCGGACGGTTGGTCGTCGTTGCGGCCCGAGCGGGGCAGAGGACTGAAGTCGGCTTGCAGCCTCGTCACGCCACTCGATTCGATGACCTGAGCCGCGACCTGGGCATACGAGTGCGGATCGCTCCTGACTCCCCAGCGGACCAGCTCTCGATCCGAGGAGGCTCTGCTGGCCTTCGCGATCGCCAGCAGGTAGACGGCTTCCAAGAGCGCGCTCTTGCCTTGTCCGTTGTCGCCTTCCAGCATGATGAACCCGGAACCGAAACCCAATTCCAGGTGTTCATAGCACCGGTAGTTGACCAAGCTCAATCTGGAGATGTAAATTTGAGGTCCCTCGGGTAGTCGAAAGGCGCGTGCTCGGACGATTGTAACATTTGCGTCTTTCGTCAGATCGCCCTGGCGGCATTCGGTGAAGGCAACAATGGCTGAAAGCAATTGAACACGGAAATATTGGCGCTGGCCGGCGGCGTCGGCGGCGCGAAGCTCGCGTTGGGTCTGTCGAAGCTGTTGCCGCCAGACGACCTCACCGTCGTCGTGAACACCGGCGATGACGAGGAGTTCCACGGCCTGCACGTCTCTCCGGACCTCGACACGGTCATGTACACGCTCGCCGGTCTGTCGAACCCGGAAACCGGGTGGGGCATTCAAGGTGAGACGTTCAACGCACTCGAACGGTTGATGGCGTACGGCGCGGACACCTGGTTCGGACTTGGCGACAAGGACCTCGCAACGCACATTATGAGGACGATGATGTTGGGACAGGGCAATAGTCTATCCGATGTCACGTTAAGCCTGTCACGGGCTCTTGGCGTTGCCCATGACATCGTCCCGATGTCGGACGATCGCGTCCGCACGATTGTCGAAACCGAGATCGGCCCGCTGGCTTTCCAAGACTATTTCGTGAAGCACCGTTGCGAGCCAAAAGCCACCGCGATTCGCTTCGATGGCGGGGCCGCCGCCGAACCCTCTCCAGGGTTCAAACGGGCGTTGGAAAGCTCGGACGCAATTGTGTATTGCCCATCGAATCCATACCTAAGCGTCGCGCCGATTTTGGAGGTTGGCGATGTTCGGGAAAAAGTCGGTCACTTTCCTGGAATCCGTATAGCTGTCAGCCCAATCGTTGGCGGCGAAGCGATCAAAGGACCGGCAGCGAAACTGATGGCCGAATTCGGTATCGAGCCGTCTTGCGTCGACGTTGCGAAACAGTACGCCGGCCTGTGTGACTGCTTCGTCATCGATGAGGTGGACCGTGGAGTTGCCGGCGAGATCGAGTCGCTGGGAATGCGGGTCGAAGTGTGTAACACCGTCATGGTGACCGAACAGGACAAAATTGACCTCGGGTGCAGGATGATCGAAATTGCCACCGAGTGACCCGGCCGGGAACATGCCTCGGTTGGCCGCCGTCGTTCCGATGAAGCCGCCGCGAGAGTCGAAGTCACGTCTTTCCGACGAGCTCACGGAGGACGAACGAATCTCGCTGAGCATGAATCTGCTGCGCATCGTGCTGGCCGCAACCTCGGCATCGAATCTCGGTCGCGTACTCGTACTTGGCGGAGACGCTGACGTTCAACAACTCGCAAAAGACGCTGGCGCCGAGTGGACGGCGGACGGCGATCGCGGGCTCAACGAAGAGCTCAGCGCCGCGTTCGACGATCTCGCCTCGAACGGATGGTCGAGCATGTACATTCCAGCCGATCTGCCGATGATTACGCCCGAGGACATAGACTCGGCAATCACAGCGTCGCGCGATGGGCGCCTGCTCGCGATGTGCCCGGCGGCCCGCGATGGCGGCACCAACGGCCTCATCATTCCGTCC
>Ga0187827_10009888_pt1 | contig 10009 bp, 11 predicted proteins | sample ETNtaG_39_FD_167969 | JGI IMG/M metagenome (GOLD analysis project Ga0187827, IMG submission 167969) | Marine microbial and viral communities from oxygen minimum zone, Eastern Pacific Ocean - ETNP2014_SV_150_PacBio MetaG (Illumina Assembly) | ecosystem: Environmental > Aquatic > Marine > Hypoxic... | reverse complement strand
AAAGTGAAATCAAAAAGCTTCGCAAGAAGAATAACTGATCGTAAGATGATTTGGCATGATTGACAGAGATTAGTCTTTTGTAGTTTAGTGACGAGAGAGCAAAGAAACTAAGCTTAGTCGTTACTCTCACGAAGAGCTTGTCGGACTTTTCCTTAAAAGTAGACCTACGGGAACGTAGGGTGCCTGTTGGGTGTCAAAGTCTCTAAATAGCGAGGTATCTAAAGAAGATTGGCAGAATGCTTTGATAATATACAAATGGCAATATTAGCTGGAGGATTGGCAACGAGGCTGAAGGATTTAACTGAGCATCAGCCCAAATCTATGGTAGAGGTATGCAGAAAACCTTTTCTTGAATATCAGCTTGAACTGCTTCATAGAGGAGGTATAAAGAATGTGGTTCTATGCCTGGGGCACTTGGGGAGGCAGATAGAAAGACACTTTGGGGATGGGAGTGATTATGGGATGAATATTAAGTATAGTTTTGAGGAGATACCCTTAGGTACTGCAGGAGCGCTTAGAAAAGCTGAAGCCCTACTCAATGATACGTTTTTCACCATGTATGGCGACTCATATTTATTCTTAGACTTTAGCCTTACAATGTCACATTTTAAATCTCAAAATAAGCTTGCTCTGATGACCGTTTATAAAAATTGCAATCATTATTATACAAACAATGCGGTAGTTGAAGGGAATCAAGTCAAGCATTTTAGCAATGATGAAAAGACTGCGGATATGGCCTATATCGAATATGGGGCGAATATCTTTAGAAAAAAGGCCCTTGAGTTGATTCCGCATGATAAATTCTATTCTTTGAACAATTTTTTTTCTCATTTGGTAGAAAGGAATGAACTCCTTGCCTGTGAAGCCAAAGAACGTTTTTATGAGATAGGTTCGCCTCGTGGGCTTAAGGAATTTGAAGAATATATAGAGAGTGCAGAATGATACTATCAAGAGCACCGACCAGAATAACGCTTGGCGGCGGAGGGACAGACCTCGAGTCTTACTATTCAAAACATGGCGGGTTCTTAATTGCTGGGGCAATTAACAAATACTGCACACTTCTTGCCAACAGGAGATTTTATAATGATATTCGGCTTAGTTATTCTCAAATGGAGATCAAAGACAATGTAGCCGATATAGAGCACCGCATCTTCCAGGCAGCTCTTAAGCTTGTCGGTGTTGAAAAAGGGATAGAACTCCACTCAGCAGCTGATGTCCCAGCCGGTTGCGGGCTGGGTACGTCTTCCAGCTTTACTGTGTCGTTGCTTAATGCTCTTCACACCTACAAGAAGGATTTTATTTCCCAAAAACAATTGGCCGAGGAGGCGTGTTGTGTTGAAATAAATATCCTCGGTGAGCCTATTGGCAAGCAGGATCAGTACATCGCTGCTTTTGGCGGTCTTACTTGCCTTACTTTTGAACAAAACGGAGAAGTTCTGGTGGAGCCGCTGCGTATTTCCCATGAGTCATTAGACCAACTGGAAGGCAATATTCTCCTGTTCTTTACCGGAAAAGAAAGAAGTGCCTCAGAAATACTCTCCGATCAGGACGAAAAATGTAAACATAACGATCCGACAATGACTGATAACCTCCATCAAATTAAAGATATAGGGCTAGAAATAAGGAAGTATCTGGAAAATGAACAAGTAGACATGCTCGGAGAACTTTTCCATGCTCATTGGGAAATTAAAAAGAAACGGTCCGGAGGGATGTCTGATCCCTTTATTGATGAATGCTATGAAGTTGCAAGGAAGAACGGTGCTGCGGGTGGCAAGCTTATTGGGGCAGGTGGTGGTGGGTTCCTTATGCTTTACTGTGAGAGCAGCCACAAACCTCAACTAATAGAAAATATGCAAAAGATGGGCCTCAGGTGGGAACGGTTTCACTTTGACTTCGATGGGGCAAAAATATTGATTAACACCTAAACAGAGGGTCGTATGAAAAATAAGAATTTTATCCAAGATTATCTCTCTGAAGTAAAGAAGATCGCTGAAACTATCTCGATAGCTGATATAGACAAAGCTGTTGAGCTTCTTTTCCAAGTCTGGAGGAACGGGAACCAAGTCTTTATATGTGGTAATGGCGGGTCTGCTTCAACAGCTACACATTTTGCCTGTGATTTATCTAAGGCCACTGTTATAGACAATAAAAAAAGATTCATGGTCTCTTGCCTCAATGACAATGTCCCTCTGGTGAGTGCACTCACCAATGATGATGGCTTTGACAATCTTTACTATGAGCAACTCAAGTCTAGATTCCAGAAAGGAGATGTTCTTATCTGTATTAGCGTTCACGGAGGTGCTGGTAGTGACAAAGCTGGCCTCTGGTCACAAAACCTTCTGAAAGCAATGAAATATGCCCAGGAGAAAGGTGGGAAAGCTATTGGGTTTAGTGGCTTTGACGGCGGGCCTATGAAAGAGATGGCTGATGCCTGTGTTGTTGTCCCTGTAAATTCAACTCCTCAGGTAGAGTCGTTTCACTTAGCTTTGGAGCACCTTATTTGTGGTTGCTTAAGACAGAAGATAGAGGAAAACTAACCAATTCAAATGTATTCGTTGACACAATGGCAGTTTTGTTTCCCATCTTTTAGCCATAATTATGAGATTATATCTATACTATACAGAGAGGGTTTTAGGGTAACATGAAGGCAGTATTCCTTGACAGAGACGGAGTAATAAATGAGCTTATATATCATAAAGAGCAGCAGATCTTTGACTCTCCCTTCACTGTAGGGCAGTTTAAACTGCTTCCTGGCGTTTGTGAAGCTATCAAAAAGTTGCGTGAAATGGATTATAAGGCGATTCTGGTTTCCAACCAACCCGGGATGGCTAAGGGTACCATTTCTGTTGAAACTTTCAATAATATAAGGGATAAGATGGAAGAAGAACTGGCCAAAGAAGGAAGCATACTTGATAGAGAATACTATTGCTTCCATCACCCTGAGGCAAAATCTGAAGTGTTTAGAGTTGATTGCAAATGTCGAAAGCCGGATCCGGGGCTGATTATTCAGGCAGCCAAGGATATGCGCATAGAATTATCTCGATCCTGGATGATTGGTGATAATCTGTCTGATGTTCAGGCAGGAAAAAGGGCTGGATGCAGAACTATACTTCTTGGTAGAATGAAGTGCCATCTCTGCCACACGATGGATGAGGAAGACGCTAGACCGGACGCTATCGTTAAAGACCTGCGTGATGCGACTCAATATATTTTCAAACAGGGAGGATAACATGGAGATCTTTATTGATTCGGCAAACATTAAAGAGATTGAAAAATGGCTTGCTATGGGGGTAGTAGACGGTGTCACTACCAACCCCACTATTATGTTTAAGGACTGTGTTTATGATATTGAAGTCGGAGCCAAGAGAATCGCTGCTTTATTAGATCCTCTGCCATTGAGCGTTGAGGTTGTTACAAATAACCTTGACGAGATGCTTAGCCAGGCGGAATTGTTTAGTTCATGGGCGCCAAATATTGTGGTTAAGATACCACAGATAACCCAAGATGGCATTCCCTGCTGCGGTGTAATAAATGCGCTTGAAAATAGAAAGATAAAGGTTAATGCTACTGCAACGCTATCTTTAGGGCAGGTAATATTGGCAGCTAAAGCAGGAGCGACTTATATAAGTATTTTTTTTGGTAGGGTGGCTGACGAGGGAGGCAATGCAACAGAAGTAATTATTAATTCGGTTAAATGGATAGAGCGCTGGGGATATAAAAGTAAGATTATAGTGGGTAGTATAAGGTCAACGGGTGATATATTGAGCTCTGCCATGACAGGCGCTCATGCTCTTACAATTCCGCCACAATTATTGAGTAAAATGGTGGATCATAAATATACTCGTGAGACGGTAAAGCAATTTGTAAACGATGCTCAGAAAGCAAAGCGTATGATGGATAAGGCGATAACGGAAACAACTATAAAGTAGCAAATGTTTAATCTATGAAAAAGCCGGAAGGATGCCCCAAGATCACTGTGCTGATCTGCGCCCTTAACGAGGCGAAGAGCTTGCCATATGTCTTGCCCAAAATACCGGATTGGGTGGATGAAATCCTTCTTGTAAACGGGCACTCTGTTGATGGAACAGTTGAGATAACCAAGAAGATTAACCCTGATATCCGTATTTTGTGCCAACCAGGCCGTGGGAAGGCAAATGCTCTGGAATATGGTGTCAAACAAGCGACAGGAGAAATTATTGTTACCCTTGATGCTGACGGCGAGACGGACCCCAGTGATATCTCTCGATTCATTGAACCTATTCTCAATGGCTACGACTTAGCCAAAGGCTCACGTCTGATTAAGGGGCAGCGCCATGGAAAATCCCTTTATCGCTGGTTCGGCAACAAAGTTCTGGCTTCTACCTGTAACTTATTGTATAATACCCGATTCACTGATGTTTGCTCTGGCTATAATGCCTTTCGGAAAGCTGGATTTCTCAAGCTTGGGCTGACCTATAACATGAAAGAAGCGGGATGCAGCATGGATCAGCAGATGATCGTTAGGACCAAGAAAGCTGGCATGAAGATTAAAGAAATACCACATACAAGCTACGGCCGGATTGCCGGTGTCAGTGCTATCGATGGCTTCACACAGGCCACAAAACAAGGATTCACCATTTGGTTCACAATTATTAAGGAGCGCTTTAATGGCTGATAAACCTCTCCTTTCCATCATCATTACTTCCTGTACCATGGAAAGAATGGGGGATATTTATGAACTTCTGGATAGCGTAAAAGCTCAGACTTATTCCAATATTGAGACTATCTTTGTTGCTGAGAGCTCCAGAGAGCTTTATGAGAAGGTCAAAATTTACATTGTGGAAAAAGCTATTCCTAATGCCAAGGTGCTGTTTAACGATGGCGAACCGGGATTATCCGCAGGTAGGAATGTAGGTATTCAGCAGTCAAAAGGCGAAATCATAGCCTTTATCGATGATGATGTTGTCCTTTCCCCCAAGTGGCCTGAGGAAATGATAAAGAGTTACAATGATGGCTCTGTTATCGGTGTTACCGGTTCTGCTTTTCCTTTGTGGGAAGACAAATCAATGTCGTGGTTTCCTGAAGAGCTTTACTGGATTATTAGCTGCACTGCTTGGTGTGGATGGGATGAAGTAAAGAAAGTGAGAAACGCCTGGGGGATGAATATGTCCTTTCGGAGGGAAGCTTTTGAGCGGTGTAGCCTTTTTTCCAATGAATTTGGCTTTCATAAAGGATCAATGGCTGAGGATAATGAATTTTCGTTGAGGGTGAGAAGTCAAACCGAGAAAAGCATAATTTACTCTCCCAGGGTTAGGTTATGGCATAGGGTTCATAAGTACCGATTGAGCCAAGAATTTATTAGAGAGAGAGCTTACTGGATAGGTCACTCCAGACGCATGATGAAGAAGTTGCATTCCGAAAGTGATAAGAGTTTAGATCTGTTAAGCCAGGAGCATCAACTTCTGAAGCGCATCTTTACCCGGCTCTTCCCCAATATAGCAAAAACTTTCTTCACCGACCCCGTCAGTGCCTGGCGTAAACTTCGGGTCACTGTTGCTGCTTTAACCTTTGTTACTTTAGGATACTACTCATACCTCATACCTACTCTGTCTAATCGGTATAAAACTACCCAACGTTAATTTTAAAGGAGGAGACGATTAATGGCACAGTATTTCATTACTGGTGGCGCCGGTTTCATCGGCAGCCATCTGGTAGACAGATTGCTGGCAGATGGCAACGAAGTCACTGTATACGACAATCTTATCTCAGGTAGAAAAGAAAACATTAGGAGCCATCTAGGTAAGTCAACTTTTCGTTTAATAGAAGCTAATTTGGTGGATTTTCATAGCCTGGAACAGGCTATGAAGGGAAATGAAGTAGTCTGGCACCTGGGAGCGAACACTGACATTCCTGGTGGTAACAGAGTTACTGATCTTGATCTTAATAATTGCACCATTGCCACCCGCAATGTCCTGGAAGCAATGAGAAAGAATAATATAGATAAAATCGTATTCGCCTCTACTGCTTGCGTCTATGGAGATGCCCCACCGGAGACCTCCTTGAAGGAAAGCTTTGGCCCCTTGCATCCGATAAACCTCTATGGTGCCGGAAAGCTTGCTTGTGAGGGACTCATTAGCGCTTATTGTCATCTCTTTAATATTAAAGCCCAAATGTTCAGGTTTGCTAATGTAGTGGGAGGTAGAATGGGTCACGGGGTTATTTATGACTTTATCCAAAAGCTAAAGCAAAACCCCAGCGAACTTGAGATATACGGTGATGGGAATCAGCAGAAGCCCTTTTTCTTGGTTGAAGATTGCGTTGGTGGTATGCTTTGTGCTTTTCATAATTCTGATAGTCAGTATGATGTTTACAACCTGGGCGGCAATTCTGTCAGCAATGTAAACCACATCGCTGATATAGTAACCGAAGAAATGGGATTACACAATGTTAAATATAAATATACCGGTGGCAGACGAGGTTGGCCCGGGGATGTGCCTGTGGTCCGTTTCAATACAGAAAAGATGAATAAACTGGGTTGGAGATCCAGCCACACCTCGGATGAGGCGATTAGAATAGCAGCGCGAAGATTGTTAGAGATAGAATGAAACTGAAGATGAGATTACCGTTATGGGCCAAGGCTGCAGGAAAGCGCAAATGAAGAAGAGAGAATTCTATGCTGATGGTTATTATGCAGGTTTGGCTCAAGAGCCTCGCTTTGCCAGGATTATAAAGATTTTCCGCCAACTAAAAGGCGAACGCCTTCTAGATATAGGTTGTGGAGATGGCGATATAACTCTTCTCTTGAAGGAAAGCTCCGGGGCTAGAGAGGTCTTTGGAATAGATATAGCTTCTGAAGCGGTCGCTGTTGCTCAAAGAAAAGGTATTACAGCCTATAAGCTAGATATGGACGAAGAAAAATTCCCTTTTGAGGAAGAATATTTTGACTTAATTTACTGTGGAGAGCTTATCGAGCACTTGTTTAATCCTGACCATTTGTTGAAAGAAATTCATAGGGTGCTAAGAGTGGGAGGAGTATGTGTTATTACGACACCTAATTTAGCTGGCTGGCCCAACCGGTTTGCCCTTTTATTAGGATACCAACCCTACCCAATGGCAGTCAGCCCCTCTCATGAAGGGATAGGTAAGTTACTGGTGGATGATTCAGAGGGGCAATGGGGGCACATTAGAGTTTTCACTGCTAAAGCCTTTCAAGAACTATTACGGCTTTATCATTTCAAAATTAGACGTTTAGCAGGATGTCCAACCATGATTAACAGCCCGCTTCCACCAATATTGGGTACCATTATAAAAGGTATGGATAGAATTATGTCGAGGATTCCCTCTCTTTCCACTCGTTTAATTGCAACTATTGAGAAAGTATGAAACTAAAAAGCAAAAATAGCATAGTACCAGGTAGTGGAGAGAGGCACAACTCTAGACGGAGAAAAATTGGATGAAAACCATAGTAACTGGTGGTGTCGGTTTTATCGGGAGTCATTTGGTAAAGAGACTCTTTGAGCAGAATAAAGAAGTTATCGTAGCCAGTGATCTATCTAAACTGGATAGTGAGAACCTGTCCAGTTTAGGCATAAAGCCTTTTGATGTTGAACTTCGAAAAGCAGATCTGAGTGACTACCATCAAGCACTAAGAGCAATAGAAGGGGCAGATATTGTCTTCCATCTTGCGGCTCGAGTGGGAGGCCTGAAGTATCTTCACTCCACCGAAATGGCTGAGCTGGCTGCTCTTCAAGCGAATCTTATGATAGATGCCAATGTCTTTAGAGCCTGTCTGGAGAAAGGGGTGAGAAAGATCGTATATGCTTCAAGTTGTGCCGTCTACCCTATGGATAGGCAATTCTCCTACGGTACTGTCTTCACCGAAGATAACCTTGAGCTTTCTCAAAATCAGTTTAATATACTTAGCACTGGATATAGTGAAATTAACCCTGATGGCGGCTATGGATGGTCAAAACTTATGGGAGAAATAGAGCTGGGGTGGATGAAGAATATTGATATAGGCATAGCGCGTATTTTTAATATTTACGGGGAAAATGAACCTCTTGGCGCGAGGGGACATGTGATTAGCGACCTCATCAATAAAGCAGTTCTTTATCCCGGCGAAGAATTTGTAGTCCGGGGTGACGGCAAGCAGTCACGGGACTTTCTTTATGTATCAGATTGTGCGGATGCTCTACTTAAGCTTGGGGAAAAGGCATCTAACCCCCCAATGACGGTGAATATAGGCTCAGGTAAAGCGGTTAGCATCGGCACTGTTGCTGAGAAAATAGCCGAACTTTCAGGGAAGGATATAAAGATAACCTATGACTCTGTTAAATCAGTAGGCCCGTTATCGCGGACCGGAGATATAACCAGAACCAAGGCTCTTCTTAACTGGCACCCCAAAGTCAGTCTAGACAAAGGTTTAAGGTGCACTTATACTTGGGTGAAAAAAAGACTCAAAGGAGAGAAACTTTCCTGATAAAGGAGGTTGAAATGATTGAAACGGTATGAATCACCGATTAACTAGACAAGATGACTCTTATCTGATAGGGGTTTATCTGATAAGTTTTTAAGTGATGTGCAGCGAAACAAAAAATACAGGAGGTTTTAATAATGAAACGAATATTAGTTACTGGTGGTGGAGGTTTTATCGGTAGTCACCTGGCAAAAGATTTATACTCAAAGGGGCATTTTGTCAGGATAGCAGATATAAAGTTTGATGATTATATCCAAGAAAGATACTACACTGAAAAGGTTCAGTTAGATTTACGCGAATTGGAAAACTGCCTTGAAGCCACCGAAGGTATTGACCAGGTCTATAATCTTGCTGCTAATATGGGAGGCATCGGTTTTATCACTTCAGTGTTTGCTGATATCATGCATGATAATGTGTTGATAAACGTCCAGATGATGGAAGCGGCGGTACGAAATAGAGTAAAGAGGTTTCTCTTCAGTTCTAGCGCCTGTATTTACCCTAATTACAAACAGACAACCCCTGATGTATCCGGTCTGAAGGAGAATGATGCCTATCCTGCGGAACCAAACGAAGCTTATGGCTGGGAGAAGCTTTTTAGTGAGATAATGGCGGAGTCCTACCGGATTGACTACGGGTTGGATATCCGTATAGCCAGATACCACAATATTTATGGTCCGGAAGGGACATATAAAGGTGGCAGAGAAAAAGCTCCGGCAGCTCTTTGTCGTAAAGTTTCTGAAGCTTTAGATCCTGGAGAAATAACAGTCTGGGGTGACGGCAAAGCCACTCGGTCTTATTGCTATATTGATGACTGCGTCAAAGGAACAGAATTACTGATGGAATCAGACTACAATAAACCGCTAAATATTGGTTCTGATCGCTTAATTTCTGTAGAAGACCTGGCCAATATGGTCATAAGGATATCAGGTAAGAAGATAACGAAGGAGTACGACGTATCTGCCCCGGAGGGAGTGAGAGGGCGCAATGCCGACCTGACTTTAGCTAGCAAAGTACTCCAATGGAAGCCAGAGATAAACTTGGAAGATGGACTCACCAGAACTTACCACTGGATAAGTAGCATGGTCGAAAAGAATATACAGAAAATAAAATAACGTTGGCCCTTTCACCTTATCTCGAGATGATATTATGAAAAGCCGAGTGCTGCTGGTTTTCCCTGCGTATGATGGATTGTTATCTGAAACACCACCTGTAGGCATAACCTATATTGCCTCTTATGTGCTTCAGAAGCTACCTTCTTCTCAAGTCAAGATCATTGATTGCAGTAAAGATGGATTCTCTGAAGAAAGTTGGCTAAAGGAGCTTAATGATTTTCAGCCGGATGTGGTAGGGATTAGCGTACAGACCCTGAACTACCCATCGGCAAGGAAAATTACCCGAGTTACCAGACAATATGACCCGGACATCCTATTAGTTATGGGCGGAGTTAATGCTACTCTGGACCCAGAGGAATGCCTTAAGCATTGCGACATAGTTGTGCGAGGGGAAGGAGAGAAGAGTTTCCTCGAAATTTGTCAAGGCGCCAAATGGGAAGAT
>Ga0187827_10009887_pt1 | contig 10009 bp, 10 predicted proteins | sample ETNtaG_39_FD_167969 | JGI IMG/M metagenome (GOLD analysis project Ga0187827, IMG submission 167969) | Marine microbial and viral communities from oxygen minimum zone, Eastern Pacific Ocean - ETNP2014_SV_150_PacBio MetaG (Illumina Assembly) | ecosystem: Environmental > Aquatic > Marine > Hypoxic... | reverse complement strand
GCTACCGATAAAATTTTGTTGCCTGTGCTGCACGAGTGTAGCTGATATAGTTGTAACACGTTCCGCTAATGCAGCAAAATGTTGATGCTGTTCAAACAATAACTTCGCATTGTGAGGGCCTAAATCACTAGTTTTCTGCCAAATATCTCTTTCTTTATATAACTTAACCGCCCCATCAGCAAATGCTTGAGGAGTGTTGGCTACGATACCCGGCCAACTTTGACTTACCATCATTCCCTCTGCGCCAATATCGGTGGTTACCGACGGAGTAGCACATAGCATAGCCTCTGCTAATTTACCTTTGATACCTGCTCCAAATCGCAAAGGAGCCACACACACTCGTGATGATTGCATAGCAACAATGGCATCATCAACCCAGCCTTTTATAAAGAAACCAGTGTTTTCATCGTGTAAATTTGTAGCTTTAGGAGGTGGGTATGCTCCATAAATATTTAGTTTAGCTTGGGGTAATTGTTTACGGATCAGTGGCCATATTTGCTCTTTCAACCATAACACAGCATCCCAATTAGGCGAGTGGCGAAAGTTACCAATTGAAATAAAATCATCACGTTGTTCATAATTAGGGTTCATTTGTGCAAGTTGCTTATCAGCAATCATAAATGGACAATAATGTAATAACGCGGCATCGACTTTAAATAACCTTGTTAATAATTCAATTTCAACGAGGGAAATCATTAACGATAAATCACAGCGAAAAATTGCCGCAACCTCTCGTTGAGCAAGATCTGAACTTAATAGATCAACATCAGTTAGTTGTCGCTGTTGTTTAAAAGCACGATGACGTGCATGACGTAAAGTAAAGAAATCTTCGGTATCTAACACCTTTAATGCTTGTGGGCAAGATTCACTCACTCTCCAACCAAATTGCTCTTCCATCATGAAGCGATCAAATACCACTAGCTCAGGCTGCAACTGTGTTATAAAGTTATCAAATGAATGACAATTAAGCTTTATATCAACACAGTCAACATAGTAGTCAATTAAATTAACCATATGCTCTGTCCGTTGCGCAGGGCTGGCGAAGGTGATTTGATATTGTTGTTGCTGAAAAGATTTAATGAGCTGAATCATGCGACTGCCCGCCGCAGAGGAATTAGGCTCAGGCCATACATAGCCAATAATAAGAAGTTTTTTCATAGCGCTATAATAACCAAAAAGCCACCAGTAAAAAATACTGATGGCTTCAAATAAAACAAATAATTAAACGATGTAGCTGCTAATTATTCCTCAGTTGACGGTTGATCACCGACTTGCGGTACCGGGTCAGCTTTTTTAATTTCTAATAATTCAATTTCAAACTCTAACACAGAGTTACCCGGGATACTTGGCGGATTACCATTAGGGCCATAGGCTAAATCTGAAGGAATGGTAAACTTGTACTTTGAACCAACTGACATTAATTGAACACCTTCAGTCCAACCTCTAATCACACGGTTTAAAGGAAATACCGCAGGTTCTCCACGTTCATATGAACTGTCAAAAGTATCACCATTTAAGAAAGTCCCTTTATAGTGAACTTTTACAGTGTCAGTGGCTACCGGCTTTTCACCTTCACTATCAGTAAGCACCAGATATTGAATACCAGACTCAGTGACCTTAACGCCTTCTTTTTTGGCATTTTCAGCTAAGAATTGTTGACCTTCAGCTAAACTCGCTTCAGCTTCTTTAACAGCCATTTCTTGCTGCTTGGTTTTCATGGTTTGTTCTAAATTCATTAAAAGTGCTTGAATTTCTTCTTTTTCAATGACCGCTTTTTCATTAATGCTATCAACAAAACCACGTACTATTAATTCTTTTTCTAAAGCAACACCTAGCTTTTCTTGCTGTACTAAATTACGTTGCATATTCATGCCAATATAAGCACCTAACCCATACGCTTGTTTTTGCACTTCAGTTTCTAACACTGGCGCTTGATTTTCAGCCGTCATGGCTTCTTCTTTGGTACTTTCTTGACAAGCAGCAACGCTAAGTAATGCAACAGCTACTAATGTGGGTTTAAAAAATTTCATTTATATCTCCGTTAACAAATCACAATTGGAGAGCCCCCCAATCCACAGCTTGAATTTTATTCAGTGTATTATTTGATATACTTGGTAGCAAATATCACTAAACAAAATAAAAAAACGCTTTATACTAACGATAACTCACTAAAAATGCCAAGATAAAAACTATTAATATGTTGCTTAATTTTTCAAACAGCACAAAAAATCGACTGACCTCTATAGCTATGCTTGCAAAACTAGTCATTGGGGCATTATTTATCACGGCTTGTTCACCCAATAAGAAAGAACCTTTACAACGATTTCAACATGCTGCCCAAGGAAGTTATGCCGGCAATATATCCAATGATGGCAAATGGAGTGTTGTCTCCTCCATTCACCATGGCATTAGCGTTTGGAACTTAGAAAAAAACGCCTTAGTTTATCAGTGGGGTCAACAACAAAATAGCAGCGATAATTTAGTATTAGCGATTGATATCAGCAACAACAACAGCCACGCTCTTACGGCCAGTCGTGAAAACTTTGCCCTTTGGAACCTTAACAGCGGCCAATCAGAAGGCTATTGGAAGGTTAGAGAGTCAACTATACGCGACATTACTGTAAGTAATAATGGTGATTACTTACTTATTGGTAAGGGCAATGGTACTGTAGTGCACGTTAGCGTTGATACTGGCCGACGTCTAGAGTTTTTAGGCCATAAAGAAAAAGTCAACACCGTTGATATGATGCCTAATGGGAGAGTGGCCATTTCAGGAGGCAATGATTTTATTGCTTATGTTTGGGATACCGCTTCAGGGCAAGTAATCTATCAATTTAATCACACTAGCCGTGTGTCTAAAGTCGCATTAGATCCTTTAGGCCGGTATGTTTTTACCGCAGATAGTATGAAAACGGCTCATCTTTGGGATTTAAAAACAGGTAAGTTGATTTCTCAACTAAAAGGCACAAAACGCCATGAAGTATTTAGTTCGGCTAGTTTTTCTTCTGATGGCAAAACCTTAGTGACAGGTGCGGCAAGCTCCAAAGTCAGCATTTGGGATATAGCTTCAGGAAAACGCATCGCCAACTGGCATGTAACACCAAAAGAAGCAAAAAGACCTACAGGTGCAGTTGTGTATAGCCTAGCATTTAGCGATAATAACACCCTAATCACCTCAAGCTCTTCAGGCTATACTGAGCTTTGGCAGCTTCCAAAAACACAGAAGTAGATATGCAACAATCAAATACAGAAGAAATTCGCGCACTTGAAGAACGAATTATCGCATTAGAATCACGTAATCTTTTTCAAGATGACGCTATTGAACAGCTCAATAAAGAACTAACCATACATCAAGCTCAAATGGTCGAGCTGAAAATGCAAATTCAGTTGGTTGCTAATCGTTTAAAGGATGCAGGTAATTTATCTTCTGCAAAAGAAGAGGTTGAACCACCACCTCCACATTATTAAGTCATTGACTATTTAAGGTTTAAAGACACCAATAACTTGCTCTTGTTGTCGAACCGCTTTCTCTATTTGTGGTTCACTCTGGGTCATTTGCTCACCACAATTAACACAAGTGACCGTTTCAACACCATTATCTTTTGTTAATGCCATGCAATCTTGAGCTTTACATTTAGGGCATGTGGCACCGGCGATAAATCTTTTCTTTGGTTTTTTTTCCATTACTAGTTCTTTAGTTGATTAAATAAGCAAGGTTAATCGCTATTTTACCTTGAACTCCCCCCTAAGGAAAAGCGACAATAGCCAACAAATTTTTACCGACATCATCATTAGGATATTTTCTTGATCACTGCAACTGACTTAAGCTTAGATAGAGGGGCTAAAAATCTTATACAATCCTCTAGCTTTACCATACATCCAAACCACAAGGTAGGCTTAGTAGGCAGCAATGGTTGTGGAAAATCTTCTCTTTTTGCCGCCTTATTAGGAGATTTAGCACCTGATGCAGGTGATTTAATTATGCCCGGCAGCTGGGCAATTGCGACAGTAAAACAAGAAACCCCATCATTAACACAATCAGCGCTTGATTATGTTATGGACGGAGATAAAGAGTTTCGTCAATTAGAACAACAACTCGAGCAAGCTCGCATCAAAGAAGATGGTAACTTAGAAGCAATATTACTTAATAAAATTGACACCATAAATGGTTACAGCTTACCGGCTCGCGCAGGAGAACTACTGCACGGTTTAGGCTTTTTACAAGCGCAATTAACTCACCCGGTTAAAGACTTTTCAGGTGGTTGGCGTATGCGCTTAAACTTAGCGCAGGCTTTAATCAGCAGAGCGGATTTATTATTACTTGATGAACCGACAAACCATTTAGATTTAGATGCGGTTATTTGGCTGCAGCGTTGGTTAAGCCGCTTCACTGGCACACTGGTGTTAATTTCTCATGACAGAGATTTTCTCGATACCATTGTAGGACAAATACTTCATATTGAACATCAACGCGCTAAACTCTATAGCGGCAATTACACTGCTTTTGAACGACAACGTACAGCACATCTCGCCCAACAAGAGGTGCAATACCAAAAACAGCAAAAAGAAGCAGCACACTTAACCGCGTTTGTAGACCGATTTCGCGCTAAAGCAAGCAAAGCTAAACAGGCACAAAGCCGTTTAAAAAGGTTAGAGAAGTTACCTGATTTAGCCCCAGCCCATGTCGATACACAGTTTACTTTCAGCTTTGAACAGCCTGATAGTTTGCCCTATCCTCTGTTATCATTAAATGAAAGCCAATGTGGATACGATGAAAACACCATTATTCTCAATGATGTTGGTTTGACACTGGTACCTGGTAGCCGTATTGGTCTACTCGGTCGCAATGGTGCGGGTAAATCAACATTAATAAAATCCCTAGCGGGTGAAATAGCTCTACTTAATGGCGAAAGATATTGTGCACAAGAATTAAAAATTGGCTACTTTTCACAACACCAGCTTGAACAATTACAGTTTGGCTCTAGCCCTGTTGCCCATATATTAAGAGCAAAACCCTCGCTAGGCGAACCACAAGCCCGTAGCTTTTTAGGGCGCTTTGGTTTTAGTGGCGATCAAGCATTGAGCAATGTCGACACCATGTCAGGTGGAGAAAAAGCACGGTTAGTCTTAGCACTGATTGTTCTAGAGAAACCACAGCTATTATTACTAGATGAGCCAACAAACCATCTTGATTTAGAAATGCGTCAAGCATTAGTATTAGCCTTGCAAGACTTTAGTGGCGCTATTATTCTTATTGCCCATGACAGATTTTTACTCGAATCATGCGTTGATGAGTTTTATTTAGTTGCCAACAACACAGTGACTGACTTTAACGGTGACATTGACGATTATCAACAATGGTTAAATGATGACAAAAAGCAGTCTGTAAACAACAATAAAACCCGTGATAACCATATCGACAAAGGGTTAGATAAAAAACAACTACGTCAGCAACAAGCACAATTACGTAAAAGTTCAGCACCGTTACGCAAAAAAGCCGACCAACTCGACAAAACAATTCAACAATATCAATCGGAGTTAGCCAGTGTTGAGGCTTTGCTCAGTGATAGCACCATTTATCAAAGCGATCGTAAAAGTGAATTAACCAAGCAGCTCAAACGACAAGCAAGCTTAAAAGATAAAATAGAAGAAAATGAAATGCTTTGGTTAGAATTAGCAGAGCAAATAGAAGAAATAATGACATCATCTACTTAATTTTTAGTCTACACTGTAACTGTAATCATTTTAAACATTCGGGGATAATTATGCTCAAAGGAACACTAATATTATTTTTTATATTGTTCGGCCTTGTTTCACCTTATAGCCAAGCGAACGACTTAGATCAAGGTATTTATGAATTAAACCGTGGCGAGTTTCACGCCGCTATTGAACAATTCAGCCCATTAGTTGCCAAAGGCTACGCTCCTGCACAATACCACATGGGTATTGTGTATAAAAATGGCTATGGCGTTCCAAAAAACGGTCTAAAAGCATTAGCATTATTTAAGCTCTCTGCTGAACAAAACTATTCAGATGCCCAATTTGAATTAGCGTTAATTTACAGTGAAGGAATACTCGTAACAAAAAACATTAAAAAAGCTTTTGCATTGACCCATAAAGCGGCAAAAAAAGGCTTAGCCAGTGCACAATATAATTTAGCAGTCATGCATGCCAACGGGACAGGTACCAAACAAGACGACTTTAAAGCCTCAAGATGGTACAAGGCAGCAGCTAATCAAAACTATGCTTTAGCACAATACAATTTAGCCTTACTTTACAGTGAAGGTAAAGGTGTCGAGAAAAGTACAGAAATGTCTTATGTATGGAATACTATTGCAGCGTGGAATGGATATCCAGACGCCGAAAAAAGCCTCATTATCGATGAACGCGAGTTATCAAATATAAAAAGGGAAAGCGGTTTTGAAAAAGCCAACAAAATTTTTTCAAAAATTAAAGAGCAAGAGAGACTAAAAGCTGAAATGGCCAAAAACAAAAGTTTCTATTAAACCACCACGCACGTTTAAAGGGCGCGACTTTTTATAAAATTTCATTGAAAATGATAAATTTAAATATACAGGAAGTCGCCCATGAACCTTCTACCCATGCTAGCTAATGATTCTGTCGTAGTTTTGCTAAGCTAATAAGCCACAACGTAGTAGAAATGACTAACAAACATTATACTTAAATTTATAATTGGTAAAAGGTTTTATGATTTTCTAGCCTGCGCAATGACTTTGTCATACAATCAGTCTTCTTAGCCTTTACGTTTTATTTATTTAACCTATGTATTCTGTTAGTAAATTCAAGCCCGCATGGTGGTTAACCAATGCTCATTTTCAAACATTAGCGGCTAAATTTTTTCGTCGCAATCAAAAAATCATCACCAACAGTGAAGTATTAGAGTTACCCGACGGTGACTTTGTTGATTTAGCATGGACAGAGCAACCTGAGTCCAATACAACAAAGCCTATTGTTGTTATGTTACATGGATTAGAGGGCTCAAAAGACAGCCATTATGCCAAAGGTATGCTTAATGCCATTAAAGGCCGCGGTTGGATAGCTGTACTAATGCACTTTAGAGGTTGTGGCGGTAAACCTAATAGACAAGCAAGCTCTTATCATTCTGGCGATACTCGTGATATAAACTACTTAACAGAGCACCTTATTGCTCGGTACCAACAAAGTGTTTTTTCAGTATTAGGCTTTTCATTAGGTGGCAATGTCTTAACACGATATTTAGCACAAGTCCCTAATAACCCATATAAAGCCGCTGCGGTAATTTGCGCCCCCTTAGACTTAGCAAGTTGCAGCACTCGCATTAACCAAGGTTTCTCCAAAATATACCAAAAATACTTGCTGCAAATGTTAAAAGATAGTGCTGTTAAGAAAATGGCCTATAAACTTATTAACCATATAAAACCTAAACAATTGGCTAACATAAAAACCCTTGCTGACTTTGATGACAAAGTGACAGCCCCACTTAATGGTTTCAACAGCGCAAAGCATTATTATCAAGAATCAAGCGGTAAAAAAGTACTTGCTGATATCGAACAACCCTGTTTGTTTGTTCACGCTGCTGATGATCCCTTTTTAAATCATCAATCTACATTACCGAATAAAACTCTTCCCGAGCATTTAACCTTTGAAGTCTCAGAGCGTGGTGGTCACGTGGGTTTTATTTATGGCAAAAATCCATTTAAGCCAAAATATTGGCTAGAAAAAAGAGTGCCTGACTTTTTAGCTAAGCACTTTTCTGTGGGAAACAAATAACACAATGATAATCCCTTTAGAGCAACTAAGCGCTGATACTTTACATGCTATCATTGAAGATTATATTTTACGAGAGGGCACAGATTACGGCGAAACAACCGTTAGTAAAAAATCTAAAATATCACAGGTAAAGCAACAACTTAAAGAGGGAACTGCGGTATTGGTTTATTCAGAACTGCATGAAAGTGTGAATATTTTACCCCGTGAATCATTTCTAAATGAAACAGACCATAACAATTAATCTTTATTCATATACTTTTCGATGGGCTTTAATTACCTGTTGCCACGGAATATTTTGATTACCTAAACTGACAAAGTCTGGATTTAATAAACTTTCTCTTTTGTTATAGCTTAGCGGGTTAAATTCACTATTCACGATAGCTCCACCTGCTTGCTCTACAATACATTGGCTTGCTCCCGTGTCCCACTCTCCTGTGACACCGATGCGTAAATAACAGTCGGCGCCACCCTCAGCAATTAAGCAGTTTTTTAACGAGCAACTACCTAGAGCAACATGGTCAAAATCAAAGCTATCATTTAAATATTGTCCCATTAACTCTATGCGTTGGCGTTTGCTAATGGCGACTCGAATAGGGCGAGGCTCTTGGTATTCCGCAACCTGTATTTGATGGCTAGTATTACTATGCTCAAGGTGACATTCTTTGAAGGCACCAAGGTGATTTTGGGCGTAATAAGTTAAATGGTGATCTGGCGCATGAATAACACCTAGACTTGGCCAGCCATTTTCAATTAAAGCAATATTAACAGCAAAATCACCACTACCGATGATAAATTCACCTGTACCGTCGATAGGGTCAAGCAACCAATATTTAGACCACGCTTCTCGCCGGGCAAGTGGCAAAGCACCCACTTCTTCAGAAATAATAGGAATGCCGGGTGTTAGCGTATGCAAGCAATCCATCAAAATATCGTTGGCGGCAATATCAGCACTAGTTACTGGGCTTTCATCTTCTTTTAAATGCGCGGTAAAATTTTTGTTACGATAATATTTCATCACCTCAACCCCTGCTTTTCTAGCACTTTCTAACGCTATATTCAGTAATTTTTCATCAGTCATCAAGGTCTCCACGCTCTCTAAGGCAATCAACTGTCAACATCAAGGCAGCAATACTTCGTGCTTCTTTAAAGTCAGGCTGTTGAAGTAATGCTTTGTAATTCTTGACGGTCCAATGCACAACTTCTAAGGGCTCTGGTTCATCTCCTGCAAGTTTGGCCGCAAACAAATTGTTGGCAATAAAAACATCCATTTTGGCATTAAAAAAAGCGGGAGCCATCATCATTTGTGAAAGATGCAGCAGCTGTTCGCTTCCGTAATGAATTTCTTCTTTTAACTCTCGGTTAGCTGCTTGTTCAGGCGTTTCACCTTCATCAATTAACCCTTTAGGAAAACCTAATTCATAGCTGTGTGTACCTGCACAATATTCGCGTACTAATAAAAGCGTTTGTGAATCAAGCATTGGCACTACCATTACTGCCCCTCGACCTGAGTTTGGTATACGCTCATAGGAACGCTGTTCACCATTACTAAAGGTTAGTTCAAGTTGTTCAACAGAAAATAATCGGCTCTTAGCAACCAGCTTTCGATCATTGATTTTAGGTAGTTGTTTTTTCTCTGACATAAGCTTGCATAATTCATTGCAGATAACGTTATAATGACACGATAAATAGCGTATATGGAACCTCTAAATGCTTAATTGGTCAGAAATATCTACAGTTTTACTTGATATGGATGGAACCATCCTAGATTTACACTTCGATAATCATTTTTGGTTAGAGTACTTTCCTAAAAAGTACAGTGAAAAACACAACATAGACATCGACGCAGCAAAAGAAAAGCTTATAGAACGCTATCAAGAGCTCAGCGGCACGATTGAATGGTATTGTTTAGACTATTGGACAGAGTTTACTCAAATGCCCATTGCACGGATAAAACGAGAAATACAACACCTTATTCAGTTAAGGGAAGATGCGGATGAATTTTTAACCGCGCTAAAACAAAGTGGCCGAGAAGTTATTTTAGTGACTAATGCCCACCCTGACGCATTGTCACTTAAAATTGAACGTACACAATTAGATAAATATTTTGATGAACTTTATTCAACTCATGAGTTTGGGGTAGTTAAAGAGTCTCAACAACTTTGGAAAAAACTACAAGCTAAGCAAGGGTTTAAGCTAGACAGCACTTTATTTGTTGATGACAGCTTACCGGTATTAAAGT
>Ga0187827_10009886_pt1 | contig 10011 bp, 9 predicted proteins | sample ETNtaG_39_FD_167969 | JGI IMG/M metagenome (GOLD analysis project Ga0187827, IMG submission 167969) | Marine microbial and viral communities from oxygen minimum zone, Eastern Pacific Ocean - ETNP2014_SV_150_PacBio MetaG (Illumina Assembly) | ecosystem: Environmental > Aquatic > Marine > Hypoxic... | reverse complement strand
GTGGAGATACGCCAGAACAGATACGATTCCTGAAGCTGTGCAATGGTCCCAACGTCTTGGAAGTTGAGCGGCGTCGGGTTGAGCCCTGCGGCGTAAGGTCCCTTGCCGTCGAGTTTGTCACCGTGGCAGAACTGGCAATTCTCAATGTAGACGACGGCGCCCTCATTCACCAATTCGCCGAATTGTTCGGGGTCTTCCTTCTCCAGCTTCCTGAACGGATTCTCCAGTTCCAAAAGCTTGACCCGCTTGCCGTAAATCATTGCCGTCGTCGGCGGCGCCGGATGGATGGTTCGAAGCTCCACCGGCGCCTGGAAGCTGGGCTGCATCTGCTGATAGGTACCCACACCAACCACCAGCGGCACGATGACGAAAACGGTGTTGCGCCACACGCGCTTCGATGGGTCCTCGACCATGGCCTTGATGGGGGCCACCAGTTCGCGCGTCTGATCCTCGTCATAGGTAAAGACCATGAACACGCCGGCGGTGACGAAAAACATGTACATGGCAAGCAGGCTGGACGGAATCACCGCATCCAAAAGGACGTCGAAGACCACGATAAAACCGAAATAAACCCCGGCCAGGATCAGTACGGCCTGCAGCAATCTGGGTATCTTCATCGCCGCCGCCCCCTCACTTCAGCCCGGCCAGATAATCCACCAAGACTTCCAGTTCCTTGACGTATATCTGCTCGCCCATATCCGCCGGCATCATGTCCGCCTCAAATCCTGTGGCGATCTCGGCATTGGGGTCAAGTATCGCGCGCCGGAGATAGGCACGGTCGCGGTTGGCCCCGATCTTTGAGAGATTGGGCCCGACATCGCCGCCCACACCATTGATCATGTGGCAGGCGTCGCAGGTGAACATGGCCATCAATTTCTTGGGATCGTTGACGGCTTCGCGCGCTTCGCCCTCCTCTTCGTCATCGCCTTCCTCGTCGATATCCTGGGGAATCTCGACGGTAACCTCGGCGCCGCCACTGTCTTGAAGATAGGCAACGACGGCGGCGACCTCGGCCTCGGAAAGACCGATGCTGCCGCCCGATACATCGGGCATGGGGCTTTCGGTGTCGTTCGTGCCTTTCTTGCCAAACCCGGCGACAACGAATACCGACGGCTCGACCAAGGACTCGATCAGGTATTCCTCAATATCCCCGGCCTCGCCCGTGTAGCGCGGGTCTTTGAGCCTTTTCGGTACGGCATCGGCAATCGTGCCAAGCATGGGTGCGCGGCCAAGGGCGTTGTGGCACAGCGTGCAGGTGCCCTTACCGTTGAATAACCTTTCACCGAGCGCGATGAACTGATCCATGGTCATGGAGGAGAGGTCGAGCTTCTCTTCCTTCGGCGGTGGCGCCGGCTCGATCTGCGGTATGCCGAAGTTGGAATACCCGGCGAAAAAGCCGATGGTCAGCAGCGTAAAGGCGACGACGGCGAGGAACTGTCGCATGGCCGCCTATTCCTTCCAGTACCCGGCCGGCAACGTCTTGTTGCTACCGACTTGGGCAATCCAGAAGACGAAGATCACCATAGCCATGAAAATGATGGCCGCGACGGAAACCACATTGGCCGCATAACCCAGCGTCGGCGTGAAGGCATCGGGCGACGCATCGCGCATGATGTCGAGCACGTGCCAGTGCTGGCGGATGCCCGACCGGATGTATCCCATCAGGCCCATCAGCCAGGTGAAGGAGACGGCCAGCAAGAACAGAGCGTATTGGGCACGCGCCGGAATGCGCCCCCAGCGCAGCGGACCCACCTCTTTGGCGCCCCGGTAGATGAAGGAATCGAGGGTGATGCTGACAACCATGATCACCAAGGTCGTCAATACCTGCGGGATCGACGCCGCGACCTTGTAAACGGTGTTGGTGAAGTAGCCGTGGTAAATGCCCAGGAACATGATGTTGACGATGCCGGCCGAATAGAGCGCCACTTGCACGGCGTTGCCGGCCTTCACCCAGGACACGGTCGCGATCTTGTTGGCGCGGCGATAGAACATGAAACTGAGCGCCGTGAACAAGATCATCAGGTTCACCGCCGTGTTCTTCGCCGGCATAATGCCCAGCGGTCCCAAGATCGTGTGATGCGGCCCGCCCAGCGACTTCAGTTCCTCGTTGGTCAGCACCAAGGTGTGCGGCGTGAACCAGACGAGGAAGGCGCCGACCAGAACGATGGCGATATACTTGATGTACTTTGTGTAACGCTTGGCGCCATCACTACGCCCCATCCCGCACCACAGATAATAGTTGGCGGACAGGAACAGCGTTCCGATCAGCACCGCCTGGATGATGAACAGCCAGGCGAAGATGCCGCCCATCAGCGTGATCCCCATTTGCTGGCTATAAGCGTAAATCTCGGCGGCCAGGTAATAGCCGGCAAAAGGCAGCGGTAGCAGCGCGCAAATGGCGATGAAGTTGGCGTTGTATCCCATCCAATCGTAGTGGGCACGCTCCTTCTCAGCCGTCGCGGTCAGGAACTTGAAGGCCGCGTAGGCGCCGACGATGGAGCCGCCGAAAGCGATATTGGCGACGAAACGGTGGATGTTGATGGGGTTCCACAAGAAGTTATGGATGGCGGCCCAGGCATCGCCGCTAAAGACGCCGGCGGCATCAACCCCGGCCGGGCTCATCATGAAGGTCAACCAGGCATTGGCCAAGAGCATCAGCGTCGTGCCGACGGCGTTGAGCATCAGGCCCAAGGTCAGGTGCACCCATTTTTTGAAGCCGCCCTGCAGCCAGTGCCAGCCGTAATAATAGATGTAGAGGACGGCGCTTTCGGCAAAGAACAAAAGCGCATAATAAAACATGCTCTCTTTGAAGATGGTCGAGAGATAGGTGATCAGGTGCGGGTAGAACAAGATTAAGGCAAAGATCAAAAGGCCGCCCAGGATAGCCGTCAGGGAATAGGCGGTGATGGTAACCTTGATAAACTCATAGGCCATGTCGTCGTAGCGCTTGTCGCGGGTGCGCATGCCGATGGCCTCAATGATGAAGACGAAGATCGGCACAGCCAGGACGAAGGCCGCGAACCAAAGGTGAAGCTGAGCGAATACCCAGACTGCAACCCGGCTGTTGACGCCGGCGATGGTTGGATAGTCGTCGGGAGTAAGCTTCGGAGCCGGGCCGTACCCTGTAGAAGCCGCCGCATCAACAGCCGATTCAGATTCGGCGGCAAAGACGCCAAATTGATCGAACCCGGCAAGGGTAAGCGTGACCAGGGCGACGAAGAGCCCGAAGATTGCCAGCCTCGTTCCGGTCTTCATGTGACGAGGTCTGTTCATTACTTCCTCAATCCCTCGTCCATCAATCATGGAATATCAGGTTCAGGCCCTGCATATTCATGACCGCCGTATCGAGCGCCAGGAAAGCCGCCGCGAAGACCACCAGGGCCAGGGCGAAGGGCAGAAAATAGCCTTTGATATCCATGCCTCTCATTTCCTTACGCTTACGCCTAGGCCCGCACGAACCACCAGAAAAAGACTGCCAGCATGGCAAGCACGATGACGAACAGGCCCGGCCCGGCCCACGGGTAACGTTCCTGTTCGTCCGCTTGTTCAGACACGGTACATTTCCATGGAATTCAGCCTAAATTGAACGGGACCAATGGACGCAGTGCTTGGTGTCGGATAGGGTCCCACCATGGCACCGCCTAAAAAACGCATCGTCGACGTCGTTATCTTCATCGGCATGGCCGTGAACGCCGTCGTCATCGCTTTGATCCTTTACTACTACGTCTTCTAGGCTGCCTTTTCGGCGCGCGCGCCTATCCCTGTTTACCCTTGCACTTGCACAGCGTGCGTAAGTGCTTGACTAGCCCATCGACATCCGCGTCGGTCAGGGTCTTGCCCCAAGGCGGCATCATGGGCGATTTGCTGACCGCCGGACCGCCGTCCATGATGACGTTTTTCAAGTCCGCGTCGGACAGCTTGTCCATCTCCTTGGCATTGGTGAAATTACGCGGGCTGACGGGGAAGTCCTTGGTCACGTTAGGCCCATCACCCTTGCCCTCCAGGCCATGGCACTGGGAGCAATAAAACTTGAACACCTTTGCCGTTTCCTCCGCGGTGGCCGACGCCATGGCGAAGGTGAAGGCGAGAACGGCGAATGCCACGATTGTCATCAGCTTTTTCATCGTCGATCTCCTCCTCTATTTCTTCTTCGGCTTGAAGTTGGCGACGTAGCGGGCGACGTTGGTCATATCCTTGTCGCTCAGCAGGCCGACGAAGACCGGCATCATCTTAACCGGCTTGAAGACCTTGGGTTTTTGCAGGTAGGCCAGGATCCAGTCCGGGTTGAGGCGAACGCCGGCTTCAACCAGCGACGGGCCGCTGCGCCCGCCGACGATATTTTTTTTGCGCCCCGTGTACTGGTGGCAGCCGCTGCACGGCATCTTCTTGGTGAAGATCTGACGGCCTTTGGGATTGTTTTTCGGCTTTACCTTGCTCGACGCAACATCAGCCGACGTAAGACTCATGAGGTAATCGGTGACCGAACCCGCATCAGCACCCGCCAGCTTCGGGTGATCGGCGGGATTCTCTTCCGTGAGACTGTTAAATTTCTGGGGCCGGATGGGTTTCGGATCGGTAAGCCATTTCGCCAGCCAGGCCTTCTGGAACTTGGATCCGGCGTACCACAGTTCGGGCCCCTTCTTGGCCAACTGGTCGTCGATGGTCTTTTCCTTGGCCGGCCCGTCGGTGTAATGGCAATCGGCGCATCCCTTGGCCCCAAAAACGGTCTTTCCGGCGGCTGGATCAGCCGAACTGGATGATGTTGCCGAGGCTAAGAAAACCACACTCAAAGCCACTGTGAGTATATTTTTCATGACGTACTCTCCTTCAGTTCGTCTGGCCGGCGGGCTCACGCACTGACTTCCGCCGGCTCAATTTCGTTCTCTGCTTTGCGCATCAGCCAAATTCCCAGGCCGCCTGCGACCAAAAAGGCCAAGATCGCGTATACATAGACGCTAATGGGTGTCGGCGCCTCCAAAAGCACATAGTGCCACGTGCTGAGACTCATGATCAGGCCATGCTCACCGTTAGAGCCGTCCCAAGCGTTGAGCGACATGGGAATGAACACGCCCTTCTGGAACTGCACGTCGTTCTTGTCACCGGTCTTCAACGGCCGCTTCATGACCACCGACCAACGCCCCTGATCCCATATTGCCTTGCCGGTGATCTGTTGGCCATCTTCAGTCTGCGCCTTGATGGGTTGTTTCCAGCCCCGTGCGTTGCCTTCTTCCGTGCCCCTCTTGCCGGCTGCGTCCAGGTCCGCCCTCCAGACCCATAAGTGGACTTGGTCGGATGAACTTCCGCGGTAAAAGTGCGGCTTTTTGGTTCCCTGAGGCGGCTTCACCGGAAATTGCAGCGCGATGGAATCACGGAACGTTTCCAGCGCACGCGGCACCATGTCGTTGGCTTCCACATATGAATTAAAGCCGCCCACCTTGGAGATTTCGTTGGTATTGAACTCCTTCGACTTGTCATGCTTAACGTCCTTGAAGGGGTCGTCCCAGGTCAACCGGAAGGCGATGTCGTTTTCGTTAAAGAGCGCCTGAACGGTGACCATCTCAATGCTTGGGTTCTGCCAACGCGGCGCAGCCACCACTTGGCCGGCCAGACGCATGTCCATGGGCTCGGCCACATCCCAAGCGGCGTCGTCCGGGCCTTCCGGCAACGCGCCTTCGACGGGTTTTGCCTTCAATGCCTGATGGCTGGTCCGTTTATGTTGCAAGGACTTGATGTAATTGGCCAGGTTCCAGCGATCTTCCTCATTCAAGGTCTTGACGAAGGACGGCATGGGAGTGCCGCTGATGCCCGACGTAAACCGCATGTAGATATCTTCAACTTCCGTCCCGGCCTTGATCTTCCAAGGATGGGTGACGTTGCGGATGCGGATGGGGAAACCCCAATCATCCTTGCGGAACTCCTTATTGCCGTCGCCGCGGCCGAGCTTACCGTGGCAGCTCCAGCACTTGGCCTTCTCGAACACCAACTTGCCCTTGGCGATGGTCTCGGCATTAAAGGGTGCGCGGTTGGCGGGAAGCGCAATGACCTTACCCGTCTTCACTGGATCGAAGTCAGGGTCATCGAATTCCTGGGCGAAGGTCTTTATGTAGGCGATGACCCTCCAGCGGTCGTCTTCGCTAAGGCCGTTTTTGATCAGGTCATTGTCGAAGGCTTGCATTCCCGTGCTCGGCAAACCCCGGCTGACGGTCCTAAACAGATCCTCGTTTGTGGGCAGCTCACCGCTTTGCGTGGTGCGGAACTTAAACGTGCCAAGGGTGAAGTCGCGCGGTCTGGGGTCCAGATACTTGGCCGCTGGCCCCTCGCCGTCGCCCAGCAAGCCGTGGCAGAAGCTGCAACGTTTAAAATAGATGGCTTGGCCTTGTTCCAGAAGCTCTTCCGTCGCTTCGGGCATAGGCTTGGTCGGTTTGTCGGCGGCCAGGGCCGGGCCCGAAGCCCACACGGCAATGAGCGCCACGCCGACGGCCACGATCATCTTGTTGGTGATCCGCATCAGTGGCTCTCCGGTATGCGCGGCGTCTTCTGAGCCAGGTCGTACTCGGCAAGGATGATCTTCCAGCGCTCTTCCTCAGTGAGACTGAGCTTCCATTCGGGCATGGCCGAGTCCCACGGCGTCGCCTCCGTCGGTAGGCCCGGGCCGCCGTTGGTGACCCGCCAAAACGTGTAACCTTCGACGATCGTCTCAATGGTACCGTTGTCGGTGAAATCGATGGGCCTGAGCTTGAAGCCATCGGCCATGGGGCCGTCGCCGGCGACGCTGTCGCCGTGGCAGGGCCGGCAGTTCATGGCATAAAGGGCGCGGCCCTCGAACAGGTTCTTTTCCATAAGCGCCGCCTTCGCCGTCTCCTTTTCCACCGTGCCCGATTCCAACTGCGCCAATAACTGTTTCACTGGTTCCACGGGGAAGAATTCAAGCACGTGATCGGGGTCCATTTCATCCGACCAGTTCTCCACGTCCTCTTGTACCTGAGGGATGAATTGGACCTCGTTGGCCTTGGCCTGTTCGATGAAGGCGTCGATTTGGGCATCCGTCGGGTTGGCGACGGGGTTTTGTTTGGCTTCAAAACTTTTCGGGAAGTTGGATGACGGATGCTGAATACGCAGTGACGCCGGCACTTCCACCTTGGGCACGGTTATCTCATAGAACTGCCAGCCGATCAGGGCCGGCACTGCCACCAGGACGGCGGCGCGGGATATCTTGCCATAGCCGCCGCGCAGAAATTTCTTCACCGGTCTGAGGAAGTCGTCGAGCCCTTCATCGGAAAAGGTCACGAACAAGAACAGCGCGATGACCGTCAATACCATGTAGATGAACATCAAGGCGCCGGGAACGGGCAGCGGGAAGGGCAGTGTCGTCACCTCGCGGGAAACGGCGGGAATTCCCCATTTCACCAGCGCATAGACGAACACCAGGGTCACCACCACGGACAAGAAGCCGCCAATTCTCAATTTTTTCATGATTGGTTGCTCATGCCTATCGCGCCGCCTGCGGTTTCTGCAGCATCAAGAATGACAGGATGTCCTGGTAGTCCTTGACCGTTAGGGCCTCGGCCAGGTCGTCCGGCATGACGCTCTTGGTTTCATCAATCTTGATTTCCTTGATGTCTTCCTTGGCGATGGTGACCACGTCGCCGTTGGCTTTGGTAATGTCGATCTCGGTGGCCTCGTCGCGGGTCTTCAGCCCAATGGTCTGGCGACCTTCCTTGTTGATGGCGACGTAGGTCTCAAAGCCCTTGGTCAAGGATTTCGCCGGTTGCAAGATAGATTCCGAGATAAATTTCAGCCCCTTGGCACTGATACCCGTAAGATCGGGCCCGACCTCACCCCCTTCGCCGTTCAGGGTATGACAATCCGTGCAGTTGTCCTCATAGATGATGGCGCCCTCGCCCGGATCTCCGCCGCCGGCCGCCGCCGCGGCGGAAATCTTAGCGTAAAACTTCTGCGTCTCTTCGCTTGGTGTGGTGTCGATGGCCTCCATGTCCAAATCACCGCCGAGCGCCATCAAATAGGCGACCACTGCCTTGATCTCCACCAAGCTCAAGGAGATCGGCGGCGCGTAAACGACAGCCATTTCGTTCTTGTAGCCCTTGACCACATAGGCGCCGGGGCTGGCCAGGCTCTCGACCATGTAATCGACGGCGGTAAAATCGGTGCCCTCTTTTTCCGAACGCTCCTTTGCCCTTTCCACCGCCCGCGCACCCATTGGCAAGGGGAATTTTTCACCGAACTGGCCGTGATTGGGACCGCGTACGGCGCTCCCCTGCCCGCCGACGCTATGACAGGTGAAGCAACGGCCCTTGCCCCAGTAGATCGCCTCGCCGCCCTCCGGGCTGATATCGACGGCGCCACCGGACTCGCGGCCGCCGCCGGTAAGCTCGGTGATGGAGTAGCCAATCCACAAATAAACCGCTAACACGACAAGCAGGAAGGAGAACACACGGGTCATGGTCGCGGTCATGCCGTCACTCTTCCTTGTTGCTCGATGCGATGCCGCCAAGCCAGAACATGAAGGCACACCCGATCATGAACAACAGCACGGCCGCGCTCACTTGTTGCGTCATGACGAAATTGCTTGGCGTGTAGGCCCATTCGGAAGTGTCGCGCATGACCCCGAAGATGTGCCAGTCACCCCGCAAACCGGACCGGATAAAGCCCATAAGACCCATGTTCATGGTGATGATAAACGTCAGCAGCAACAGTGCGTATTGTGACCGCACGGTCATCTTGCCCCATTTGATCTTGCCCAGGGACTTGGCCCGTTTGAATAAGAAAGCGTCGATGACAGCGACCAAGATCAAGCAGCTGATCAGTTGCAGGAATTGTGAGACGGCAACGTTACGAAGCACCGGCGACGCCTTCTCCATGACCACGAAGCCCCAGACGCCTAAGGAAATGGTCACATTAAAGGCTGTGACAGCCAGGTAGAGACCCTGCCCCAGCTTGCCCCGATCGATCAGGGCCAGGACAATAGCGATAAGGCCGACGGCACATTCAAAGACCAGCAAGTAGCCGACCATGCGGATGTACTCAGCCCGATCCGCCGGTAGATCAAGCTCGGCCGGGTCCATATTCAACATGGTTACCGCGTACTGCGCCACCAACGCGATGGCCGCCAGGCCGACGATGACAATGGTGATCCTGGCACCCTTGCCCTGGTCGCGGATGGAGACGGAGTCCACCATATTGCCCCGGCGATAGAGCAAGAAGCTGAAGAATGTCGCCAAGATGATCAAATTAACCACGGCGTTCTTTGCCGGCATCAGGCCCAGGTATTTGAGCATGGGATGATATTGGCTGCCGCCCATTTCACCGACCTCCTGACTGCTTAGGGGCAAATTGTGCGGCGTCAACCAGATGGCAAACGAGACGATCAGAGCCAGCAATATGTACTTGATAAACTTGTAGTAGCGTTCGGCGCCGGGGATGCGGGTCATGCCGCTCCACAGATAGTAATTCGAGATAATGAACAGCGAACCCACCAGCATGGCCTGGATGATAAAGGTCCACGAGAAATCGCCGCCCATCATGTTGTTGCCCATGACGGCACTGGTCGAATAGACCTCGCGGCCCAGGTAGTAGCCGGCAAAGGGCAACGGTATCAGCGCCGCGATGGCAACGAAGTTTGAGATGTAGCCCATCCAGTCGTAATGGGCCTTTTCCTCCGGCGTCTTGGCACCGATGAACTTGACCGCGGCGTAAGAGCCGGCAACCAGTCCGCCGAAGGCCAGGTTGCCCAGCATGCGGTGGATGGCGATGGGGGTGGCAAGAACGTTCTCGAAAGCCTGCCACACGGTGCCGACAAAGGCGCCATCCCCTCCGACGCCGGCGGGGCTCATCATGAAGCCGGCCCAGCTGTTGGCAAGCTGCATGATGGCGGTGCCGAAGATATTGAGGAGAATACCAATGAAAATGTGCGACGACTTCAAGTCGCGGATCATCCACAAACCGATAGCCAAGGGAAGAATGTAGAGGAGCAACATGAACCAGCGCGTATCG
>Ga0187827_10009885_pt1 | contig 10011 bp, 6 predicted proteins | sample ETNtaG_39_FD_167969 | JGI IMG/M metagenome (GOLD analysis project Ga0187827, IMG submission 167969) | Marine microbial and viral communities from oxygen minimum zone, Eastern Pacific Ocean - ETNP2014_SV_150_PacBio MetaG (Illumina Assembly) | ecosystem: Environmental > Aquatic > Marine > Hypoxic... | reverse complement strand
ATGGGGGCCTTTGGAACCATATACTACCATATCCATTAACTCTCTTATGTTATCTCTATAATCATCAACCCAATTAGCATTCTTTTGAAATTTCATTATCTCATCCAAAACCTGCTCATCGTTATTGGCTATTGCGCAGGCACCTGTTTCTTCATAAATCGTACGGATCCTGTGCAAATGTGCCGGACTAATGAGATGTTTGCCTTGTAATATAACATCAACGCCTATACCTGAGATCGTGTTAATAACTATATCTGACCAACGGATAAGGGCCAGGGAAGGCTCCTCCATTGCAAATTCAACATTACCAGAGTGTATAAATCTGTCTTTATAGGATTTGGATAGACGACCTCCTATTCGTGTGTGTTCTTTTACAACTAAATATATATCCTCTTTGGCACTCAATTTATCTATCAAAGCCAGAGTTTCTTCTTTATTAGCCTTATAACTCCACTGCTGTAACATAAATACAACTTTTATTTTGCCTGTGGAATCGTTCTTGCTCTTGAAAACCGGCACGAGGCTTAAATATAATTCATGCCATTCAGGGTAACAACGGGCACTTCCCAGAATATGACATATGCTTGGGTCCAGGCCCCACCTGATCGACATATCCTTGTGATAATTTGACTGAAATACATAACCATCAAATGCACTTCTATTTACAAAGTCTGGTACTTTCCTTGTACCATTACGGCTTTTTTTCAACTCATAATCCATAAGGGCACAAAGCCCGTGCGGGAAGCAAAGTACAGGTATATTTAATTTTTTACTGGCCCGAAAGAACTTCCCCCGGATAGGACCATCAATGCCACCCCAGTCAAATACAGACGCATTTGGCTGTAAACCACTCAATACAGCTACTGCCCAGGACTCAGAAAAGAATACACGGTTAATACACTTAAATACCATCTGAATAAATCTCTTTAGTACTCGCTGTTGAAAAATGCCTGCCAACTCAATCCTAGGAACAGGTCTTCTTAATTGATAATAATAACTAATGCTGAAACCGGGGAATTCCTTTAAGAATTGAAGACGTAAATCTGTGCTGATTCTGCAAAAAGGATCCATTACAATAGCCATAACATTGTGTTTCTTCTGCAAAATCTTCCACATGACTGGTGTCAGATGGTCAATATCATTAAAATGCCTTATATAAAAAACCGTTCTTTCCATAAGCAAAAACAGAATACTAAATCATTTCTGTGGCATATAAATTTCCAAATCGTTCACTGCATTCTAAAAGTTGCTCCAACTTACCACTCTCTACAATATGCCCATTCTCTACGACATAAATAACGTCTGCCTTTTTTATGGTAGCAAATCTGTGAGCAATAACAATGACTGTCATCTTTCCAATAAGGTCGTCGATTGTCTGCTGTATCTTTCTTTCCGTCTCTGCGTCTAGCGCATTGGTTGCCTCATCAAGTATGAGCATTTGGGGGTTCTTTAAAAGTTCTCTAGTAATAACTATTCTTTGCCTTTCTCCCCCTGACAATTTAATTCCCCTATCTCCAATCACCTCATCATATCTCTTAGGTAAACGAGAGATAAAATCATCCGCATGGGCAAGCTTTGATACCTCGACTATTTCATCATCTAAATATTTCCCATTCCTCAATGTAATATTGTTGCGTATCGTGTCGTTAAACAAGAAGGGTTGCTGAGGAATATAGCCAATAAGTCTCCTGTAACTATCCCTGTTAATATCGGATAAAGATTGCTTTCCGATAAAGATGTCACCTTTATCCGGACTCAAGAAGCCACATAACAAATCAACAATTGTAGTCTTTCCACTTCCAGAATGCCCGACAATTGCAATCATCTTCTTTTCTTCTAAAACCATGTCAACGGAATGTAAAGCTTCTCTTTTTTTATCATAAGAAAAACTAACGTCTGTAAACCCAATAGTAGACACCTTGTCCAAATGTACATCACCGTTAGCTTCCTTATGAGTTACAAGATCTTCTTTCAGATCCAGAACCCATGTAAACCCAGGTAAGACAATGAGATAATTCTGGTAGTATCTATAAAAATCATTAATCTTTATATACACACGCTGAAACAAAAGAGCCACAACAACTATACCTTCTATGTTTATTTTTATGTAAAGTCCCAGCATTAATATCAAGAAAAACGATAATATGCCAAATAGTTCAGTAGGAGCTATAAGCAATGTATTATTTCTTTGAATTTTAAATAAATTTCCTGAAAACTGACCTATATTATGCTTGAGCGAACCAAAAAAGATCCCATTTGCAGAAATCAACTTAAGATATTTTAGGTTGCCTACAAGATCAATAATGCTGGTATTTATCAAATTGCTCAGCCTTACCTCTTCCTTACCTTTAGCCATAGAAGATATATTAACCTTGTTAAAGAAATAGGCAGCTATGCTTGTGACAATCAAGAAGGCAACTGTCAGCTTCCAGGATATCATAACAGCGGAAGACATATAACTGAGAACATAAATGATGGCAACGGATGCCATCATAAAATGTCTAATTGCCGCCAGGACTTTCTTGGATTCAGTTTGTAACGCATTGCACAGACTTCCCGCCTGCAAAGAAGTAAAGTAGTTATGATCCAGACTTAAAGTAGAATCAACCATATCCGTTCTCAATTTGGCATATAGTTGAGTACCTATCTTATTAGTAAGCATTTGTTGAGAAAATGAAATGACAGTTTTAGCCAAAAAGATAATTATTATAAATACCGAAAAACTGGTTAATGTAGGATTTATTCCTATACTATGCAGGAATGAAAACATTATTTCACTGTAGTTACTGTTAGCGTTACCATGATAGATAAAATATTCCATAGTTGGTAAAAACAGACTGATGCCGAAACAACCTAAAGCTCCCTCTAATAATGCCAGAAAGAACAAGACAGGAAGGGGTTTTCTATATTCTTTCAGTAACCGTTTTGTACCGGAGAAAATATCCTTCATTTATTCACCACTTCTATAACCATCAAATATAATTCCCATCCTGCAAACATCGTAATACATGTCATTTCGATATATTTCCTTCTACAGAATAGGTCCCACGAAGCATAAGTTCTTATTGAGTCAACACTATATATATTCTCTAACAATCACCGACGATAAAGCCGACGACTTAATAAATCTCACCTGTGCAATAGTAAAGGAATAGACACATATATACACGAATCTAAACGATATGGATTTGCTATCTTCATTCTGCAGAAAAAGAGATTCGGTTTTATGCTGTTAATTTGACGGTGAATGGTCACCATGAGGACAGAAAAGATATTATTAAAAACCTAGATCCTGCCAAATAATAGAACTTGCAAATGTGTTAGTTATAACCTCGTTTAATTGTTTTTAATACTTGCGTCATGCTCACTCATTGAATGCAGCTCTTCGAAAGCATCCAGGAAATCATTTTTTGACAGCGGTATATTCACTGTATAATTCTGCGGTTCACAACAAAGGAATTTCTTTATTATAGAAATAGCCTCATCAGTTGAGGAAAACTGTTGCAGAGATTTGCCAAAAACAACTTTAGCCTGTTTTAGTATTTTAAAATAGTCGGCACATATACACAGAACCGGTTTACCAGAAATTGCAGCTTCAAAGAAAGCACCTGATGGATAGTCTACTATAACCCTGTCAGCGTACTTTAATGTTTTTAAGAAATTTTCACGTAATATGGTTATATTTTCAGATCCACTATCTTTAATATGGTCCAGGATTGAGTGTTCGGCCCACTCGGTACCCTGTGCATGTTTATACATAAAATCATATTTCGTTTCTTGCCCAAAGTAATTTATAATTTGCATCTGAAACTTAAAATACCAGGTAAGCGGGTAAACCATATTATTAAAGCTCCTGACGATATCAGAGAACTTCCTTTCTACGTAAACAATTTGCTCTTTCTTTTTCTTCTTTTTCAAGCCAGAGTTTTTCTTCCTTATACTTCTTAAGTAATAAGGTGATTCAATAACTTTACAATCACTTTTATATCTGTTTTTAATAGAGTACTCGAAATAGTCTTGAGAAATACTATCACGAGTAATAGTATAATTATAAGTCTCTGTCTCAAACACTCCAAATACCTCCATATCGAAAGCAAAGCAAGAATGTTCTACACAAACACTCCTGGCACCATTCATATACTTTGCAGCCACCAAAGGACCCAAAGAGTCTATATCAGTATTCCCTCTTGCAAATATGTAATCAATCTTATTGCTCTTATAGAAATTATACATTTTTGCTGCATCCTGAAGAACGTGAAAACATTCTTTAGAAATAAAGTGTTTTAGAAAAGGTAAAATCACAGATGAAACATCCAAAGTACATTTACTATTCACCCAGGAGATAACCTTCGTATCTTTTTCTAAATTACCAGCGCAAGATTTGCATTCTTTCTTTAATTTCCCTAAAAAAGCATTATCTAAAGGCGGAATATCTATTGGTTTTCTAGAAAAAATATCCTCCTGTAAAACCACTCCTCTCTCCCTTGAGTAAATACGGGCATTATGCCTTATAAACATTTTCATAGGATAATCGATATCTAGAGAGCCTGCATTTATAAAAAAAATATTTAAATCTTTTAAATGGGAGTTTGATGGAATGATTTTCTTGAATTTCTCATACTTAAAGAGATTGATCATTTTCTTAATTTGGGACTTAAGAAATAAATTGTTCTCTAAATTGTTCAATAACTTTTTCTTGGATGCATCTCTTTCTCCATCAATAAGGTAATCAGTATACTGAACATTATATTTCTTGCTGAACAGTTGCAACAAATCACAAAATATCTGTACGCTTTTATATCTAAAATTAAAAACCGAACATCTATCACTTTCCACAAAATGTGGATGAACATAAGCAACATGTTCTATACTCCTATTACCTTGAAAGAAACGTGATAGTATATAAGAATAAATTGCTGTCATGTCTAAAAGACATTTAAGTCGCAAATAACTTGCTTTAGCCAAAGGAACATTATATTTATTACAAAATGAGATGTTTTCTTTAATAAAAACGTCAAAACAATCAAACCACTCAAGTTGCTTAAAAAAATATTCCTCTTCAGAAGACCTTAAATCCTGCTCACTATAATAGTCTTCAAGAATATGATATTTTATGTTTTTCTTATACAAAGAATACGAGACGGCTGGATTAAGAGAAACAATTTCACCGTTGTACTTTACAGAAGGATTATAACTCTCCAGGAAGAAAACTTTCTTCACTTCTTTAGTTGACATCGCAACAAATGCTTATATTTTTAAATAAACCTTGAGGTTAATTTTAAGGGGAAGAAACTATCTTATGGCAACAGGCTAGATTTACACACTGCAAAAGTGAATTGAACAGTTATTCTATGATTCTCAACAAGTGGTTGTAGTCACAAAGCGTAGCATTGAGTTATTGAAACCTCAATATCCACTGGCTTTCTAAATCTTTTTATCTATTTGCTCTCCTACTTAAATTCATTTCTTGGCATACTCTTCAGTTCATCTATATTCTCAAATATCTTCTCAAATACGCTTACGACCTCATCAATATCGTTTTTTGTATGAGGATATTTACAAACTGGAGTTAACATCAATTCCTTCTTATGCATCACTTCAGTAACAGAACACATTCCTTTATGATAATCAGTTTCACCATTGTAAAACTTACATGTAAATGGGCATCCATCTCTACCATAGGCGATCTTCTTTTGATAAAGAGGTTCATGGTAGATAGGCCTTACATATCCTTCTGCAAAAGGAATCCCCTCTGCATTTAAAGCTTTAACAAATTGGTGCCGAGAAATCCCTACAATTTCTTCTCGAAACCTTATAGGATAGAGAAAATATACGTGTTTTTCATAATCTTCCTTTTTGGGCAGTATCAATCCTTGAAACTGAGATATTTGCTCAGTAAGATACTCAGCCAATTCGATTCGACAATCATTTAAGGAATCTAATCTCCTAAATTGTCCGATGCTTATTGCCGCCTCCAATTCATTTAGCCTATAATTAAAGCCAACGATATTCTCAATCTCTTCAACCTTCTTATCTTCAACTATTACTTCTCCATGATTCCTGATCAATTGCATCCTTAATGCAAGATTTTCATTATTCGTTATAGCAAAACCACCTTCTCCACTTGTTATTGTCTTGTTCTGGTTTAGGCTGAAAATCCCTATATCACTCATTGTACCTACCAGCTTTCCCTTATAAGAGGCTCCTGGCGATTGTGCACAATCCTCAATTAGATAAAGATTGTTTTCCCTGGCAATTCTAGTAATCTCATCCATGTTCGCAGGACGTCCAAAAAGATGCACTATAATAATAGCTTTCGTTCTTGGAGTAATAGCCTCACTCATTTTCTTTGGATTTATACAGAATGTATCCTCTTCTATATCTACAAATACAGGAATTGCATTCTGCATTATAACGCAAGTAGCTGAAGCACACATGGAATAGGGAGTCACAATCACTTCATCACCAGGACCAATGCCGCATGCTCCTACAGCTATATGAAGCGCTGCGGTTGCAGAATTTACAGAAACAGCATTACTGATCTGAAAATAATCCTTAACTAAAGACTCAAATTCTTTAACTTGTTCACCTCCCAGGAAACATTCCCCCGCATTTGCAATAAAACCGGAAAGGACACCCTTGTTTAAGACATCGTTAACTCTCTTTCTTTCTTCGTCTCCTATAATTGCATGATTAACGAATGGTTTCTTCCTTATCTTTTCTCCTCCTAAAATTGCAAGCTTACTCATCTTCCTCCTCTCAACAAAATATTCATTTATGCCTACTCTTCACATAACGACATCAGCGAAGATAGATCCTTTTACCATTATTGTTTGCAGAAGCAATGCATGCCTCGATAAGTTTCAATGCGTTTAACCCACCTTCGCCCGAAGATGTTGAATTCTTTCCTAGCCGTATGCATTCCAAAATATGTTTTACAGAATTTACCAGATAATTTCTTTTATAATTTGTAGAAAACGGAACCTTCGTCTTGTTTAGTTCCTTATATTCTGAAGAAGATATACTTTCACAAACATCATAGAACTCCATTTTAAGCCCACTATCTTTAAGAACAATCCTTCCCTTCTGCAAAAAACAATTTAGTTCGAAAATGGTATATTCGTTTACATCACAAGACTGAAAAGAAGAAAAAACTCCATTCTTAAATCTCATGAACCCATCTATATTAGGATCACCCTTCCTTCGGGAAACGTTCTTGCTAAAGAAGCCTTCTACCCAGTCTATTCCTCCAAAGAAGAATCCTAAAAGGTCAAACATATGAGAGCCAGTGTTATTTACTCCAGCAGTATAATAAGCATTCACCTGCTGCACATCCCCTATTTTCTTACTCTTTATGAATTCTCTCAGGTTTATATGCAAGGGATCAAATCTCCTCTGGTGGCCAATCTGTAATATTATTTTCTTCTCCTTGCACAATCTAACCATTTTTTCTGCATTTTTTAGATTATCAGCTATAGGTTTCTCACAAAAAATAGCTTTCAAGGGATACTTTAATGCTTCTTTCAGAATCGGATAGTGGGTAGATGGAAGAGTACAGATACTCAGGACGTCCAGATCCTCATTCTTCAACATCTCCTTGTAATCCGTATATCCAGCAGGTATACTCCATCTGTTCACACACTCTCCAACTCTTTTCTTATCTATATCACAAACAGCAACCAAGTCTATGTCTTTCACATAATTATAGGCCCCTGCATGTGTAGAGATATAACTTCTTTTAGGATCCTTATCAAATCCATACCCTATTCTCCCACAACCAATTACACCCGCTCTATGTTTCATTCTTTTTCAAAGATATTAGGAATCTCCCGGTCCCATTCCTGTTTGTGTTTGCCATAGTATTCGTCCCGCAAAATACTTAACCTGATAGCATCGTAGTATCTACTATTTCTATATATTTCCTGCCTCAAAATACCTTCTTTTACAAATCCACTTTTAATATATGAGTTAAGCGCCATAGTGTGAGATACACTAACTCCTAACCAGATCTTATTAAAATTCAGAAGCTCAAATCCATATCTTAACATAAGTTTTGCTGTCTCTTGACCATACTTTCTTCCCCTGAAGTCATCATCCCCTATAAAAACTCTATATTCGGCATGTCTATGAAGCCAGCGTATTACATGAAAACCACAAAAACCAATCTCTTGATCGCTCTCTTTATCAATAATCATAAAAACTATGTCTCCATCACTCTTCCTATTCTCCTCAAACCAATCTTCCAAATTTTGAAAAATGTTGGGAGTTACCCCCATAAAAAGATAATGCGTAACTTCCTTATCGTTAGCCCACTGAAAAAATCTTCCTGATAAGTCCTTTTTTTCTAACCCCCTCAAATAAATTCTTTTTCCTTCTAAAAATGGATGATACATCATAATAAACTCCTTTTTTCTAACTCTTCAAAATATTGTTCGTCTTTTTTGTATTTCTGGTTAATATGAAAAATCTTCTGATTACGTGAATACAAATTAAGGATGTCTTTAAGGACAAAGCATGTATTATCAGTATAAAGATTTTGAAAGATATACCTTGTTAACTCCAAATCCTCCTTATAATCAACAGTTAGCCTTAGATGTGACAAATCAACATCATTTTCGAGACAAAACATTTTGTATATATCTGGATTCTCAAAAATAACCGTTGTAAACCATTCTCTTCGAAAAGGATCTTTAATTTCTCTCCATAATTTTTCCAATAAACAAAAACTAAATATTTCTACATCCAGACCATGAGGGTATGTAACATGCGGCCTGCTATTATTCACATATTCGTAACTACTTATATTCTTCAGAGCAAAATCAATAACCATATCTACTATTTCTGGATCAACCAATGGGCAATCTGCCGGAATTCTTACAATAATATCAGCATTAAATAATTTTGAAGTTTGATAGTACCTATCTATTAAATCATCTTCGCTACCCCTATAATAATCTATACTATACTGTTTACATAACTCTTCTATAACATTGTTCTCTTCACCGCTACCTGTTGCGACTACTATTTTGTTTAATAATTTACTGTGCTCTAGACGATTTACTATGTGCCATAGCAATGGTTTGCCTACTATATCCATCATTACTTTTCCAGGAAGCCTGCTGGAACCCATACGAGCTTGAACAACTACTATAATATTGGTTTTATGTTTAGAATGATAAGATCCATACTTTTTTGATATTTTCTCACAAGCCATATAGTATTTTCCCTATTTCTCCAAGGCAAATAGTATTGTCCTTTGTGTCTTCTAAAGAGCAATTCCAATATTTGAAAACCTGCTATTTCTCTGAACGCACCCTTTTAATCCACACAATAACTCATAGACTATCTCTTCAAGAATTCACGGAGAGGATGGGCGATAAACAATTTAATAAACTAAATTCTGTAGAACCTATAAAAAAAGTAAATTGATTTAATGAAATTAACTTTCACACTTACTGTTATACTTTAGTTGCATAAATGTAAGAAAATATTCCCCACTTTTTTTTCATGATTATAGTATTCGCGAATCCGGTATCTCTTAACTGCAGCTCTAATGGTACTTTCATATTGTCTCTTATTTCCTTAACATGATATCTTGATAAGCCAATCAGTTTACCTAAAAGGGTGCTGGGCTTGTCAACATCCACGGTAACCAGTTCTCCACCTTTCTTTAAAACCCTGTACATTTCATTAAAAGCCGCTCTCTTTAATTCCATGGGCAGGTGATGCAAAAGGAAAACATTAAAAACACAATCAAAGACTTCATCCTTAAAAGGAACATTTTCTGCAGATACCCTTAGAAATTGAATCGGCATTTGTTTTTCCTGTAACTTATTCTTTGCCAGTGCAACCATTTTCTCCCCAGCATCAATACCTATTACGTGTCCACCGGCTGGAAGCCGTCTTACTATTTCCAGGGAAAGATTCCCCGTACCACAACCAATGTCTAAAACACTTTTAGCCTCTCTAAGTTTAGCCATACCGACAATTTCATTCCTTAAATTATTTCCT
>Ga0187827_10009877_pt1 | contig 10017 bp, 10 predicted proteins | sample ETNtaG_39_FD_167969 | JGI IMG/M metagenome (GOLD analysis project Ga0187827, IMG submission 167969) | Marine microbial and viral communities from oxygen minimum zone, Eastern Pacific Ocean - ETNP2014_SV_150_PacBio MetaG (Illumina Assembly) | ecosystem: Environmental > Aquatic > Marine > Hypoxic... | reverse complement strand
ACCCAGGAAGACTACGCCAAAGCGAAGTCAATATTTGGTGATATTGGGTTGGATGGCCTTATAGCAATTGGGGGCGACGACACGCTATCGGTAGCCGGAGCACTCGCTGGGGATGGGTTCCCGATTGTCGGCGTACCTAAGACCATCGACAACGATGTTCCTGAAACCGATGCCTGTATCGGCTACGACACTGCTGCAGAGACCATTTCAATGTCGATCGATAGACTTCGCACCACCTCCATGTCCCATCATCGGATAACAGTCGTTGAAACCATGGGACGTCAGGCAGGATGGTTGGCCGCGGCAGGTGGGATAGCAGGTGGCAGTGACTTCATTGCTGTACCAGAAGTCACAACATCACTTGATGATTTTGTACAACACGTACGACGTCGCTATGAAGCCGGACAGTCCTACAGCATCATCGTGGTTGCTGAGGGTGCGACCATCGACGGCCTTAACCTTGAAAATGCCGAGGTGCAGGAAGGGGACGAATTCGGTCACGTGATTCTATCGACGCGCAGTGTGGGAGAAACGTTGGCCCACACACTTGAAAATGAGACCGGCTATGAAACCCGAGCTAGCGTTCTTGGCCATCTACAACGGGGTGGGTCACCAACAACGTTCGATAGGGTTCTTGGCACACGACTGGGGATAGCAGCGGTTGAATTTTTGGACGGAAAAACACATGGGCAGATGACTGCGCTACACGGATCGGTGATTGAACCAGTGCCGCTGACACGCATCGCCGGAAAAACACGGGCCCTAGATCCATCATATTTCGATGTGCTTCGCCTCTTTAAATAAATTAGTTTGTGGTTTCGCTTGCTTAATTCGGGTCCACATATGCGAGAATCCCTAACAATCTTTTGGTAGAGCTGTCGTTTCGAGACTCTTCCCTCCAACACTAACGTCAGGCCAAATCAACCTGGCGGTTAGTTGGATCGAGTCTCTCAGCGCACACGAACAATGACGATAAGTCAGGGCTCAACAGCAACACTTGAGGCTACGCGGGCTGATCTTCACGCTAAGCTTCGCGGCATCGTGCCAGAAGCCGAACTCGAGTTAAAAGCCGAACTCGCATATTCCGTCAATAAGCTCAAAGCAGAACGCGGTGCCGTCATTCTTGGTCACAACTATATGGAACCGGCACTCTTTCACTCGGTCTGTGACTTTACTGGAGACTCGTTGAAGCTGAGTCGAGTAGCGGCTCAAACCGAAGCTGACCCGATCATCTTTTGTGGCGTCCGCTTCATGGCCGAGACTGCCAAAATCCTTAACCCGGAACGAACGGTGTTACTTCCTGCACGTCGCGCCGGCTGCTCGCTAGCCGAATCCATAAGTGCCGCAGATGTTCGAGACCTTAGGACACGATATCCGGGAGCCCCTGTAGTCGCCTATATCAACACATATGCGGATGTAAAAGCCGAAGCGGACATCTGCTGCACATCGGGAAACGCCGCCAGAATTGTGAACGCGCTTGACGCGGATCAGATCATTTTTCTCCCTGACGAATACCTGGCACAAAATGTATCCCGAGAGACGGGTAAATCGATCATTTTCCCAAGTTCAGGGCCAGTGGCTGGAAACACCAAAGATTCTGCAGCCAGCGACGGTATGCATTACGACGTTGTTGGATGGACCGGTCGTTGTGAGGTACACGAAAAATTCACGGTCGATGACATCGTGTCTGTGCGCCACCAGTTTCCCGAAGTTGTAGTCCTAGCACATCCAGAATGTAGCCCGGCCGTCGTTGATGCCGCTGATTTCTCAGGCTCTACATCGGCAATGTCTGACTACATACGTGACAGCGGCGCCAGCCAATATCTGTTGCTCACAGAGTGCAGCATGGGAGACAACATTGCCGCCGAGGCGCCTGAAAAAAACATGCTCCGATTATGTTCTGTGCGATGTCCACATATGAACGAGATCACACTCGAGCATGTGCTAACAGCTCTACGTGAAGATCGAGAACAGATTGACGTGCCAGAAGAAATTCGGGTCAGAGCACGCGTAGCGATCGACCGTATGCTCGAGCTCAGCTAGTCAGCAAGCCTTCAACACCTAGGCGCGTAAATAGTCCCGTAGAACTTTCGCGGAACTCGACCGTTTGAGCTTGCGAAGAGCTTCAATCTGCAGTTGCCGGATCCGCTCTCGCGTAAGCCCAAGATGTGAGCCACTTTCATCGAGCGTCCATGCCTCGCAATTATCAAGACCGAAGCGACGCACCAATATCACGCGCTCTCGATTGTTTAAAACCTCCAATGCCCGATCCAGATCATCACGCAGCGTCGTCGAAAAAAGGGCCTGATCTGCAGATATGGGATCCGGATCCTCCACAAAATCAGCTAGCGAGTCATCACCGTTCTCACCGACGGGCTGCTCTAGAGACAGCGGTGTTCGACCCGCCCGAACTATCTCGACGACTCTATCGGCCGACATGCCCAACGCCTCGCCAAGTTCAGCTGCCGTGGGCTCACGTTCGTTTTCTATCGTTAGTTTCGGAGCTATATTTCGTATTTTGCGCAATGCCTCCACCACGTGTACGGGTAGGCGAACCGTCCGCGAATCGTTAGACAACGAGCGCGTAATCGCTTGCCTAATCCACCACGTAGCATATGTGCTGAACTTAAATCCTCGACGCCAATCGAAACGATCGACTGCCTGCAGCAATCCAAGATTTCCTTCTTGGATTAAGTCAAGAAGCGGGAGTCCCCCGGTCGTATATCGCTTTGCCACATTGACAACAAGGCGAAGATTAGAATCGATAAGTATCCGTCGAGCATCCTCATCGTGTGCCTCCACACGTTTGGCAAGCGCCACCTCTTGCGAAGCGGTCAGCAACGACACACGATTAATGTCATTAAGATACGTCCTGAGCGGATCCTCAACCGCAGTCTGACTCTGGTCTCGTGCCGGAACCCCAAAGTCCGTGCCCGTTTCCGGTTTAGGCGAGCGTTTGTCTAACGCTGCTAGCTTCTCAGCCCATTGGTTTGAAAAGGACCGACTGTTTTCTGGTGTATTGGACACTGAATGTTACGCCTCGTTGGGAAGTACTGCGGCTTGTACAACCGTTACCTCTCTATACAAAGGAAACGTACCAATTTGCCCGGAATTTTCTGTGTAATCTTTTACACACCAACAAGCATCGTTGTCCGGACTCGGTGAAGGTATGAAATCATCCCGAATCTACTTGGATCATGCCGCGACCACACCCATCCACCCGTCGGTCATAGACGAAATCCTACGAGTGTTGCGTGAGTTCCCAGGGAACCCCAGCTCGTTATCTGCCGAGGGTCGAGCAGCCCGAGAAGCGCTAGACACCGCCCGTGGAAATATCGCCCAAACGTTACAGGCTGATCCGGAGGAGATTGTCTTTACAAGCGGGGGAAGTGAGAGCATCGCGCTCGCGATCCGGGGAACCGCGATGGCAGCGGCCCGGGAAAATCGCAGACACTTGATAACCACAGCTGTTGAGCATCACGCCGTTCTTCACACCATCCAGCACCTCAAGACTTATCACGGGTTTGAAGCCACCATTGTTGATGTAGATAGCGCAGGCCATGTTGATCCAGCCGCTGTACGAGCCGCCATACGTGACGACACAGCGCTCGTCAGCGTGATGTATGCAAATAACGAGGTGGGCACCATTCAACCGTTAGCGACAATCGCTGCAGAACTCGAAGATCATCCTGCAGTCTTTCATTCCGACGCCATACAAGCACCGGGGCTCCTTCCAATATCAGTCCAAGCACTCGGGTTGGACCTGATGTCGATTGCCGCCCACAAGTTTTATGGTCCGAAAGGGGTGGGAGCGCTCTATGTTCGCCACGGCATTCGGCTGAGCCCTCAAATTATTGGTGGTAGCCAAGAACGGGGCCAACGGGCGGGCACAGAAAACGTGGCATTTGCGGTAGGCCTAGCAGCAGCGCTGAACCATGCTGAACAACACCGCGAGAGCAACGCATCTCATAATTCCAACCTTCGGGATGCTCTTATCGACGGCATCTCAACCATTCCGGGAAGCCGTCTCAACGGCCCTCGTAACCAGCGGCTCGCGAACAATGTGAACGTAGTATTTGCAAATGTAGATAGCGAAGCCCTTTTGATCCAACTGGATACGGCTGGCATAACGGCGTCGAGCGGTTCGGCATGTACATCGGCCTCGTTAGAACCGTCCCATGTGCTTCAAGCGATGGGGCTCTCGCCAGACTTGGCTGCCGGAAGTTTGCGACTAACAAGCGGGCAGGAAAACACCATGGCCCAAATCAACCAAACGATTGAAACTCTGCGCAGTCTCGTACCAAAGTTACAGAGTCCACATGTGGCCAAACTCGGTGGAGTTGCGTAGGCTCCTAACAGGAATCGGAGTAGTGGTACACAGTGAAAGGCCGTCTGAGAAATGACGTCGCAGGAATCAACTGTGGATTTGAATCCGTCACAGGTCAAAAATAAAATCCTGACCGTCGATCGATCCGCAGCAGCAGAATTCGAGCGTATGCGTGATAAGCGCAATCGACCCGATGCTGTGCTACGTGTACGTGTAGTTCCAGATAGCGGCTGTGGTGACTTCCGCTACGCCATGGGAATAGAACCTGGACCGCGTGAAGGCGACACATCAATTAATGCACATGGCATTACCGTGATCGTCGATGCTGACAGTGTTGAGCTGCTCCATGGATCTACGCTCGAATTCAGCGATTCGTTGATTGACGGTGGGTTCAAAATAAAAAATCCCCGCGCACAGTCTGAATGCGGATGCGGACAATCCTTTAGTCTGACCGGTCGAGAAATCAAGAGCGAACATGCCACCGGAGCTCTTCCAACCGTTTAGAACAGCGGAGGCTGATGATCCACAGCTGAGGACGTTACCGGATCCGAAGTCAACAGCCGTTCCAGATGTTTCTTCAGCTTGTGAATTACCGTCTTCAGGGGCGAGCGCTAACTATTTAGTGACGGACATATCCCGAATTCATGGCGGCCCATAGGCACGCATCGTCAGCTCCGCAATCGGCTCCCATCCGAGTTGGTCCGCAACAGCGTGGGCCGACCGCGATCGAGCGGCAATGTCCCACCCCTGCGCCTCAGCCATCGCTCGACGAAGCGCGGCAATGTCAGCAGGTGGAACCATATGGCCCGCATCTGACGTCTCCAGCACTTCTGGGATACATCCAACTCGCGTAGCAATTACAGGACGTCCAAACCCGAGCGATGTGATCAGCGCCCCGCTGGTCAAGGCATCACGGTATGGAAACACAGCAACATCAGCAGCATTAAAGTAGCGCTGAAGGTCATCGATGGGAATCTTGTCCTCGATCCACACAATACGTTTATCTATCTCGTTCCCAGGACCCATCGGACCGGTATACGAGGTATGGCGCGACCCGGCTATGACTAGTCGCAAGTGCTCGCCGGGCAACTCGCAAAACGCGTCGACCATATCGTCGTGCCCCTTGTAACCACGGATGTTTCCAAAGGACAGGTACACGAACGCGTTAGACGGAATCGAAAGACCGGCGCGAGCATCCTCCCGCGTGATGCTTGATGGATACGCCGACCGAAAGTTTCCGTGGGGAATCACATGTAAACCCCAACGTCTATAAAATCTTCGACTAAATTCCTTGGCGGCGTATCGACAGTGACAAATTATGGCGCTAGCCAGCGCCGCCATCAGGTAGCGGCCCACCACATCGACACCACGATGCGGCCGCTCATGCGGCAACATATTGTGGAGCGTCCAGATAATCCGGTATCCAAGTACGCGGGCCAGAATGAGTGCTACAGCCAATCCAAACAAACGCCGCCACGCACCGAGAGTTGTGTCTGCCGAAACAAATCCAGCGAGCCAGTGCAAATGAACAGCTTGTACTCGGTTCCGATTCAGCCATGCCCAGCGAGCAGAAAACCCGGCTACACCTGTTGACGGTTCATCAACGTAATTCAATAGTTCGAAGGTATAGCCATGTGGCTGTAACGCTTCAACAAGGGAACCTCCGTACGGATTTCCCATCATATTGCGGTAGTCAAAAAGACTGGAATCCCACACAAATCCGACGTGCATAATGCAAACCCGAGCCGCCAGCCACAGATTCTAGCGGCGTGAAGCCTATCTTGACCTCATAACCGACTGCAATGGATCAAGTTCTGCAGCGCTGCAAACTCGTGCCGAGCAGCCACGACTGACCGCTCCCACGTATCCCACGTGCACTCCGACTCATTCGCGATCCAACCTTCATACCCAGCCTCTGAGAGCGCAGCGACCACGTCGTCGTTCCGCACGTCGCCCTCGCTCATCGGCAAATGCACAAAATAACGACCATCAACCTCCAGGGTGTGGCCCTCAGGACTAGACAGATCCCGCATATCTTTCACGTGCACATCAAAAAGACGCTCGCCAAACATCTGCACATCGGTCGAACCCACGACGCCAGTAGATGCGTGCAAATTGCCCGTATCTAGAGCCACACCGAGATTTGGATGGTTAATCGCGTCTAGCAACCGGCAGGTGTTTTGCGCCGTTGAGGCAAACCCAATGGAATGCACCTCGATCGTTACCCGGACATCGGCAGCACTCGCAATCTCAGCCGCGTCTGCGTACCACGACGCCGCACGTGCAAGCCCTTCACCGTCAGCCACTGACGACCCTTCGGGCCCAGCCCAAAATCGAAGCAAGCCAGCCTCTAAAATCTTAGCCGCCTCAATTGCGCGCCTGACGCCATCAAGCTCCTGTGCTCCGCCCTCGCCATGAAACGAATCTGGCCGACCTAGTCCAGAAGCCAATCCGACAACAGTGAGACCCGAATCACGAACAATCTGGAAGGCTATAGCCGCTGACCTTTCAGGATCTTCCAGATCCAGATGTGGAAGACGACACATCAAGGCCACGCCTTGGTAGCCAATCTCTCGAGCAATAGGGGCTACTTGATCGAGTCCATAACTCCCGAACATCAGTGTATGCAGAGCCGGTTGCATTGATATACGTCCCATCTGAGGCAAGACTTGCACCAACCTTAAGCTTGAGAGCCAATAGAAGCTAGCGCCGGTGTCAGAAGGCGCGCTACATTGATAGAACTAGCCGGCCATTTCTGGCGGTTGACCGGGAGATACTTAGCATGAGAATTGGCGCTTGGCGCACACTAATAGCCGGACTTGCGGCAGCAGGCGCCACATTGATTCTGTTTGTAGCCTGCGTGCCACCTGGAACATCTCCTTTTCCGCCGGTCCCTGAGGCTGCGGTGAACACGCCAAACCCCTATCCAGCCAGCGAGGAAATCATGGCGGAAGGTGAAACCCTGTATCTAACGATTTGTGCTACATGTCATGGCTATGCAGCCGATGGATTCGGACCGCAGTACCAGCTGTACTCACCTCGGCCATCCAACTTTAAGCTAGCGGAGTTCCAGGCGAAATCAGACGGGGAGATTTTCTACAACGCATGGAATGGCAATCAAAACACCGAAGAGATGGCCGGTTTGAACCATCGCGGCAAGACCAAGGATGGGCAGTCAAAGGTGACCGAAGACCAATTATGGAAGATCGTACGCTTCCTCCGCACCGCACCTAGCCGCTAAACCTTCTCGTATATTTCACAAGGCGCCGACCAAGTCGGCGCCTTGTTGTATACGCCACCGAAACTGCGAAGCTGTTCCGCTACATCCCTGAACGATGGGCGATTACAGCGAGTCTCCACCGTCCATGACAAGAACTTCGCCAGTCACATAACGGTTCTCGACCAACATCAATACACCGTCGGCAATATCTTCAGGTGTCGCAGCCCGTTTAAGCGGCATTCTGTCAATCGCGACTTGAAGAAAGTCGCGATGCTCATCCATCCAACGAGTATCAATAGCCCCAGGGGCCACACTGTTGACCCGAATCTCGGGCGCTAGCGCCCGAGCCAAGGACTTGGTTATCGAGTTAAGGCCGCCTTTCGACGCCACGTACGCAATCGACGAACCGTTACCCGTGACGCCAGCAAGCGAGGACACATTCACGATTGCCCCATCGCCAGAAGCCCGAAGATGCGGCGCGGCGGCGCGACTGACAAAAAACGGTCCCTTGAGATTGACCGCCTGAATCCGATCCCAGTCAGCCTCATTCATGCCATCAAGATCTTCATGGGGTACGAACGCGGTAGTCCCTGCACTGTTGACAACGACATCCAACCGTCCGAATACAGCCACCACCTGTTCAACCATTGCTTTTACCGAAGCATCCGACGCCACATCAGCTTGAATGGCCACACCGTCCACGCCCAATGCCTCGATGTCAGCCACGGTCGACGCCGCCTCCGTTGCCGACCTCGAATAATTCACAGCCACATTCACACCACGCTCCGCCAACTTCAACGCGACGGCACGACCAACTCCAGTCCCACCCCCGGTGACCAATGCGGCTTTTCCTGTCATCGACATTCAAGTCCCTCCCACATAGCACGACAAACCAGTATTGTTGCATCACAGATCCAACATCCGAGCGAAGATCCGGAGATACGCTGCGATGAAACACGAACGCCTGCTGGCTAACGGCGATCGACTCGACGTACACATCATGCTACCCGGAGCAAACCGTGGCGAAACCCCGGATCACCTATCGATCTACCACTTTTTGACCCGACCCTTTGATCCATGGATGGTTGCCACGGAAGCAGCTTTTCTCGCCCAATTTATCTCGGGCAGTGCTGACCCCTCGCTCGCAGATACCTTGCTGGTTGGTCGAATTGATAACGAGATTGTCGGCACCGCATGGCACGCGACCGATTCCGAAATACACGACCTCGGAGGTTACGGTTTCGTATTTACAAGTCCCGAGCATCGGGCCAAAGGCATTGCCCAAGTCCTTACTGAGATGGCGCTTGATCCTTTTTGGAAATCAGGAGGCCTCGCCAGTTATCTCGGAACAATGAACCCCATCGCACAACACGTGTATACGAAAAATGGATTCCTACCGCTGAACGGATTGGTCATGCGCGCAGTTCGGCCAGGAACTGAATCCGAGGATTTCGACCGCACCTATCTTCGCCGAGACGGCGATGGCGTTATCCGTGACATTCGACTTGGAGATCTTGCAGCGTATACCCACCTGCTACTTACAACGGCAACAGGCGGATGGATCGTCCGTGATTACAAGGAGGCCATTTTTCACGCACCTCCTTCGGTGGAAGCAGGTGGATGCCTACGCCCGTTCTACAACACGTTCGCCAATCACCAGACCAATACGAACAATACATGGAAAGTCCTAGAAAACAACCAGGGTCGCCTAGCTGCTTCTGCGAACCTATCGGTCCCATCAGCAGGGCCGCTGAGCAAATCTGCCGCCCTCGAGTTCCAGGTCGCTGTTGATTACCACGACCGAGCATCAGCAATTATCAACGCAGCCATTGAAGAGGCTTCTATAAATGACCTGTGCGAAGTACGCGCCGCCGCAATTAGCCAACATCGACAGGATGTACTCCACGAGAGTGGATTCGAGATAGAAACCGTGCGGCATAACGAGTTCCACCTTGGTCCCCAATCAGAGAGCAACTCTGGATCCGCCGATGTCACGATTATGTGCCGACGTCTTGGCTAGCGATGATGCGTACCAGGCAATCGGTTCCACAGACATGCTGCCCCAGCCTGAACGTCTAACCACGGTCGTCTTCGACGGTACCGAAATAGTAATCGCAAACGTCAACGGGCAGTATCACGCCATTGATGGCTTGTGCGAACACGCGGGCGGGCCCCTCGGAGCTGGCAAGCTCATCGGCTGCCATCTCACATGTCCGCTACACGCATGGACCTACGACGTAACAGATGGGTGGCTTGTAAACCCAGCACTTGGACGACGAACCAAGAGTTTCCACGTTCGTGTAACCGGCGACATCGTTGAAGTAGCACCGCAAAGCCAGGATGTCACCTGAACAAACTGGAACTTCGATAAACCGTAGTGGCGTACCACCGTGTCCTTACTGTGCGGGACATCACAACGTGGTCTCTTAATTAAATGGCTCCGGCGAACGGCTACCTATCGAAGCCGACA
>Ga0187827_10009875_pt1 | contig 10018 bp, 9 predicted proteins | sample ETNtaG_39_FD_167969 | JGI IMG/M metagenome (GOLD analysis project Ga0187827, IMG submission 167969) | Marine microbial and viral communities from oxygen minimum zone, Eastern Pacific Ocean - ETNP2014_SV_150_PacBio MetaG (Illumina Assembly) | ecosystem: Environmental > Aquatic > Marine > Hypoxic... | reverse complement strand
CTTATCTAAAATAAATTAATTTAAATAAATGAACAAACAATTTAGACTTTTAGATTGTACCTTTAGAGATGGCGGGTATTACAATAATTGGAATTTTTCAAAAGTTCTTAATGGTAAAATTATAAATATGAATAATAGTTTAGATTGCAATTTGGATATGAAAAATCTGTTTAATTTTGATAAACATAAATATCAAGAGTATAAGGATACGTACTTAAAATTTCCAAATAGTCCAGATGTTCCATTGTGGGAAATTTTTACTAAATATATAAAAAAATTTAATTATAACAAAACTATATAAATTTATTATATGAAGGTGGCAGTATTAGGTGGCAGTGGATTTATGGGATCTCATTTATGTGATTTATTAAGTTCGAAAGGTCATAAAGTTAATATTTTTGATATAAAAAAATCAAAATATAAAAAGAAAAATCAAAAAATGTATATAGGATCTATTTTGGATAAAAAAGAATTATCACTTGCTGTACGAGGATGTGATTTTGTTTATCATTTTGCTGCTTTGGCAGATTTAGATATTGCTTCAAACGAACCACTAAAAAGCGCAAAAATCAATATAGTTGGTACAATTAATGCTTTAGAAATTTGTAAAAAATATAACATCAAAAGATTTATTTTTGCTAGTTCAATATACGCAAATACAGAAGAAGGAAATTTTTATGGATCTAGTAAGCAGGCAGCAGAAAGTTACATTGAAAAATTTTATAAAACTTTTGGATTAAATTATACAATTTTAAGATTCGGCTCCTTATATGGAAACAGATCAGGAAGAGGTAATGGTATACAAGATTTGATTAATAGTGGTAAAAAAAAAGGAAAATTAATTTATGGAGGAAGCAAAAAGGCTGCAAGGAAATATATACACGTAAAAGATGCTGTCAAAGTATGTGTTGAAGTTATTCAAAAAAAATATCAAAATCAATATTTAACAATCACTGGTAAGCGAACTGTAAAGATAAAAAATTTAATAAATATACTTGCAAAATATTTGAAAATTTCAAAAAACAAAATTAGATATCTAAATATTAAAAATGCGGACCATTATGATATAAAACCAACTCCTTTCAAACCCAGAATAGGCAAAAACTTAAAAATAAACAAAGAAATAAACTTTAAGAAGAGTTTGATGGATTTAATAGGTTAACAAAATTAAATAAGTAAAAAAAATTGAAAAAAATTATAAAATTATTAATTAAATTTTTTGCTAAATTCTTGATTCAATTTTCTAGCAAAATTAACACCGGAAGATATTTTATTGATAAGTTAAGCAATTTTATTTTTCAAACTAAAAAAAATATAAAACATAATGGTCTTGAATTAAGTTTTTATACTCCTAATAGACTAAATTTTTATCGCGTTGATACTTTTTCTTCAAAAGAACCCGAAACTTTAAAATGGATTGACTGCTTTAAAGAAAAGAGCGTGTTTTGGGACATTGGCGCAAACATTGGACTTTATAGTTGCTATGCAGCTAAAAAAACTGATTGTCAGGTTTATGCTTTTGAACCTTCTGTATTTAACTTAGAATTATTAGCAAAAAATATTTATTTAAATTCACTTTCTGAAAAAATTGTAATTATTCCTTTACCTTTATTTGATAATTTAGCAACCAAATCCTTTCATATGTCAACCAGGGAGCGAGGAGGAGCTTTTTCTAATTTTGGAGCAAGCACTGATCACGAAGGAAAACAAATGACCAGTGTATTTAAATATAAAACTGTTGGTATGTCTATTGATCAAACCATAAATAATTTAAATCTTAAAATGCCAAATTATATAAAAATGGACGTTGATGGTATAGAGCATTTAATTATTAAAGGAGCGAATAGCGCTATGAAAAATGTAGAAAGCATTTTAATTGAAGTTAATGACAATTATATTAAGCAATCTAAAAAAATTAAAGAATATTTAAATAGTATAGGTTTTATATTAAAAGAAAAAAAACATTCTGAAATTATTGAGCAATCTCCTAAATTTAGTTCTTTTTATAATCAAATATGGGTAAAGGATAATTAGCAAAACAATGAATTATAAAAAAATTATTTGCGCTTTAATGTTAGGAAGGGCAGGAAGTGTAACACTGCCAGGAAAGAATATTTTACCTATTTTAGGAAAAAAATTATGTGAATATCCTTTGATCGCAGCATCAAAATCAAAATACATTGAAAGAATTTTTGTATCAACTGATTGCCCAATCATATCTCAAGTATCCAAAAAATATAATGCTAGTATAATCAAAAGACCAGCTAAATTAGCAACACATTCAGCTCTCGGAGAAGATGCTTTCCGACATGGATATTTCAAGATTAAAAAAAAATTAAAAGCTGAAAATAAAAAAATTGAATTAATAATACTTCTATTTGCTAATGCGCCCACCATAACAAATGAACTTATTGATGAAGGTATTAATATTTTAAGAAAAAATCCAAGGCTAGATTCTGCTGTAACGACTTCAATTTATAATATGTGGAGTCCTCTAAGAGCGAGAAAGATCGATAAAGATGGTACTTTGAAACCCTTTGTACCTTTCGAAACATTTGGTGATCCAAAAACTATGAACTGTGACAGAGATTCTCAAGGAAATGTACATTATGCAGATATGTCAGTTTCAGTGGTTCGTCCCCATTGTTTAGAAAAACTTGAGGAAGGATTATTACCACAAAAATGGATGGGAAAAAAAATAGCTCCAATTCATTCATGGGGAGGTTGTGATGTTGATTATGATTGGCAAATTCCAGTGGTGGAATTTTGGCTTAAAAAACAAGGTTATAAAAATAAAAAATAAGATTCATGTATAGAAAACACGACAGTTTTTTTGCTTTAAAAAATAAAAAAGGTAAAAAAAATAGTCATATTATAGATAGAATAATTAGAACTTCTAAAGATATTTCTATTGTAGAAAAACTTCCTTTAGAAAGTCAAAAAATTCTTACAAATGTTACAACAGATTTGTTAGAAGATAGCCAATCTTCTTCTAAAACTAAATTTAATCTTAAAAGTAACGTTATTGCTGAAATTAATACAATAGCCGACACAGATTTGCCAAGATACTTAGTACACAGATATCGCTATGAAATATTTCCACAAACAAAAACGATCGATAATTTTCCTCCTTATTTACAAATAGAACCAACATCAATTTGTAATTATCGATGCGTATTTTGTTTTGAGACTGACAAAACTTTTACTGACAAAAAAAATGGCTATATGGGTCAAATGTCGCTAGATCTCTTTAAAAAAGTAGTTGATCAATCCGAAGGAAATGTAGAATTTATTTCTATCGCATCAAGAGGCGAACCTTTAGTCTGTCCCAATATAGTTAAAATGCTTGAATATACTGTCGGAAAATTTTTAAATTTAAAATTAAATACCAATGCTTCGCTTCTTGATGATAAAAAATGTCACGCCATTCTTTCTGGCGGTGTAAAAACTATCGTTTTTTCTGCTGATGCTGCTACCGAACCATTGTATAGCAGGCTTAGAGTAAATGGAAATTTAACAAAAGTTCTTAAATGTATAGAAAATTTTAAAAAAATTCACGAGACACAATATCCAAATAATCCAATAATTTCTAGAGTGTCCGGAGTTAAATTCAACGATGAACAAAATTTAAATTCAATGGAAAAAGTGTGGGACGGTTTAGTTGATCAAATTGCATTTGTTAATTACAATCCATGGGAAAATTCATATAACAAACAGTCCAATAACATTATCGAACCATGCTCAGATTTATGGAGGAGAATGTTTGTCTGGTGGGATGGAAAAATTAATCCTTGTGATGTGGATTATAAGTCACATTTATCAGTTGGTAATTTTTTAAAAAATAATATTCAAGAACTTTGGAATTCTGAAAAATATAAACTTCTTAGAAAAGAACATATAAACAAAAAAAGACAAACTATAAATCCATGTTCTTCTTGCGCAGCAATATAGTTTTATGAAAATGGTTAAACATAAAGAATGGATTGCCAAAATTCATCGACTAAAGAATATTCGAGAATCAAGATATAAAAAAATATGTTTAGATAAGAATGAAAGAACAAGTAAGTTTAAAAAGACTTTTTTAAAGAAAATTATTTCTACTTTAGACTCAACAAGTATTATCAAATATCCAGAAGTATACAATTTATATAAAGCATTAAGCAGATTGCATAAATTAAATACTGATCATATTGTTGTTACCGCAGGTATCGATGGAGCAATAAAAAGTTCTTTTGAACTTTTTGTTTCAAAGGGTGACAGAGTTATAGTTTTAAAGCCAACTTTTGCCATGTTGGAAATATATTGCAAAATATATAGAGCTAAAAAAATTAGTATTAACTATGATGAAAAGCTAAATTTGGATATAAATTATTTAATAAAATCTATAAATCGAAGTGTTTCATTAATTGTAATAGCCAATCCTAATAGTCCTACTGGAACATTAATTTCCATATCAAATATGGAAAGAATTATAAAAAAGGCAAATAAGTTTCGTATTCCAATTCTAGTCGATGAAGCCTATTACGGTTTTAGTAACGTCACAGTTTTTCCGTTGTTAAAAAAATATAATAACTTAATTCTTAGTAGGACTTTTTCAAAAGATTATGGTTTAGCTGGATTAAGAGTTGGTTATATTATTTCTAACACAAAACTTGCAAAGCTATATTTTAATGTAAAACCCATGTACGAGGTGAATTCTATTGGCGTGTTAATAAGCACATTGCTTTTAAAAAATTCAATAGTTCGTAAAAAATATATTTCACAAACAAACAAAGGTTTGAAACTACTTATTAAATATTTAAAAAATAATAATATTTCTTTTATAAAAACTCACGCAAATTTTATATATATCGATTTAGGAAAAAAAATAAATTATTTTTATAAAAAATTATACAAAAATGGAATTCTTGCAAAAAAAGGAATGGGAATAAAAGGATATGATAATTATTTAAGAATAACTCTTGGTCCACCGGGGCAAATGAAAAAAATTATTTCAAAACTAAACAAATTTAAGAATTAGATAAATATTTAACCATACCTATTAATCGTGAACATTGGTGATGAACAAATTCAGCTAATTAATAAAGCAAAATTTTTCTTAAAAAAATTAGACTCTTCAAATATAAATTCTTCATTAAGTGGTTTTTGTTATTTTACTTCTTGGGCAAAGACACCAGGTTATGCGATATTAAAACGCTGGCAAGAAGGTTGGTTTTTTATAATAAAATTTTGGCTTATATTATTGAAAAATGTTTTGGCTATAGCCTCAAACACAAAATATGTGGAATTTAGCAATGAAAACCTGTCAGTCAGTTACGAGACTATAGTTGTTTCCTGGTGTTTTAAAAAAAATTTTCAAAAAGATGGATCCTTTAAAGATAGGTACTTTTCTGAAAACTCTAAAGATTTACCGAAATCTTACTGGATATTACTTTCTATGGATGGATATGTGCCGACAAATTTAAATAATAATATAAAAATATTAAAAAAAGAGAAAAGTATATTAAAATATAATTTTTTTTCATTTATTAAGATATTATTTTCTACAATAATTGAGAGCAGGCTTTCTCCAAAAAAAATATGTCATTATCTTTATTTTTCTTCTTATTTTGCTAAGGTAGTTACTCGAGTTGTTAAGAAAGAATTTGAAAAAAAAAATTTTAAAGCTATTTTATTACCATATGAGGCGCAGCCTTTTCAGAATAATATTTTTTTTGAAATCAAAAAGATTAATAAAAAAATAAAAACTATAGGCTATCTCCATTCTCTAAATCCTTTTACCGGGGAACTTGTTTATAGAACAGGCGCACCAGACTTATTATTGGTACATGGAAAATCACAAATAGAAATATTAAAATCTAATTTAGATTGGCCTGAAGATAGACTGATTTTAACCCAATCCTTTAGATATCGTTTAAATGATGATGATTATTTATCTAATAAAATATTTTTACCTCTAAGTATTTTTAAAAGCGGTCTATTAATCAATGAATTTAAGAAGTTTTTAATGAATTTAGAATTAGGCGGTTTACCAAACTTGACCATACAAAATCATCCGGTGGCTTTAAATTCTAAAAAACATGTAAATTTTGAAAAAAAGCTAAAAGAACTAATAAATATTTATGAAGATCGATTTAGGTCATCATCAAAAAAAAAAATTTCTATATTTTTTGGTGTAACAGATGCATTCCTTGAAGCTTTAGAAAGAGGAATTGATGTAATTCACATTTGTTCAGATCCAATTTTTGAGGCTTATAGTGAAAAAATATGGAAAAATTTAAAAATTAAACAATTAAGTAATTATATATTTCAATATAATTTAATTTTACCAGGAAAATATATTATGCTTGGAGAAACAAAAAAAATACTTCATGAAACACTGGAAAAACTATATTAAAAGCTTAATTTTATATCTGATAAGTAAAAATGACTGGTTATATTCACGATTATACAGATGAAAAGTAAAAAATTAAAAATTCTTTTTTTATATCCAAACTTTCACATGAGTACCCTAGTTCCAAATGGAATAGCTATATTAGTAGCTTGGTTGAAAAGAGAAGGTTTTAATAATATTGATTTGTTTGAAACTACTTTTTATGACACAGATGATAAAAGCAAAGATCAAGATAGGGTTGAAGTTGGACAGGTACAACCATTTAATTACGCTGACAGGGGTGTAAAATTAAAAATTACAAATATGTATGATGATTTTACAAAAAAAGTTAATGAATTTGAACCAGATATAATCATGGCTTCAATACTCGAAGATACCTTCAAAATTTTCATAACATTTATGGAAAAAATAAAAGATAAAAAAATACCTTGTTTAGCTGGAGGACAGTTTCCAAGCTCTGCACCAGAAAAAGTTATTGCTTTAGATTTTGTGAATTACGTCTGCAGGGGAGAAGGAGAAGAGGCCTTAGTTGAATTATGTGATGCATTAGAAGAAGGTAAGGATATTACAAAAATTGCAAATTTATGGGTAAAAAAAAGTGGAAAAATAATTGCAAGAAACAAAATTCGTCAAGCTCTTGATGTTAATAAACTACCAGTTCAAGATTTATCAATTTTTGAGGACATGTCTTTATTTAGACCAATGCAGGGAAAAATTTATAGAATGGCACCAGTAGAAACTCAAAGAGGATGTCCTTATGCATGCAGATTTTGTAATTCTCCAGAAAAAAATGAATTTTATGAAGCTCAGAAAGCTGGTCGTTTTTTTAGAAAAAGGACAATGAAACATTTACATACTGAATTAAAAGAATTGATTTCCAAATATAGTATTGAATATATTTTTTTTATTACGGATACTTTTTTAGCAATGTCTGAAAAAGAATTTGATGAATTTTGTGAAATATATTCTGAATTTAAATTACCTTTTTACATGCATACTCGTCCAGAGACAGTTACTGAACGTAAAGTTAAAAAATTGAAAGAAGTAAATTGTGATAGGGTTAATATAGGAGTCGAACATGGAAATCATAAATTTCGCTCTGAAACGGTTGGCCGCAATTATAAAAACGAAGTTGCAATAAGATCTTTTGAAATGATGTATGAGGGTGGCATATCAACAGTTTCTAATAGCATACTTGGCTACCCTGATGAAACACGGGAACTGATATTTGATACTATTGAATTAGTAAGAAAACTTAAATGTACCGACATAAATGCATTTACATTTACTCCATATCATGGAACGTCTTTAAGAGAGCTTTGTGAACGAAAAAAATATTTAGCAAAAGATACTTTGGCAGACGGCTATTATGTACATGATTCTTTATTAACAATGCCATCGATTACAAAAGAAGAAATAAGAGGACTAATGAAGACATTTGTTTTGTATTCTCGCTTGCCGAGATCAAGTTGGCCTGAAATAAAAATAGCTGAAGCTGAGACCGAACTAGGAAAAAACAAGTACGGAGAATTAATGGCCATATTTAGAAGAGAATATGCTCATGCACCTTTAGCATCTGAAGACGGAATGTAGTTATATCATGGGAATAAAAGTTTTATTTTTATATCCAAATACTTTTGGAATGAATATGCTGCCGCCAGCAATAGCCACCTTTTCTGCTATCCTAAAAAATAAAGGCCATGCGGTTCAAGTATTTGATACTACCTATTATGCTATTGATTTCGGAATTGATTCTGAGGGGTCAAAAGAGGATAGACTAAATGTAGTACCTTATACACAAGAAATGGAAAAGAAAAATTTGAGACTAAAAGATTCTAATTGGAAAAATGATCTAAATAAAAAAGTTAACGAATTTAAACCTGATTTGTTAGCTCTTTCGTGTACCGAGGATATGTGGGAACTTGGTATAAAAATTTTAAATGAAATTAGAGAGTATAAAAATAAAAATAACATTCCGGTTGTTGCTGGAGGAGTGTTTCCAACCTTTGCTCCAGAAATTTGTATAAAATATGACTTAGTTGATCTTGTTTGCGTTGGCGAAGGAGAAAATGCTTTAATAGATTTGTGCAACAAAATTGAAAATAAAAAATCATATACGAATGTGACAAATTTATGGATAAAAAAAGATGGAAAAATAATTAAAAAAAACACCATTTCTAATCCTGTCGATGTAAACAAAACTCCAATAATAGACACTTCTTTATTTGAAGATAACCGACTCTACAGACCTATGGCAGGAAAGGTTTATAAAATGTATCCAGTAGAAACAATTCGTGGGTGTCCCTATACGTGTAGATTTTGTAATTCACCAGACCAAATGCAACTTTATAAAGGACTGGGTCATAAATTTTTTAGAAAAAAAAGAATGGATCTTGTTTATAAAGAACTTAAGTACTTTAAGGAACAACATAAAGTCGAATACAATTATTTTTGGGCAGATACTTTTTTGGCAATGAATAAAAAAGAGTTTGAAGAGTTTTGTGATATGTACAAAGAAATCAACTTACCATTTTGGATGCAAACAAGACCCGAAACAATCAGTGATTACAATATTAAAAGACTTAGCGAGGTTGGATTGCATCGTATATCCTTTGGGCTTGAGCACGGTAACGAAGAATTTAGAGCGAAAATTCTAGATCGAAAATGGAAAAACAAGGATATTGTAGAAAGACTTAAAATTCCACATAAGTACGGAGTCCAATTTAGTGTGAATAATATAACTGGATTTCCAACCGAAACAAAAAAACTTGCGTTTGATACCATTGAACTCAACAGACATATTGAGGCTGACAATCAAAATATTTATGTTTTTGTGCCTTTTCATGGAACTCCGCTAAGAAAAATGTGTGAAGATTTAGGTTTAATAAAACCAGAAACCATTACCAAATGTTTAGTTGATAAAAGTGTACTTAGCATGCCGCAATATCCTCCCCATGAAGTTGAAGAAATAAAGAAATGCTTTGCTTTGTATGTAAAGTTTCCAAAAAATAGATGGAAAGAAATTGAAAGAGCCGAAAAAAATGATGAAGAGGGAAATAAAATTTATAATGAATTAAAGAAGGAATATCTTGCTAAATATATGCCAAAACCAGATGCTGATCCTCATGGCTGTGTAGAAGATTTTAAAAAGATAGAAAACCCTAATTACCATATTGATGTTCCAGGAAAAGCGGGATCTGAATCTAAAGATGATTTAGATTACCATTAAATTTAATTTGAAATCTACTTTAATACTATTATACTAGAATAATTAATACTGAAAGTATGGTGGGGAACAATGTGAGAATCATTGACTGTTCCTGCAACGGTGTGAACGAGAGTTTAAGTCCGGGCACCACCCAGTATAGACCCCTGCTGAACGAAGACCAGGAAAAGTCTAGTTCTGCAATGTAAAATTAGCAGTGGCGTTAACGATAATAATTCAGAACTTAAGTTCTGATTATTTGGAGAAATGAACACGATGCTAAGGGTATTTATATCAATATTAATTTTGATTTTTTCTTTCGGTAAATTGTTTGCTGCCGATATTCCTGTCATTGTTATCTCGCCAAGCAAAAAAGCACAATCTATTTCAACAGTAGGCTCGTCAGTGATAGTTTATGA
>Ga0187827_10009874_pt1 | contig 10019 bp, 11 predicted proteins | sample ETNtaG_39_FD_167969 | JGI IMG/M metagenome (GOLD analysis project Ga0187827, IMG submission 167969) | Marine microbial and viral communities from oxygen minimum zone, Eastern Pacific Ocean - ETNP2014_SV_150_PacBio MetaG (Illumina Assembly) | ecosystem: Environmental > Aquatic > Marine > Hypoxic... | reverse complement strand
AGAAAGAGTTAGCCTCCCCCACATCTTCTCAAAGGCCAGAACCACAAAAAGTCAAAGAACTCACAAAAGAAACAATCCAAGAACAACTAAAAAGAGAAATCCAATTACAAAAACCTCAGGAGTTAGTTTCTCAGAAAGAAACAAAACAAGAAACACAACCAGAACCAAAACAAGAAGAAGTAAAACAGGAAACTCCAAAAGTAGAATCCCAACAAGAAGTAAGACAAGAGCCACCTCCAGCTACACCCCTATCAGAAACAAAACAAGAACTCTCACAAGAAAAAAAGCCTCAACAAGAAACAAACCAAGAATCAGGACCCTTAAAGAAAGAATCATTCAAGGACAAAATAAAAAGAATCATAAAACCAAAACCGGACTTATTCTTTAACCAAACAAAAGAATATTTCGAAAAGAACAACATAGAAATAATCGAAAACCAAGTTATAAGAAAGAATTCAGAAATCGATTTTGTCGTTAAAGTCCCATCACCAGTTGGCGCACTAACTTATTTCTGCAAAGCTAAAAACAAAAAAAAGATCAGCGATGGAGACTTATCCACTACATTCATCCAATCAAGGTCCAGAAACCTGCCCTCATTATTCGTTACAACAGGGGAACTAACCAAGAGAGCAAAAGACATGTTAGAAAAAGAATTTAAAGGGATGAACATAACTAAGTTATAATGGGAGTACAAATATCAGATTTAATTATAAAAAAAGAGGTTGAAATAGCAGACCTAAAAAACAAAGTTCTAGTTATTGATTCATTCAACCTCCTATATCAATTCTTAACCACCATTAGATCAAGAGACGGCTCTTTACTGATGGACTCAAAAAATAACGTAACTTCTCACTTAATTGGACTTTTCTCAAGAACAACTAAGTTTATGCAGCAAGGATTAAAATTAGCATTTGTATTTGACGGCAAACCACCAGAATTAAAACTTAAAGAAAGAGAAAGAAGAAAAAAGCTAAAGTTAGAAGCAGAAAAAAAGTACAAAGAAGCAGTAGAAAAAGAAGATATTGACGAGATGAAAAAGTACGCTTCAAGAACAACTAGACTTACTCCAGAAATGGTCGATGAAGCAAAAAAACTTATCCAAGCATTAGGACTACCCATCATCCAAGCACCCTCAGAAGGAGAAGCACAAGCAGCACATATGGTCAAGAATGAACACGCATTTGCTGCAGTAAGCCAAGACTTTGACTCAATGACTTTCGGATGTCCGCTACTAGTAAGAAACCTTTCAATAGCAGGAAAAAGAAAAAAAGCAAACAAACTAGCTTACGAAACAGTAAAACCAGAAATGATTGACTTAGCCGAAAATCTAAATAGCTTAGGCATAGACCAAGAACAACTAATTGCTTTAACAATGCTAGTTGGAACTGACTTCAACCCTGGCGGAATAAAAGGTATTGGCCCTAAGAATGCAATAAAGCTAGTAAAAAAATACCCTTCAGATCTTGACTCATTATTCGAAGAAGTCAAATGGGACGATTTCTTCGACACCCCATGGTCAGAAGTGTACTATCTTTTCAAAAATATGGATGTTACTGATGACTACAAATTAGAGTGGAACAACATCGATGAAGACCAAATCTTAAAACTACTTGTTGAAGAACATGACTTTTCACAAGAGCGAGTTTCCGCAACTCTTAAAAAGCTTGAAAAAGAATTAGGCAGTAAGAAGCAAAAAGGATTAGGAGATTTTTTTTAATGGTAACCCTAAAAGAAGCTCTAAAAGACAAATTAACAAAAGCTCAACTAGAATTAGTTCCTTCCTCTTATGATGTAGTTGGAGACATCCTAATCTTCGCAGAATTCCCAGAAGAACTAAAATCTAAAGAAAAGCTGATTGCAAACACATTAATCTCATTACATAAACACGTTAAAGTTGTCACAAAGAAAACAAAGCAATACTCGGGAAAATACAGACTACCTAAACTAAAAGTCATAGCAGGAGAAAAAAGAAAAGAAACAGTATACAAAGAAAATAACATCATATTAAAACTTGACGTAGAAAAAGTATACTTCTCCTCAAGATCTTCTTCAGAAAGAAAAAGAATTGCAGAGCTAGTAAAACCAAATGAATCAGTCCTAGTTTTATTCTCAGGTTGCGCCCCATACCCTTGCGTTATAGCCAAAAGTGCAAAACCAAAAGAAATCTATGGCATTGAAATAAATCCAACAGCCCACAAATACGCAAAAGAAAATATAGAACTAAACAAACTAACAAACATAAAACTATTCAAAGGAGACGTAAAAACAGTTCTCCCAAAACTAAAGAAAAAATTCGACAGAATCATAATGCCTCTACCAAAAGAAGCAGAAACCTACCTAGACTTAGCAAAAAAGCACATAAAAAAGAACGGAATCATCCATCTCTACATCTTCCTCCACAAAGACAACATGAACAAAAAAGACATAAACAAAATACTAAAAAAATACAAATTAAAATCAAAAATCCAAAATATAGTAAAAGCAGGACAATTCTCCCCAAGAACTTACAGGGCATGTGTTGATATTAAAGTATCCTAAAACCAAAAACCTTTAAAATCTTCTAATTAAACCCTTTTCCTAATGAAACCAAAAGACCTAAAAAAGAAATATCTAGAATTTTTCAAGAAAAAGCAACACGAAATAATAGCTTCCGCATCATTAATGCCAGAACATGATCCAACAGTATTATTCACAACAGCAGGAATGCATCCTTTAGTCCCATTCCTCATGGGCCAACCACATCCCTTAGGCAAAAGATTAGCAAACGTCCAAAAGTGCATCAGAACAGGAGATATTGATGCAGTAGGAGACGCATCACACTTAACATTCTTCGAAATGCTTGGAAACTGGTCGTTAGGAGACTACTTCAAAAAAGAAGCAATTGAATGGTCCCATGAATTCTTAACAAAAGTTCTAAAATTCAACCCAGACATTATCTCAATAACTGTTTTTGCAGGGGACAAAGACGCTCCAAAAGATGACGAATCAGCAGATGTATGGAAATCATTAGGAATCCCAGAAGAACGTATTTACTTCCTACCAAAAGAAGACAACTGGTGGGGCCCAGCAGGAGAAACCGGCCCTTGCGGTCCTTGCACCGAAATGTTCATAGACACAGGATTAGAAAAATGCGGAGAAAAATGCCAACCAGGCTGCGCATGCGGAAAATACTTTGAAGTTTGGAATGACGTTTTCATGGAATACAACAAAGTTGCAGAAAACCAATTCGAAAAACTAAAGCAAAAGAACGTTGACACCGGAATGGGTGTAGAAAGAACAGCAGCAATGCTTCAAGGTAAGAAAAATGTCTACGAAATAGAAACATTCATCCCAATTATAGATAAGATAAAGGAAATCGCAAACATAACAGAAATAACCAAAAAACAAGAAACATCAATCAGGATCATAACAGACCATGTCAGAGCAGCAACATTCATCCTAGGAGATAACTTAGCAATAGCACCCTCCAACCTAGACCAAGGATACATCCTAAGAAGATTCATAAGAAGGTCAATAAGACACGGTAAACTCTTAGGCATAGAAAACGAGTTCCTCTCAGACTTAGCAAAGATTGTAATCGAACTACAAAAAGACGAGTTCAACGAATTAGAAAAAAACCAAGAATTCATCTTAGCTGAACTAAAAAAAGAAGAAGAAAAATTCAGAACCTCTTTAGAAAAAGGACTAAAACAATTTGACAATTTAGCAACCAATAAAAGGATCTCTGGAAAAGAAGCATTCTTACTATTCCAATCATTTGGATTCCCAATTGAGATGACAAAAGAATTGGCAAAAGAAAAAGGAATAACAATAGACATAGAAGGCTTCGATAAAGAATTCAAAAAACACCAAGAACTAAGCAGAGTTGGAGCAGAAAAAAAATTCAAAGGAGGGTTAGGAGATTCCTCAGTAGAAACAACAAAACTACACACCGCCACCCATTTACTTAATCAAGCCCTAAGAGAAGTCCTAGACAAAAAAGACATCTACCAAAAGGGCTCAAACATTACTGCAGAAAGATTAAGGTTCGATTTTAACTTCGACAGAAAACTAGAAAAAGACGAGTTAAAGAAAGCAGAAGACTGGGTAAACGAAAGAATAAAAGAAGAACTACCAATAAAAAAAGAAGAAATGACAATCGAGGAAGCAAAGGAAAAAGGAGCACAAGGAGTCTTTGAGCATAAATACGGAGAAAAAGTATTCGTCTATACAATCGGAGATAAATCAATTGAAATCTGCGGCGGACCTCACGTAACCTCAACAAAAGAATTAGGACATTTCAAGATTAAAAAAGAACAATCATCTGCAGCAGGTGTCAGAAGAATCAAAGCAATTCTAGAATAATTTCAAAATATTTATATACTAACTATTCTAAATTTAGATTATGAAAAGTTTAAATCGACTAACACTTGATACGAGAGCTAAAGCCGAAGAGATGAAACGGATATTCTCAACTGTTTCTAACATGTTGCCACCTAATGTCGCCAATCCAATAACTACAGATATCGACGATGTCATCAGAGAATCAAGCAACGTCTCCCATTATGAAGGTGAAGCACGAAAACGAATAAGGCTAGATTTACAGTTTCTTAAGGCACAGCAGTCACAGGTTGAAGAAGATATATCCAAATTCTCAAAACAGCTCCAGACTAAGATTGTTGGAGTAATCCTTAATTTAGTGAGGAATAGATTACGCATCGCATTGGGAAAAGCTAGAGGCAAATTAAAAGGAGACAAAGCAGCCAAAAGTGCAGCAGTTGCCGAACTTAGAAAATGCATGGCACTATGCAATGAAATTGCAACCATCATACATGAAGAATACCTGGGACTAGAAGGAACTATTAAACATGCAGAAGTTGCAGCAAAACTACAAGAGAAAGTAGATCTGATGCTTGAAGATGACTTACATTACTTTGGCCTGAAAGGCGAGTCTCAAGAATAAACTACTTCCCAACTTTCTTCAACCTTTTCTTCTCCAACTTCAATTTCTTCTTCTCAATCTTATAATCTCCATCTCGATGATTAACTACAGTCCCAGAATCAGCTTTCTTCCCCCTAAACAATCCTATAACCCATTTACTCAAATACCTCCCAAAATAACCTATAAAACCAGCTACAAAAACAATAAACACCCATTTCAGAATTTCATTTATTTGCACCGGAGTCATTTTGGAATATCTTCTCTAAGATATCTAATGTATATAAAACCATCGCCTGTGTCTGCTGTTTCGTAGGATAGAAAGCCTCTTGTTTCTTGTGAACAGAAAAAATCCTAACATTATTTATCAGATGAATCTGCTGAGTCAACCCAGGATCTAATTTAACTTCCTTCTCACTCAGCTTAGCAACAACCTTCCCAAGTCCAATACCTGGACTCTTCTCTAAAATATCATGCCCTGTAACATCGAAGTACTTCCTATGCAGCCCAACCTCCAACAACCTACCACATAATATCGCACAACTCCTATAACATTCAGAATTAAAACACCTCCCTAATTCAGCTAAATCAGCATTAATCTCATCCCTAACTTCATCAGGAACCACTCCTTCCAACTTAAACTTCTCTCCGCTCTCAACAATCTTAAATGAAGAACTCAAACCAGAAATCTTCTCTAAAACTTCACCCATCCCCTCTAACTTCTCAGAATTATACTTCTCTTCCAATTCCTTCAACAACACATTTATCTTAGCAACCTCTCCTTGATTCTCCTCACCCAATTTACTCAAGCTAAATGACTTAGCCTTAAGATCCTTAAAAGCCCCATGATACAGCTTAACATAATAATCTAGCTTCCTATCCTTAAAGTCATATATGGATTTATTAGCATCAATCTCTTTACTTAAATCAATATTATTCTTCAGAATATTGTCAACTGCCCCTTTAAACTTCTCCAAAGACCGCTTAAATTGCTCCATAACCTATAGAATATAATCATTTAATAAATATTTTGTTGTATTGAAATACAACAAATTTATAAACTTCTACCAATAGTAATATCACAATGAAAAAATTAAAAGAGTCACTACTAAACAAAACATTCCAATTAATTAAAGAAAACCCTTCAAAATTTCTCTACACTTTACTATTTGACTCACTATTCATCCTCCTAATAACTGTAATCAATAACCTATCATATATGGTTATACCTCAAGACCCAGCAGCCATACAAGCCCTCCCTCAATCTCAACTAATCTCAGTATTTGTGTTCTTCCCATTATACCTCTTACTGTCGTTAATAATCTACTCAACTTTCAAGTATTTCATATTAAACAAAATAGTACCTCTATTCAAGAAAAAGGAAGCAGGCATGAATCATCTATCAAGATTCTACTTACTCAACTTTCTAATCTTTCTAGCATATCTTGTAATATTCATCATCATAACAACCATTTACTCTTCAACCATAAAGCCAGAATACATGAGACTAGTCTACATACTGACAGTTATCCCGTTCACAATAATCTCATACCTTTTCCTAAACATCGCACACACAATATTCATAACAAAACCAGAAATAAAATCTACATTAATAAAATCATACAATATAACATTTAAAAAATTCAAACAGTTCATCCCAGTAATCCTAGTCTCAATATCAGTATACCTGTCATCAGTATTAATTTTCTTCATAAGCATATCTCTCTCACTACAACAAATCTATGTCCAAATAATCTCATTAATCCTATTCTACTTAATGATAGCATTCAACAGAATTTACATCTTCAAAATCATAAACACCGAATAAAATGTTCTATCATAACATAAACCCGACACTAATCCACCTAGGCCCACTTCAAATTAGATACTATGGCCTAATCTTTGTAATTGGATTCATAATAGCTTATTACATGATTCCTTATCTAGCAAAAAAAAGAAATCTAGAATTAACAAAAAACGACACAGCAGACTTAATATTCTACCTAATAATCGGAACAATTATTGGTGCAAGACTATTCTACATCCTTTTCTACAACCTTCCATTCTACCTCTCAAATCCATTATCAATCTTCGCAGTTTGGCAAGGCGGATTATCATTTCATGGAGGATTAGTGGGCTCAATAACAGCAATCTACTATTTCTGTAAAAAGAAACAATTCAATATTCTAGGGCTATTAGACATTATTGTAATTCCCTTATCATTAGCATTAATGTTAGGTAGAATTGGCAATTTCATAAACGCAGAGCTTGTAGGAACAATAACTTCAGTACCATGGGCAGTTAAATTCCCTGGCTACGAAGGCTTCCGCCACCCATCTCAACTATACGAATCCCTAAAAAACCTAGTAATCTTCATAACCTTATGGAACATTAAAGGCAAACACCTAAAAAAAGGAATATTATTCTCCACATTCATAATAATGTACTCAATCCTTCGTTTTGCAGTAGGATTCGTAAGAGCCCCTGACCCACAATTAGGCTACATCATCTTCAACCTAACAATGGGGCAATTACTAAATATTGTAATGTTCGCCATAGGAATCTTCTTCATCTTTAGAATTAACAAAAAAGAAGAGTAGTATATTCTCAATAAACTAAAAATATATAAACCATTGATATTCAATATATCACTGGGGTGCTTAAATGATTAAAATTCCTTTATCTGACATTATAGAAAAAATAAAAAAAGACGCAAACGTCTCTGAAGAAGAAATTAACAAGAAGATAGAAGACAAACTAAAACAACTCTCTGGCCTTATCAGCAAGGAAGGAGCAGCCCATATCATAGCAAATGAATTAGGTGTTAAAGTTTTCGATAACGTCTCAGGAAGACTTCAAATAAAAAATATTCTCGAAGGCATGAGGGACGTAGAAACAGTAGGCAAAGTCCAACAAATCTACGACGTAAGGGAATTCCAAACAAAAGAAGGAAAATCAGGAAAAGTAGGCTCAGTAATTGTAGGAGACGAAACAGGAACAATAAGAATTGTAATGTGGGGAGACCAATCTGATAACATAAAAAATCTAAAACCTCAAGATATAGTAAAAGTCCAATCCGGATACGTAAGAAAAAATAACAATTTCAAAGAAATCCACCTAAATGACAGAAGCAAAGTAATAATAAATCCAGAAGGAGAAAAAATAGAAGACGTAAAACAAACAACTCCTACAAGAAGAAACATAAAAGACCTAACTGAAAATGATGAAAACGTAGAAATCTTAGGAACCATTGTACAAGTCTTCGATCCAAGATTCTTCGAGATCTGCCCAACCTGCAATAAAAGGGCAAGACCAAAAGACGACACATTCAATTGCGAACAGCACGGCCCTGTAACTCCAAAATTCTCATATGTAATGAATGTTTTCTTAGACGATGGGTCTGACAACATAAGAACTGTTCTATTCAGAAACCAAGCAGAAAAACTTTTAGAAATAACTAGCGAAGAGTTCGTTAAGTTCAAAGACGAACCAGACAAATTCGAAGAAGTAAAAACAAAACTCTTAGGGGAACAAATAAAACTCAGGGGAAGAATAAACAAAAACGATATGTTCGACAGATTAGAATTTATCGCTCAATTAGTATTCCCTCACCCAGATCCTAAAGAAGAGATAGAAAGACTCCAAACAGTAAAACAGTAAAATGATGGCCAGAACCCATTTAGCATTTGGATTTTTTTTTGGCCTATTATATATGAAATTCTTCAGCGTCAGTAACCCATTTCTCTTCATGACATTCGTCCTGCTAGGATCATTACTAACGGACATTGACCATCCACAAAGCAAAGCAGGAAGGAAAATAAAGCCAATTGCTCATCTAATCCAATGGATGTTCGGACATCGTGGACTCTTCCACTCTATCTGGATACCCTTAATCCTATTCCTAATCTACAATTACTGGTTCAAACACATCCTCTTATTAGGAATCATCGTAGGCTACATCTCACATTTACTAATAGATGGCATAACAATCAAAGGAATAAACTACCTAAATCCCTTCATCACATTAAGACTCCACGGCTTTGTAGAAACCAACACAGTCCTAGAAACAGTGATACTTCTAATCATAATGGTATTCAACGTTCTTTGGTTCTTTAGGTTTTAAAATCAATCAAGTTTACCTCAAAAACCAAAACTTCCACACGAAACCAAGGTCCATTTTTAATTATCTAATTCTCCATTATTCCACACACACAACCCCTAAAACCCCAAAATCGCTACCCACAACCCACTGGACACGGACCCTCAAAACATATTTAAATAACCTTCACCATCTAATTAATTAGTTGTCAAAAGACAACTCCTCGCTTCCTGGAGCACAACAGCTCATAACTAAGGGAAGTTTGAAATAAAACGCGAAAGCAAAGAGGTGTTTGGAATGGAAAAAAAAGAAGATACAGAAGGCAAAACATTGCCTGAAAAGAAGTTTAGCACAGGAGCAATTTGTGCTACAATATGGAAAAACAACGGAACAACAAAAACAGGAGAGCCGTCAGAGTTTAGGACGATTAAGATAGAGCGACGCTACAAAGACAAAGAAGATAACTGGCAGTCAACTAATTCTTTAAGGGTAGGAGATTTACCAAAAGCAGCTTTAGTTTTAAACAAAGCTTATGAGCACATTGTTCTAAAACAAGAGCTAGAAAGCCAAATAGAAGCAGTAGTTATGTAACTACTTTTTTTAATTTTTTAATTTAATATTCAAAACGAGGTATAAAAAAATGAAAAATGAAAAAAATGATGAAATAATCGAACAAGAATTAGAACTTCAAGAAGAACAAACTCAAGAAGAAATAACTCAGGAAAAAGAAACCCAAGAAGAAACAACTCCAGAAGAAGAAACAACTATTAACGAAGAAGATGTAGAAATAAAAAATCCAGAAAAAGAAAAAGTAGGAATAATAGACTTACCAGGAGTTGGAGCAGCAACAGCTGAAAAGTTAGAGTCAGTTGGTTACCGTGATTTAATGTCAGTTGCAGTTGCAACACCTGCTGAATTAGTGGATGCTTCTGGAATGTCTGCAGCAGTTGCAAAAAGAATGATAGCAGCTGCAAGGGCATCATTAGACATGGACTTCAAATC
>Ga0187827_10009867_pt1 | contig 10024 bp, 9 predicted proteins | sample ETNtaG_39_FD_167969 | JGI IMG/M metagenome (GOLD analysis project Ga0187827, IMG submission 167969) | Marine microbial and viral communities from oxygen minimum zone, Eastern Pacific Ocean - ETNP2014_SV_150_PacBio MetaG (Illumina Assembly) | ecosystem: Environmental > Aquatic > Marine > Hypoxic... | reverse complement strand
TTTAGATCGGAACTATCCCAACCCATTCAATCCTGTTACCCATGTTGAGTTTCAGATTCCTTATGATGTACAGGTGAAGGTTTCTGTTACTGATATTACTGGAAGGGAGATCAGGGTCCTGGAAAACAGCAGACTCAACTCTGGAGCACACAGGGTTATGTGGGACGGGAGGGACCGGTTCGGGAAAAATGTCAGTGCTGGTATCTATCTCTGCCATGTGAAGGCAGGGGACCAAATACATACCGGAAAAATGCTGCTCCTGAAATAGGTCACCCCGGTAATGTTTCCTTGTCTTTCATGAGGACCAGGTATATGGCAGATGATATCCCGGTAGAACCGAAAATCATGCACATGACCATGATCTGATATCTCACCGCTATCATTGGGGAGATCCCGGAAAGGATCATGCCTGTCATGGTTCCCGGAAGAGAGACCAGTCCCACTGCCAACAGGGAATTGGTGATGGGGATGAGAGATGCCCTGAACGATATATTCCTTTTATCCTCATAGATAAGCCCTTTTCCGATCTCATTCTCAAAACGTTCTGCTGCAAGGCTGATGGAATTCATGCAATTAGCAAAGATCATTCCTCCCAGGGGAATTAAAAAATTTGGATTATACCATGGGCTGATCTTTATTACGTGTTGAGTAACTATATAGAGTGTAACTGATCCTGCAATGAAGATGGAAATGGTTGAAAATAAATAATTGAAAAATTGTTTTTTCTTCAAGGGTCTCGGTGCAATGTATCCGGCAATAAAGATCATGGTAACAAGGATAAGTAAAATAGCAATTGGATGATCATTATCGAAAATATAGTTAAGGCAGTACCCAATAGCGATGAGTTGAATAAACATTCGGGTGTGTGCATAGAGCACAGTAGAAAAATTTAACTTCCATTTGAAAAAGATATAAATGACGATAAGGACAGGTATAATAATATAGATGAGGTCAAAATAGGAAATGGATTGTGCGACTTCAGACATTAGTTAAACTTTATTTTTTTTGACCATTTGACGAAGAAAATACTTCTAAAAGTGTGAAAACTTCTCTTTTATTTATTTTCGATTTTATTATTAAAATTTATAGACTACTTTAGTTTATTCATTACTGATATATCTTTTTTGATTTTATTCTAGATATTTCAATATTCTTAATGATTACTCTACACACAATTAATAGTATATGATACAGTTAAAAATTGGAGATAATTGTCCGATATTAAAGATGAACACGGGTCACTTTCGGCCATCAGATTTATGTGGTATTTTTAAAGTGAGATATTATAAAAGGACCACAAATATAATTTTTTAAGGGATAAAAAATGAATAATGGAATCTTAGGAATAAAAGAAGTCGCTGATTATTTGAACATGAAAGAACAGACAGTTTATCGTTTGGTTCAGCAGAGAAAGATTCCAGCCTTAAAGATAGGTGGTCAATGGAAAGTGAAAGCTGAACATCTTGACAAGATGTTTGATGAAATGCTTCAGGAAAAACTGAGGGAGATTCAGCTCAATTAAACACTAATTTATTTTTGTTTTTTATAGTCCTACAAATCCGCTAAATGATAGACAGATAGCGGATTTTTTTTTATAATAATGGTACTATCACGAATCTCTAATGGATGCATAAATACCTGATTTTACTTTAGATATACATTCAAATATTCGACGAGTTTTGAGACGGCAACTTCACTGCTCTCAGCACAAAAATAAAAGGGCTGCGTTTGGGTGGGATCAAAATCCGTCTTTGCCATCACTTCAGGATCAAATGGTAGATGAGGATGTTCACCGATCGAACCTAACTCACCTATAGAAGACAATAGGCCTGCACCGATGGCTTTGATTTTTTTATTTTCTTTTACCAAACCGAATTCAATTGACCACCAGTATAAGCGAATTAACTTTTCGGTCAATATATCATCTGCTGTAGTGGAGACCTTACCAAAAAGCCGATTGACCATGACAAAATTCGGTTCCACCAACATAGCTCCATGTCCCACTAGTTCGTGAACCACATCAGGCTCGGGTGTGAACGCTGGCTGGGAATTGTGCCGGATAAGGATATTCAGTCCAAGGGCTCTATGGGTATTGTTGAACCTGGAGGTTTTAGTGCCCATGATCATTGGAGAAACAAGCTACACTATTCACCTCTTTGTAAAATAGTGGGGGTGGAGTAAATTGAAATAATGGCAAAATCTGAATTTCAAGAGATATATAATATATTAATTGGGATTAATAATGTCAGCAAGATATTATTGTAGGTGCATTTTTTGTTTTTTTAATTTCAACATGCTTGATTTTCGTAAAATAATCTTATTCTTTATATCTAGTGGAATAATATTTTCACATGGGGTTTCTGAGTCCGATAAAACTCAAATTATTCATGGTACTTTGACAGATTATTTATATTTAGGGGCCAAACATATGATTACAGGGTATGATCATATTTTATTCCTTGTTGGGGTTATTTTCTTTTTAACACGTTTTTCAGATATTGTAAAATTTGTTACAGCATTCACAGTTGGGCACAGTATTACCCTTGTTTTTGCCACTTTGTTTAAAATTACCGCTAACTATTATCTAATTGATGCTGTCATTGCTTTTAGTGTCATTTATAAAGGTTTTGAAAATTTAGGTGGATTTAAAAAATGGTTATTTTTTAACCCGCCTAATTTAGTTTTGATGGTTTTTTTATTTGGATTAATTCATGGTTTTGGGTTATCGACAAGACTCCAACAAATTAATTTGGGAAGCAACAATCTAATCTATTCTATACTGTCATTTAATGTAGGCGTAGAAATTGGTCAGATTGCGGTTCTAGCTATTGTATTTCCCTTGTTACTATTAATAAGGGGCAAATATTTTGAAATAATATCTAAACTTTCTAATTGGGGAGTAATCATGGCAGGTGTTTTCTTATTGATTTACCAGTTAAATGGTTTTTTGGGAATTGATAAACACCAGAAGATTGAAAAAAAGATCGATATAGAAAAACATGATCACAACCATACAGATGAGAAGCACGAACATTCTAATCATATCCATGAGCATAGTAAACCTAATCACAATCATCATGATGACTAACCTATTAGCTCAAACTGTTTTTTGAGTAGGAGAGTTTGTTCAAACCAAGAAGATGGTGCTGTTGAACTAAGTCATTAAGGGTTATAAAATTCCCTAAATCCAATATTTCTAAAAAATGTGTATCTTTTAGAAAAAAGCGAAGCTCCCAAAGGAGTATAATGAAACAGTTCAAGGAGGTAATTGAGAGCTCCGTCAATAATTCTAATATAAAGGTAGACAAAAAGAACCTCCACTAAAAAATGGATCTATGACATGAGCTATGTAAAAATTTCTTATGTCTAAATCTATATTAGTAACTATAGACATTTAAAAACCCAAAATTGTTCCAATAATATTTATTTAATTACAATTGGGGAAATATTATTCAAAATAAATATAGATTTTTTTGACACTCTTTAATAAGCTTTTTACTCTATCCTCATCTTAAATTGGTGATGAAGAGATTTTATATTTTCTAGAAGGATATAATAATGTACCCGATAAAGCAATGAATAATTAGAATGAATCGAGATAATTCAATAACAAAAGAAGCTTGTGTAGAAACGGTTGAAGAAGCAATTTTAGCTGAAAAACGAGGTGCTGACAGGGTAGAGCTCTGTGATAGATTAGAATATGATGGTCTTACACCTTCAAAACAAAATATAGAAAAATTAATTATGTCTCTGTCCATACCTATAAAAGTTATGATACGACCCAGAAAAGGAAATTTTATTTATAATGAAAAGGAAATAATGGAGATGGAATCAAAAATCGAAATGTGTAGAAGTATCGGTATAACTGAAGTTGTTTTTGGCTTATTAAAATCAGATAAAAATATAGATTATATATCTACGGAACGGTTGGTTAAAAAAGCTTATCCAATGTCAGTCACATTTCACAAGGCAATTGATATCACTTCCGACATTTTTAATTCAATAGAAAAATTGCTATCAATTACTGGTATTACCAGTATACTTTCCTCCGGTGGAGAAAAAACAGCATATCATGGGAAAGAAAGAATGAAAGAAATAATTAATAGGTTTGGAGATCGTTTTGTTTTCATTGTGGCAGGATCAATAACAGAAAGTAACCTTCCAGAAATTCATAACTTTATTAGAGCAAAAGAATATCATGGAAGAAAGATTGTTGGTAATTTACTTAAAGAATAATGCAAATAATATGTCTTCCATACCTTAGTAATATTCACCTCTTCAAAAAAGTGGAGACTAGTTAATTTGAAGATCAAGCAGGAGAAATGATGAAATATCAAGACAAACCACATAAGAAAACTGAAGACAAGAAATCCTTTATAACAAAATTAAGAGAAAAAGAACAAAGAGAAATCGATAGGTTAGAAAAAACTGACGATAAGAAAAACGAAGACGATTCAGAAAAAGTAGATGATAATAGTCAATGACTGAAAAAGATTAGTGGGGAAGGATTCTGCTACATCGATAATAGCTTAGAAAGCCTCTTTTATAGAGGCTTTTTTGTTTTGTAGATTGAAATATGAAAAAATATAAACTAGTTTTTCTTTTATTCTTCCTTCCCGTATTTATTTTTGGTTCAAAAAATAAAAAATACTATATAACCAATGTTGATATAATAGGCCAGCTTATCGAAGATGGGAGTGTAGATGTAACTGAGAATCGAACATATAAATTCAAAGGATCATTTAAATATGCATTCCAAAAATTAAAAAAATCAGAGGGGATTAGATACGATAATATATCGGTATCTGAAGGTCAGAGTTATTATTATTTATCAAGCCAAAAAGATTTGGGTAGCTATCAAATAATTGAAAGTGATGACCACATAGAAATCAGATGGAATTTCAAGGCCAAAAATGAATCCAGAACATTTACCCTGAAATATATAATTTATGATTTGATTGAAAGATATAATGATGCGGCCACGATCTATCATAAGTTTGTTGGAAATGATTGGAGGAAAAGTCAGGAGAGTGTAACCATAACACTTCTACCACCAGTAAATATATCTCAGTATGACCTGCAGGCGTGGTTGCATGGGCCATTGTGGGCCGAATATAAAATAACCCCAGAGGGCATTGTTAAAGCCTGGTGTGACAATCTCCCCAAAAAAACTTTTTTTGAGATTAGAGCGATATATCCTCAAAATTTATTTTTTAAAGTTCCTATTTCTCCTAATTCAGTTAAAAGTCAAATTATAGTAGAAGAGACAAAAGGAGTAGAGGTTGCAAATCAAAAAAGGCAGAACACGATTATTAAGGAAAGAGAGAAAGTAGAGAGATGGGAAATTGGAAAATGGGTTGTCATTATTTTTTGTATTACTTTCTTATTTGGTTGGTTATATCTCTATGGTCAATTTGGGAAAAGACCCCAGGTGCCTTATAAAATAGGTATTTCATCAGATATCCCGGAGCCCATTGCTCCAGCTCTATTGCAATATTTACTAGCAAATCGTGAAATCTATGGAAACTCTCTGATCGCAACGATATTTGACCTTTCAAGAAAAAATATTATGCACATCAAAAGAGATAAGGTTGAAAAGAAAAGTTTTTTTGGAAAAATAAAAACCAAAGATGAATATATATGGGAAATAGATAGGGATGTCTGGGATTCAAATAGGTCAACCTTACTTAAATATGAAAATCAACTTTTAGAATTTATATTTAATAAACTCGCCAATGGAAATAATACAATTACAATTAAGGAAATCAAGAAAAGTACAAAGGCATTTACAAAATTTTTTAATGAGTGGAAGAAATTAGTTAAATCAACTGCAGAGGATGAGCAGTGGTGGGATAAAAATAGTATCAAGGGGATGAATTACTCGTTTTTCCTAACGGGTTGTATAGGTATATGTAATATACCTTTTATAGTTCTGTTTGGACCATGGGCAATAATTTCTGGAGTTACAACTATATTAATATTGTTGCTATCATTTGCTATAGTTCATCGCACACTTGAGGGTGAAATTCTATATAAAAAATGGATAGGATTAAAAAAATATCTAAAAAAAGGTCATTTTAATAAATTAGATATAGGAGATTCAATTAACAATATAAGTGATTACCTCTTGTACAGTACTGTTTTGGGTATAAAGAGTAAAATGGTTGAACAAATGATTTCTAATATCCCTGAAAAAGAGATTAATCATATTTTCCATTGGTATGGAGATGGATATACTTCTCACGATGGATTCGCTAACTCATTTAATACTATGATTTCAGCAACATCATCTACCATGAGTACAGCCTCAGGTTCAGGGGGAGGTGCGTCTGCTGGCGGTGGTGGAGGCTCTGGTGGCGGCGGCGGCGGAGCTGGATAGCCTATTTTTTCATTAATAAAAAATATTTAACCTCTTTGTAAAAGTATAGACAGGGTGAAGAAATAAAATATTAATAAGTGAATTATAATTTTGATCAAAATAAATGAAAATTAAAATCTATCAATTCACAATATTAGTTAGTCTGTTTGTTACAACCATCGTACGTGGTCAATGGTTTGAGTTGAACCATGGGGGAGTTATCAGAACATACTTGATGTCATATCCTGATAATTCCCTAGGGTCATGTCCACTAATTATCAATATGCATGGCTATACAGGCAGCGCATCGCAACAACAATATTATACTCAAATGGATGAATTTGCTCATCCACAAAATATAGCAGTAGTCTATCCTCAAGGGATGACTAACAATCAGGGGATAACATCTTGGAATGTGGGTGCAAATTGGGATGGGAATTCATTTGATGATGTAGGATTCATTAGCTCGATGATTGACGACATTGCTTCCAATTTTGATATTGATTTGGACCGGCTGTATGCCTGTGGGATGTCTAACGGAGGTTATATGGCATATGAGTTGGCTTGTGATCTATCTGAAAAGATTGCAGCTTTTGGTTCAGTAACCGGTAATTTTATGTTAAACAATAACCAGAGCTGTGATAATGGGAGAGAAATTCCTATTATTCATTTTCATGGAACCGCGGACGGAGTTGTGGGGTATTATCCTCCTTCATTTGATGGCTCACTAACAGTAGGCGAATCAATTGATTTCTGGGGTGATCTAAACAACCTCACAATTGAATATGTTGAAACGCTCAATGAATATGTAGATATATTATTTTATGAAAGTGAAGTTTCGTCAACTAAGTTCGTCCATTTCAAAGTCGAAAATGGTGGGCATATATGGTTTGACTATAGCTGGGGGTTCCACAGCAGTGAAAAATTGATAGACTTCTTTTTAGAATATAAATTAACCGATTTTCTTTCAGAAGAGGTTGTGATTGAATATCCGTCTGGCTGGAACTTGGTCGGACTACCGGCGGAAGTAGAGAACTCTGAGTATACCTTATTGTTTCCTGAAGCGATTCCCGGTACACTATTTTCTTTTAATGAGGGCTATATCTCCCAAACTGAATTATTTAAGGGAATTGGTTATTGGCTTCAATTTTCTGAGTCAGCTCTAGCTCAAATTACCGGATCTCCAATATCATCGATTTCCATTGAAATGAATGAAGGCTGGAATTTGATTACAGGTATCTCTTCAGATATAAACGTTAATAGTATTCAAGACCCTGAGGGGTTAATAGTTAGCGGTACATTTTTTGAGTTTAGTTCGGGTGGGTACTTAAACACAGAAAATTTAGAACCGGGGAGAGGATATTGGGTTAAAACAAACAGCTCTGGTGTTATTACCATAATAGAAAATTAAACTTTTCTATCTCTTTGTCAAAAAGTAGGGGTGGGGTAAATATTTGATTAAATAAAATAATATTTAAGAAAAATCAATTATGAACGATAATATTAATGAGAGTATACTTGTACATTTTCATGAAGTTTTACCGTTTTTATCATGATTAAAAGCATAAAGCGGGTGAGAATATCTTTGCAGGATTAATTAATTCTGTATCAACAAAAAAATCCGTAACCCCATTCCTATGGGGTTTTTTTATTCCCAAAACCCCCTAACTAAGTCCACCACGATTTTCAGTTGAATCCAGCTAGTTTTAGTGCCCAAAAGAAAAAAATTAGAAATACCTATTTATTAATCACAATCTGTATTTTTGAATCGTGATAAATACCATACAGATACAAGTACTACCTGAAGTGGCATCAACCCCAAATTTGCTAAAAACAACTATATCAAAACAGCTGGATATTTCTAATCCTGAGATCAAACATATTGAGATTCTTAAAAGATCTATTGATGCTAGGCAAAAAACAACTAAGATTAATCTTAAAGTTGCTGTTTATATCAAGGAAGAATTTGTACCAAGAGTAGAAGATTTTCCTGAATATCAGGACGTAAATGGGAAAGATGAAGTGATTATTATTGGAGCTGGACCTGCTGGCCTTTTTGCAGCTCTTAAATTGATTGAGAATGGTAAAAAACCCATTGTTATTGAAAGAGGAAAAGATGTGCAGTCCAGAAGAAGAGATTTAGTTAATCTCACAAAAAAACATATTGTTAATGAGGATTCTAACTATTGTTTTGGCGAAGGCGGTGCTGGTACTTTTTCAGATGGAAAGCTATACACACGTTCTAAGAAAAGAGGAGATGTAAATAAGGTATTAGATGTATTAGTTAGGCATGGTGCAACTCCAGAGATTAGGGTGAATGCTCACCCTCATATTGGCACGAACAAACTACCCAAAATCATACAAGCTATTCGCAATACAATTATTCATTATGGAGGGCAAGTACTTTTCGATAGCCGTGTAATAGATATTAGTATTAAAAATAATGCCGTAAAAGGGGTTGAACTACAAAACAGAACAAAAATTAAAGCCAATAAAATCATATTAGCAACTGGGCATTCTGCTCGAGATATTTTTGAACTATTACACCAAAAAGGAATAGCAATAGAAGCAAAAGCTTTTGCCTTTGGCATAAGAGTAGAACATACTCAAGAACTGATTGACCAAATACAATATAAATGCAAGACTAGAGGTGCATTTTTACCGCCTGCTCCTTACTCAATTGTCAAGCAAGTTGGTGGTAGAGGCGTCTATTCATTTTGCATGTGCCCTGGAGGAATAATTGCTCCTTGTGCCACTAGCCCAGGCGAAGTGGTGACTAATGGGTGGTCGCCATCTAAAAGAGATTACTCTACTTCTAATTCAGGGATAGTAGTAGAATTAAAAGTAGAAGATTTTGCAAAATATGAAAAATACGGTCCTTTAGCAGGTGTGCAATTTCAAAAAGAGATAGAACAATCAGCATGGGAATTAGCAGGTGAAACACAAAGAGTACCCGCTCAAAGATTGGTTGACTATGCTAACAATATATTATCAACTGATATTCCTAAAACTTCTTACATACCAGGAACAACATCAGCTATGATCAACACTATATTCCCTGAATTTATTGCAAAAAACTTACAAGAAGGATTACGCCAAATAGGCGAACAAATGAAGGGTTATTTTACCAATGAAGCAGTGGTTCATGCTCCTGAAAGCAGAACATCTTCTCCTGTGCGTATTCCTAGAGATAGTGTGACATTAGAACACTCACAAATAAAAGGTTTATATCCTTGCGGTGAAGGGGCTGGTTATGCAGGTGGAATTATCTCTGCTGCCATTGATGGCGAGAAATGTGCAAAAATGTGTTAAGTCTGGTAAATGTGACTGAGAGAATAACGATAGGGTGTAAGTATAATCGTAGATGCCCAAAATGTAATGAGCCGATGATTCAGAATAAAACAGCAGTTAAACTTTCAAAAGTTGGAATGAAATCGATGAAATATGTAGAGCAGCATTTCAGTGGCTGAATCAAAAATAATAACTCTCTCTGAAGTAGGTGATGTTTTATTAGAACGCAGCTATCGTGCCAAGTATATTATCATTTCTGTTAAGTCACCTTCGAAAATAAGAGTAGCTGTGCCAGTAGGTATAGATTTTGAAAAAGCACATAAATTTGCAGAACAAAAAGAGTATTGGATAGAAAAGCAGCTAGCAAAATTTTCT
>Ga0187827_10009863_pt1 | contig 10029 bp, 7 predicted proteins | sample ETNtaG_39_FD_167969 | JGI IMG/M metagenome (GOLD analysis project Ga0187827, IMG submission 167969) | Marine microbial and viral communities from oxygen minimum zone, Eastern Pacific Ocean - ETNP2014_SV_150_PacBio MetaG (Illumina Assembly) | ecosystem: Environmental > Aquatic > Marine > Hypoxic... | reverse complement strand
TTTTCGACCTGGGAGCGGCTTCTAATCGCATTCAGGGCCTCCAGGGTTCCAAGTCGCCCCAGCGCCCAAGCGACATGGGCGCGGACCAGCGGCTCCGGGTCGTCCAGCGCCTCTACAAGCGCTGGAACAGCCGATGGGTCGCCTTGATTGCCAAGAACAACCGCGATGTTCCTAAAAAACCCTCGGCGTTTGGTTCGCTCGAACGAGCTGTTTTTGAAAGTCGCTTTGAACACTCGACTGTCCATCTTGAGCCAACTGGCGATATCTCTGTCACGAACCACAGGCAGTGGCGAAAACGCCTCGTCAGTGGTGGTTTCTGCTTTTCGGTTCCAAGGACACACATCCTGGCAGATGTCACAGCCAAAGACGTTGCCACCGATCAACGGACGCAGATCGCGGGGAATCTCGTCCTTGTTTTCGATTGTCAGGTAAGAGATGCACCGCCGGGCGTCTAGCTCGTACGGACCGACGAAAGCTTCTGTGGGACAGGCCTTAAGACACCTCTCGCAGGAACCGCAGTGGGCGCTGGTCGGTCGGTCCACCTCCAATACGAGTGATGTGATTATCTCGCCCAGGAATAGCCACGACCCCACATTTCTGTTGATGAGCCCTGTATGTTTGCCTATCCAGCCTAGTCCAGCACGAGCCGAAAAATCCCTCTCCAGTATCGGTCCGGTATCGACGTAGGACATGAACTCAGAGGTGGATGGGGTTGCAGATCGGATGCGATGAATCAGTTCCTCCATTCGCTCGATCAGGACCGGGTGGTAATCCTCTGACAGAGCGTAGCGGGCGAGTCTGCCCGATTCTGTGTTGTAAAAAAGCGCTGATTCCGTATGGTTGTAGTTTGTGCCCAAAACTATCACCGACTCTGCGGCGGGCATGATCTGGCGGACGTCACGCCTCTCCTCGCTCCTTCGCTCCAGATACGCCATACCATCGGCATAATCGTTCTCTAGCCAATCGTTGTAAGCACCCCAAGTTCCAACTGATCGAACATCGGTAATGCCCACCAAAGGAAAGCCGATGTCGATCGCCCAAACCTTGACATCTTCGGCAGTCACTTCCCCGGTCATGAAGGAGGGCGCTGGTGGGTGTTAAACTCGTCGGTAATATCGAGTATGAAACTCACCATCCTGTCGCGGGTCGTAGTGAAACGAAAGCCGCGAAACATGGGCGCTCCACCTTCAGGTAAGGGCACCCCCATCATCCGATCCCACTCGAACCATATCGCGACCCCAGCCAGACCTTGGGGCTCTGGATGGATTTGGACGTGAAACCCCAGCGACGAATTGGGCTGGAACGACACCTCCTGCCCTTCGGTCACCGCCGATCTTAGACTCGCTAGCCAGTTGCGGACGTCGGTGTTGGTTATCTGGCCGTCGTATTGAACGGTCGGCTGAGACGGGATGTCAGCTGCATCGAACCGTGCGTGAATTGCGCAGGTGAATGTGAACTCTTCGGGTTCGAACGCCTCGTCAGCAACAAAGGTGCGTTCGTTGAGCGTCCAGGACATGGCTAGGCGACCGTCTACGCTCAGGATAGTCGCCATCACATGATCCTGGGTGGGCAGGGTGCAGGTCTACTTCTATTCAAACTGCGCCTGAAACCGGGAAACCAGTCTGGGCAGCACTTGAAGCAACAGTTTCACTCGATCGGCGACAGCGGATTTTGCGGCTTCCTCGATCTGCCGACCGATATCCGAGAGCGCTGGAAACCTCATCGCCTGACCTGACCCCTTCATCTGATGCGCGAATCCCTGAATAGGCTCGAGATCGTCAGGCGTGGTCTCAACGTGGGCGATCATCTCCTCCACGCGAGCCGCGGTGTTCGCCAGATAGCCATTCTGAATCTCTTGGGCGGCAGGATCATCAAAAAGGTTCGCCATGTAGGGGGTGCCTTTCACCGACCATTCTGGCCAACTGCCAAATGATGTCAATCGAGGGTTTATCAGCGTGAACCGACGGGTCAAAGATACGCCGCTTGGAGACGATCACCAAGCGTGAGGCCACACTGGAGGTTCGTTGGCGAAAGCGCCGTGGTGGCGGTAACCTGTTGGCTGCACGATTGGACCTGAAACCGGTGGAGCCAACGATGTACAAAGCTACGATATTGACTGCGCCTGGAGATATTGAGATCACCTCGCGCGACGACATCGCTCCTCAACCGTACGAGGCGGTGGTCCTGGTAAGGTGGTGCGGTGTATGCGGCACTGACATCTCGCTGTTTGACGGACGTCTTCAGACCTCGCTGCCGATAGTACCGGGCCATGAGTTCGAAGGGATCGTCTCATCTGTCGGTGACGAGGTGGACCTCAAATGGATGGGAAAGAGGGTAACGGCTGAAATCAATAACACCTGCGTAGTATGCCATCGCGATCCTGTCTGCCCATCGTGCAGATACATGCCAAACCACTGTAACCAGCGCACGGTTCTGGGAATCGACCGAGCTGACGGTGTTTTTGCCGAACAGGTCGCTGATGCAGGTGGCGTTGACACCCGATTGTCTGGGACGGTATATTGGTCCTCTTAGACAACTAATACTCGAAATCAAAGAGTATGAAGGAGGTCGCCCCGTGGGTCTTGTGGAATTCGTGACCAACCTGTTCGCCGGTTTCTACAGCGCTGCCCCTGAAATCGGCGGCACTAAGATGTGGGGATTTTTCGTCTTCTCGCTGCTGTTTATCGGGCTGCTTGATGTTCTGTTTTTCGGTTGGCGGCCACTGGTGAAGAAACTGGCCCCTGACAGCTATCCCAAAGTGGATCACATTGTTGTGAACGCTTTTAATGTCATCGCCGGAATCGGGCTGCTGTATATAGTGGTCTCGATCTGCGTTGAGTTTGGCACACTTTGGCCAGGGGTGATGGTTCTGGCGATAGTAGGTGGGATGTTTGGCTGGCGTTTGGTCCGCAGTAAGATGGCCGCCTGATACTGTCCTACAGATAGACGTAATAAATCAATGCCGCCCGGTCATCTCGTGATGACCGGGTATTTTTTTGTTGATGCTAGGGGTCCACGAGGCCAAATTTGACCGTTCTTGAGAGCTCATCTGAACCGTTGGCGTCTTTGAGCGTCACTGTGAATTCATAGCGGCCCTGGCTCATATTCGCCGTGTCGAACGACAGATGCGTCTTCTCGTTGGCCCTGATCCCACGCCGTCTGCCGCCGATACCCACCTCCCGCTCCGTCGCTAACATCGTCTGCCCACTTATACGACATGTCCGAAGCAATAGAAACAACCGGTTGTTTTCATTTCGCTGTTCTTTGTGACGGATCAGGTTACGGCTCCTGTGCCACCAGGGCGAACGAGACTGTTCGCGACTCTAGCGCTCCGCTGTTGGCGTCAGTAGCCGTCACCATAAGCTCGTAACGGCCTTCACTCATATTGAATGTATCGAACGACAGGTGGGTCTTCTCGGTGCCCCTGATCCCGCGCCGCCTGCCACCAATTCCCACTTCGCGCCGTCGTCGGAAGAGATCAAACAACGCACCAACCCCTGGCGAACCACCAACCGCGCGCACCGCGAACTCCAATTCGTAGTCGGTGCGCCCAAAGCGATCCTTCGTGAGGTTGTAAAGCTCCAGGTAGACGAAGACCGGCTGACCAACACCGAACAGTTGGAAAGGTTGTAGCTTCATCCTTAGACCGCTGCGGGAAAATACGTCCTTCCCCCCGCTAGTGTCAGGTTCGATAGTGGAGGCGAGGCGAACGTCGCTCATAGTCAGTTCGCCAGGGGTGAATTCACTGATGGTAAGAGCGTGGCGGTAGACCTGTGCGTGACCGCTGCGCCTGTCGGTGGCCTGAATCGAGAGGGTGTAGTCTCCTGGTTCAGGGGAAAGCCCTAGCCGTGCCGAGGTAAAGCCGGGGGCATCAGGGCCTGGCACCTCATCCACGAACATGATTTTGCGTTCCCACTGCCTATCTATCTCCCGCCAGGCGGTGTCGTGCAGCGCGAAGCCCACCTGAAGATCAGCGACCTGGACCCCGCGCTCCGGCTCGAACGACAGCTCATTTAGCGGGATGAGGTAGTCGACCTCAAGCTCAGCGTGGCCGTTTTCGTCGCGAAACTCGGCGACCTCGTAGTCGAGTGTCAGCGGCTCGATAACGCCAAAAGATGCCTCGGGCGTTTCGGCGATGGCCACCTCAACCGCGTCGATCTGTTCCAACCCGGGAATAGCGACATCCAACAACGCCAACACATCATAGGTGCTGGGGATGGATTGGGGAGAAGTGGTTACCGATGCCGGGGGCTGCGCGTAGTCGAAATCGCCCTGTCCCCTATAGTCGGTGAACGAGATCTCGATACCTCCTGCCACATCCACATATACCCACGATTCCCACTCCGCTTCGGCGGCGTCGCCTCCCAACCCCAGCCCTTCTCCTGGGCGCTCAGTCGGCAGCGGGTAGAGCGGCAGCCCCTGGCGGCTCGGTGCGTTCGGCCCATGAACCTGCTTTGTCAGCCTTCGCCTAACCTCTAGGACATCGGGATCCGTCACAATCTGTGGGGAACTGGAAACTCCGGCGAAGTCGGGTTCGCCGTAGCGTATGTAGATGTCCCCGCGTGTATCCCACGGCGTCCGTGCCCAAGAGTAGCGCTCGCGGGCATACCAGACGCGTCGGTAGTGTTCCAAGCGGCGCTCGTTGATGGATGTTAGAGGTGTCGAGTCGAGGCGATCCCAGAAACGGTTGACCAGCTCAACACGGTTGGCTTCCGTGGCACGGGCTAGCCGATCGTTCTCTTCCTCCGTCATCAGACCCGTCACATCGTCGTAGAGTTCTCGTTCGTGGTCATCAAGATGCTGGAGTGTCTCGGCGAAAAGTTCGTCGGCGCGTTCAAACTGTCTGTCGCCGACATATGTTGCCGCCAACGCCAGCGGTACACACGAGCCGCACCACGGCGGCGGCTCGGCGAACATCGCTCTGTAGAGAAGGTCGCGCGCGTCCTCCCAACGTTGTCCTATGATGAGGTCCACTGCTACTCTTTCAAGCGCGGGGCCGAAGTTTTTGTCGACGCGCAACTGGTCCTGGTAGTGATGCAGTGCGGTGGTGTAATCTCCCATACCCGCATCGGAGAACCATCCCAGCTCAAAATTGGCTGTGGGGTGGTCTGGTGTTCTGCCAAGGACCGTTTCAAAAGAGTTGACGGCATCAAATTGACGCCACTGCTTATTGAACGATAGCGGGCTGGTAACGCGGCTATACCACGCCAGCCACCTTGTTTTGGCCAGAAGCGCTGGCCCCCAGCGCCACCGGCGGCGCAGCGACTCATCAAACCCCCATTTCGCCTGTGCGGTGTCATCGGGAAGTGTCGCAAGGCCGAGCAGATATGGCGGCCACGGGGACCGCCAGTTTGTCCTACCCGAGCTTTCGAATATCTCTCGCGCTGAAGCGTAGTCGCCCCGACACATCGCCATAAGACCTTGGCGAATCTCGCGCTCTACGATGGTACCGGTATCAGGAAAAAGGGCCATATATATGGCCGCAGCGGAGTCCACCGTACCCCGCCAGAGTTCCAATTCAGCGCTTCTGTTGGTCCTGGCGGCCAAGCTGGTATCCTTGGCTTGGGCTTCGCTTTCTGGGCCTGCCAACAGGGCCTCGACATCAACATCGCCGCTTGGGTCAACGCCATCAAGCGCGGCCTCAATCTCGGCGATCCGTTTCTGGGTCGGGCTGAATTTTGGATTGACGACCAGTTGTCTCTGGTAGCTTGCCAGCGCCGCTGCCAGATCGGACAGGTCAGATTCCAGGAACTGCCCCAGTTCATAGTTGATCGTGGGATGATCGGCCACCAAATCGGCGACGCTCCTAAGCGCTGCGACGGCCTCGATCGCGAGTTGCGGGCGCAGGAACACTCGCCATCCCGGCTCCTGGTAGCGCAGCACCCGCCATCTGGCTCTAGCCACGAGCGCTGGGCCCCAATCCGAACTGCGGTTGAGCGCTTCTTCAAACCACATTCTGGAGTTGGGCATGTCCGCTGGATACAGCGACAACCCCACGAGATAGGGGGGCCAAGGAGAACGCACATTGAGGCGACCAGCCTCTATGAACGGCCGTTTTGCGCCTGCGAAGTCGCCACCGGCCATTGACTCCAGACCGGTGCGCAGGAGCCGCTCTGATCGGGTTCCCGGATCTGACAGTAGTACCAAGTAGATCGCCGCAGCGGAGTCCCTGGCTCCTTGCCACAACTGGTAATCGGCTTGTCTTTGCAGAGTGTAGGATGCTGATCTTTGTGAATCTGGCGGCTGCGGGGCAGTATGAGCAACGCTGGCGGCAGTAGGTATTTCGAAGACGTTCTTTGCCGGTTGCACAAAACCCGGATTTACAATGAGTTGTTCGGCGTAGTGTGGTGATGCCGAAGGGGGATCGGATAGATCGGAATCGAGAAACTGACCCAGTTCAAAGTGTGCGGTGGGATGATCTGGAAGCTGTTCGGTGACCGCTGTCAAGGTTGCAATCGCTTCAGTCGCCATGAGCGGCCTTAGGATCGCACGCCACCCCGGTTGCTGGTAGCGCCACACCCGCCACCTTGCACTAGCAACAAGCGCTGGCCCCCAGTTGGCCTCCCGGTTCAGCGCTTCTTTGAACCAGTCGAGCGCGTTAGGCGCATCGTCAGGAATCGTCGCCAGCCCCATGAGATATGGGGGCCATGGCGAATGCGAATCGATCTGCACAGCACTGGAAAACGCCTGCCTCGCAGTAGCAAATTCGTTTTCGCCCATCGCGCCCAAACCATCAAAAGCATGAGTGTGGGCAGCACCACCTGAATTTTCCAACAGGTCCATGTATATCGCAGCGGCGGAGTCGAGAGACCCTCTCCAAAGATGTGTTTCGGCATCTCTTAGGCGTTGTTGAGTTGAGTCGCTGGCCGCAGCGCGAAGCCAAATGGGGCCTGGGTTCTCAACGATAGGGAGCCATCTGCCGCAGCCCATCAAGCAGGCGGCACAGAAAAACCAGGTTACGCAGCTTTTCAAGTTCTCACGAAGTATCCGCTCAGCGATACAACCCCCTCAAGAATTGCGCCCACACACTGCGATTGATAGCCTACTCGCTTATGTGAAACGGAACCGCCTTGTTGATGGTTCTTCCACTTACGTGATCGTCCACGGTCACCCGAAGTTCGTAAGTGCCGACTTCCAGCGATGCGGTGTCGAGCGAAAAATGGCGATAGGCGGTAGATCTGATGTCCCTAAGCAGTGATCCAATCCCCAATTCTGGGTCTTTGCCAGCCCCTAACCACCGCCCCAACTCATCGGTAAGCGACTGGTCTGTCCGGCGAATAGCGTAGTCGGTCTCGTATGACGTGGCTCCGTAGCGGTTTTTTACCAGGTGGTATATCTCAAAATATACATAGCTCGTCTGACCTTTTCTAAGCGAGCCGTTGGGAATCGGAATAATCCGCAGATCGCGAATGACGAACCTGTCGTCTGCGGGTAGAGGTACTCGGTCGATGGCTGCTGCCATGATTACGTCGCTCATCGCCAATCTCGGTCGGTCGTAGGCCGCGATTGACAGTTTTTCGCGGTAGACCTGCGTTCTTCCGCTCCGAGTGTCGGTCGCTTGAACCGAGAGGTTGTACTCACCGCTAGGCGCGACCAACCTTTTGTGATCCAGATGAATCCGACCGATGTTCGTTGAATCTTTTGCGACGATCTCAAAGGATGTTCTGTCTTTGCGCCGTTCGACCTCACCCCACTGGTTGTCGTGCAGCGTAAACCCTAGCGTCACTTGGGCTGACTGCCGATCACCATCTGGTTCAAAAGCCAGTTTTGATGTGGGAAGGCCGTAGTATATCTCAACGACGCTTTCGGTGGTATCTCCTCTGTGCTGAACCACGTCATAGTAGAAATCGAGCGGCTTTAGCGTATCGCCTGGAACGAACTGCTCAGGATCTGATTCTGCGGCTCTCGAAACGATCAACTCCGGCGCGTACAGGTCGCCTTGACGGTAGTCCGGCTCCATAAACTCGAACAGACCGGTTTTCCACTGGTCTACGAAATCGAGCCTGATTCCTCCGTAGACCTCCTTGTATACCCACATCTCCCACGACTCATCGTATTTGCCGTGCCCACGGTAGGTGGACATGTCGCCAGCGAACTGCTTCCAACGCTCCAAGAGCCGGTCTATCGCAGGTGGAATCTCAAGATTAGGATTTGTCGAGGTGGAGCGGAAATCCGGCTCGCCCCACCTTATATAGAGATCACCCCTGGCATCCCACGGCCAACGGCGGCGGCCAAACTGATGGATCGCCAACCAGACCCGTCGGTAGTGCTCCAAGCGCCGTTCGTTCAGCAGTGTGATTGGGGTCGGGTCGAGGCGTGCCCACACCCTATCTGCGCGTGTGGAGCGGTTCACGGAGCCGGATGATGGTTGCCGTGCCTCGCCTGGCGATGTGATCAGGTCAACGTTCTCGTAGACAGTGCGGTGCGACGGTGGTATCACTGTCCAAGCGCTATCGAAAGCCTCTGCTGCCAGGTTCATCATTCCGTCGCCGACAAAGCTCGCAGCTAATGCTGGATATATCACCGAGCTGTCCGGTTCCCTGGCTGACAGCGCTCTGAGGAGGTATTCACGCCCCACAGAGTCGCGGCGCGCAAGAACGTTTATCACTCCCAAACCGGTGAGGGATGGCCCGTGCGATGGATTTGCCTCGAGTTGCCGCTCGAAATGACTAGACGCGGCTCCCGAATAGAGGTGTCCACGTTGGTCCGCTAGTCCCAGCTCGTAAGATGCTGTGGGATGATCACCCTTGAGACTCACAACCATTCGATAGGCGCGCTCGGCTGGGACGTACTGTTTGGATTTCAGGTGTTGGCGCGCAACCGCCAGGCGTGCTGGTAGGTAGCGTGGATCCCAGATGTTGGCAGTCTCGAAGGAGCGCAGTGCGGCACCGGGTCGGTAGCCTTGAATCGCGAGCCCGTAGAGATAGTAAGGCCACGGCGATCGTGACGCCGATTGTTGCGCACTAAGGAAACGCTCTTCGGCTTGGGAGTTGCGACCCTCACGAAGCTCAACGAGGCCAGCGTGAATCTGCCTCCGGGCAGGCAGACCCGAATCAGGGAAGAGCGGCAGATAGACAGAAGCTGCCGAATCGAGGTCCGCCAACCACAACATCTGCTCGGCATGGCGCATCCGGCGCGCGACAGCGCCGCTGTCTCTATCAGTGGTGAAGTAGAAGCTAGAGGGTGCTGGTGCAAAGACTATCAATCTCGCACGAGGGGTGCATCCGGCAACTAAAGCCGTGATACCGGCTAACGCCAGCCAAAAAGTTGATCTCAGCAAAAACATTGTCTGCCCTGGAAAGCGTGTTATTTGGGAGGTCTATGTCGTTAAGTTACCTAGCGCCGGAACCGCTTGCCAACTGCGCTTGGGGGTTACCTGGAGATGTAGAACGGGACTGAGCGATACGCTGTCTGTCCGCTGTTGCGGTCGGTGACAGATATCTCAAAGACATGAGCGCCGTCGTCAAGTGTGCTGGTATCGAGCGAAAAATGCTGGTGTACTGACCTTTTGAGCCCTTCTATCACCGATGAAACCCCCACCCCCTCGTCGTGGCCGCTGCCGCTCAAAAACTTCCCAACGGCTCCTATCAAGCCAGATGCATCCCGTGCCGTCCGGACCGTATAATCAACCTGATATTCGGTTCTACCGAACTTGTCTTCGCCCAAATTGTATATCTCGAAGTAGACATTTACCTCTTGGTCCCTGCGAAACGCACGCGATGGCATGGGAACCACCGACAGGCCGTTCTTTTCATACTTGGTTCCCCGACGAGCCGAATCGATCGACGCCGCTAGCACCAGTGAGCTCATGGCGAGCTTAGTGGAGTCGAAGACCGGTGCGTGAAGGGTGTCGCGGTAGGCCTGAACACGACCTGTCCGCAGATCTTTGGCCTGTACTGCTATCAGGTACCGTCCTGGGCCAATGGTGACGCTCTTCTTGTCCAGGTGAACCGCTCCACGCTGTTTTGTCACCGGCGTGGGTGAGGTCAGGGTGGCGTGGTCTCGCACGCGCCCCAACTGTTCCCAGTT
>Ga0187827_10009861_pt1 | contig 10029 bp, 9 predicted proteins | sample ETNtaG_39_FD_167969 | JGI IMG/M metagenome (GOLD analysis project Ga0187827, IMG submission 167969) | Marine microbial and viral communities from oxygen minimum zone, Eastern Pacific Ocean - ETNP2014_SV_150_PacBio MetaG (Illumina Assembly) | ecosystem: Environmental > Aquatic > Marine > Hypoxic... | reverse complement strand
CATGCCGTTGTCCGCGTGGGTAAGCGTCGCTGAAAAGGTTCCCTTTGGACTTCGCCAGAGTTCGAACATTCGTCCATCTATGATGCCCCGCGCGATTACCTCTTCGTTATGTTCGGCGGATGACAGCGCCTTGACGACCGCCGCCCGTGGCGCGCCGGGTTTCTCGACGCTGCTCATCGCCTCGTCTACACTGTCTGAAAGCAGAGTATAGGAAATTTCATGCGCTATCGTATCGTACCCGTAACGCCATTTCGACAGAATTGCAGCCTGTTGTGGTGTCCCGAAACCATGGCCGGCGCCGTGACCGATCCCGGTGGTGACCTGGACCTGATCGGTGCCGCGATCGTGGAGGAAGGTGTGCGGGTGGAGAAAATTCTGGTGACCCACGGCCATGCCGATCATGCCGGCGGGGCGGCGGAGCTGTCCGAACGTCTGGATGCGCCGATCGAAGGGCCGCACGGGGACGATGGTTTCCTGATCGACACCATGGCCAAGCAGGCCCAGCGCACGGGGCTGACGGGGGCGCGGGCTTTCACCCCGGAACGATGGCTTGAGGAGGGCGAGACGGTTTCATTCGGCCAGGTCAATCTGTCCGTTATCCATTGTCCGGGCCATACGCCGGGGCATGTGGTTTTCCATTCGCCCGAGAGCAAGCTGGCGGTGGTCGGCGATGTGCTGTTTCGCGGCTCTATCGGGCGGTGCGATGGTCCCAGGGGCGATCATATGGCGCTGGTCAACGCCATCCGGGGCAAGCTGTGGCCGCTTGGCAATGATACTGAATTCATCCCCGGCCACGGTGATATATCGACGTTTGCCTGGGAACGCGCTTCTAACGCATTTGTCTGCGATTTCGTGGAATATTAGAGCAATTTTCAATTAGTCGGAGTCGCTTTCGCGGCTTAAGTAATTGGTTCAATAGCTATTTTCTTGAGAGTCCGAGCATGCTTCGAAGGAACATTTTCTAGGCCTGAACTGGTTCTTGTTCGATTGGTACCCATTACGAACTCGGCGCGGCGTTTCCCGTCCTGTGTCGAAATTGAAATGTCCCTGCCCAAGAGCAGTTGGTACTCACCTATTGCCGCTTGCAGATCCCTGACCCCATAGACAACGTGGGAAATGCCAAGGGCGCCGTTGCCGTGTCGCGTTTCGTTCTGGCTGTTGGGGTGTTCGGGGACATAAGGGTCGCGGACGAACGGCAGGGCATCGGCAAACGGGCACATGATATTCCAGCGCACGGTTTCGCCATTGGGCTTCTGCCGGTGAAAGGGTATGGGCTTGGTGGTTTTCAGACCTCTCTGGTTGGTCTGCCGGGTATCCAGCTCAATATCCTTGGACAGCAACGCCGCGTCCATGAAGCCTTCGGGAAAGCCCACGGCCGCCGCGAAGCGGTATTTGACGTGGTTGTTGGTATTTTTCAGGAGCAGGTCCAAAAGCCCAAGCTTCTTCGGGACAGTCAGCAGCTTCGCCTTGCGGTAGGCCACAAGCTCGATAAATGTGCCATTCTGGAAATGGATAAGCGCGTTGTGGGTAACGCCGGAACTATGCACACCGCCATGGATGACGTGGAAGCCCAGCGATTGAAAATCCTCCGTCGCGGCATCCAGGTCATCGACGCGGATGAAGACATGCTCAAGCGTCAATTGAGGCGAAACAGGCTCCATCTCGATGTTCCTCTGGCTCTTATTGTTTCGGGCCGGCTGTTCTCTCCTTGGTACTAACCTTCCGGCTACCGCTGCATTTGTTGCGGGAATAAGAGGCCCTCCGCCTTTTTGGCGCAAGTCCCAAATCACCTGATGCTATAGTTGCCCCTGCCGTGAGTGGGAGGATGATATGACACCAAGCGATTTGCTGGAGCGCATGGCGGCGACCTTCAAAGGGGAGGTGGGACCGGCGATCGAAGCGGAGTATCCGCGCACCCAGGCTTTCCTGAGCGCCGTCGTCCTGCAAAAACTGGCGGCGCAGCTTCGCCTGGCGGCCGAGCATGGCGCGGCGGAGGATTTAGCGCGGGATGCCCTGCGGCGGGATCTGGAGCAATTGCTGCGGGAGACGGAAGCGCCGTTGCCGGTGCGCGATGCCTTCCTCGCACTGGCAGAGAATGGCGACGATGGCCTCTGCCAATTTATCGAGGCGCTTTATGCCGCCCGCGAGGAGCTTGGCGAAACGCAATTCGAAGCTTTGCTCAGCCGTGTCCGCCAGACCATGCGGCAGACTCTGAACCGGCGCATGGAATACGCGGCATGAGTGCCGGCAGAGAGGCAATCGCCCCGGATGAGATCGCGGAGCGGATCCGACACTATATCGAGGGCAAGCTGCCGGGCGCCCAGGGCCTGCAACTGCATAACATGGAGCGGATCGCCGTCGGCTGGTCGCACGAGACTCGGCTGTTCGATGCCCATTGGAGCGTGGCCGGGGAGCAAAGCACCCAGGGTTTCTGCCTGCGCCGGGATCCGGGCAATGCGCTGCTGCGCGAATTGTCCGATCTGGGCGATCAGTTCCGCGTGCTGCAATGTCTCGAGCCGACGGCGCTGCAGGCACCGAAACCGTTTTGGTACGAGGCCGACCATGGCGTCCTTGGCGCGCCTTTCATCGTCATGGAAAAAGTGCCCGGCACTTGCCCCAATCCTTGGGGCCGGGAGGGTCGGGCCTATTATGAGGCCGCCGCCGGGCGCGGCGTACTGCCCGCCAGTTTCACCGATACCCTGGCCACTTTGCATACCATCGACTGGCGCCGGGCCGGCCTAGATTTCCTCGGCGTGCCGGCGGCGGGAACGTCGGAATTCGCGCTGGGTGAAGTGCGGAAATGGCGGCGCTTGATCGCGGCGTCGGGCCATGGGCCGGAGCCGGTGCTGACGGATCTGATCTGCTGGCTGGAAGCGAATGCGCCAAAGACCGAACGCCTTTGTTTCGTCCATGGCGCCTACCGCACGGGCAATCTGTTGATCGAGGACGACCGCATTTCGGCGGTGCTGGATTGGGAACTGCAAACGATCGGCGACCCCATGTACGATGTAGCCTATGTTTTGAGCGATCTTAACCGGGAGGGCAGCGAGCTATTGTCCAACCTGGTGCCGCGTGACGATTTCTATTGCCGTTACGAGGCCGCGACTGGTATCGAGATCGATGAAGCGGCCTGCCGCTATTACCAATTGCTCTATGCGATGCGCTCGGCCGCGTTCTGGATGAGCGCCTCGGGCCTTTATGCCGAGGGCCGCAGCGACGACGTGCGCCTGGCGCGAACCGCATGGTCTGTGCCCGTGGTCCTGGAACGCGCCGCCCGCGACCTCGGCTATTGAGCCGTCTTGCGCTACCCGCGCATCGCCCGCCGCATGGCCGCGAAGCGGTGCATGGGCCACATATCCTGCTCTTCGCCCCAGGCGGTCTCGCCGTCCAGGTCCCAGCGTACCAGGGAGTTGATGTCGATAAAGGTGTGGCGGTTGATGACGATGCTGCTGACCGGTTCGCCGACCGCCGTGGCCTTGCGCCCCTCCTGATCCACAAGCTGTAGCTCGATCCGCCTGGTGATGCCCGTATCCGGGTTGCGTTCCACCTTTCGCTCGCCGCCGGCCAGGCCGATATTGCGGCCCTCAGTTCGCAGAAAACCATAGGCCACATGGTCGCCCTCTGTCCGCACGTTGGTGACGGCCAGGAAACCGGATGCGGGATTGGCCATGCCGGTGATATAGGCCGCCTGGCGGGGCCGGTTCTCCGGCCGGCGGCCCCAGGTCCGGTCGCGCATGGCCAGGCAATCGATTGCAATCCGCTCGCCATGCAGCACAATCTCGCCGCTGACCCGGCCGAATTGATCAAAATGATGCGCCGAGCCGAAGGTCGAACCGGCGGCGGTCAGCGCCTCCGGCGGCGTCACGCCATCGAACCGTAAATCCGCCCGTAGCCGCTCGCCATCGTCGTAGCCAAGCGCGTATGACATACATGGCTCCAGTACCTTGACCGAGACGCCGGTGGGCAGGGTGATGTCGGTGAAATCCTGATCCGTGGGGATCGGCAAAGCGGAATAGTTGGCCGAATAAAGCGCTTCCCAGGGTAGATGGGCGCTGTCGTCCCAGATCCAGGCGCCGCCCGCGATGGTGCCGATGTTGGGCCGCGCCATGGTGTAGAACCATCCCCCCAACCGGCGTTCGGGGTGATGGAAGGAAAACCAGGCGGTTTCCGTGGCCCACCAATCCTCGCCCATCTCGGCGAAATGGAAGCCATCATCGCGGGCCGTGAACTTACGCTCGGTCATGCCTGCATATCCTCCACCAACATTTCACGCAGCTTGAATTTCTGTATCTTGCCGCTTGGCGTGCGGGGAAATTCCGCGACTATCGCCAGCCGCTCCGGCAAATAGTTCTTGGCCAGCCGGAATTCCCGCAAAAACTTGGTCAGCTCCGCCAAGGTCATCGAGGCATCTCCGTGAAGCTGCACCACGGCGCAGCCCCGCTCGCCCAGGCGAGGGTCGGGCACGCCGATGACGGCGGCGTCCCGGATCGCGGCATGGCGATACAGCAGTTCCTCAATCTCGACCACGGGGATGTTCTCGCCGCCGCGGATGATAATGTCCTTCGAACGTCCGGTGATGCGGATGTAGCCATCGCCATCCATGCGCGCGATGTCGCCGGTCTCAAACCACAGATCATCGTCGATGTCGTAGGCCTCGGGCCGCTTGAAGTAGCCGACAAAGGTCGTCGGTCCGCGCGCCTGCAAACGGCCCTCCTGGTTCGACGGCAACACCCGGCCATCCTCGCCAACCACGCGGACCTCCTGATGCGGGATCGCCCGGCCATCGGTTTCGAATACCTTCTCCGCCTCGTCGCCCGGATAGGTCGCGGTGACGATGCCATTCTCGGTCATGCCCCAGGCGCTCATGACGTACAGGCTGGGATGAATGTCCGCGGCATCGCGCAGCAGCACGCTGGGGATCGGCGCGCCGGCACACAGGAACAGACGTAGGCTGGTAACGTCGTGGTCCCGAACCCCCGGTGTGTAGACCAGATCACTCAGGAACGGCGTCGACCCCAGGGTGATGGTGCACTTTTCCGCCGCGATCATTTCCGCCGCCGCAACCGGTTCCCAGACATCCTGCAGCACGCATTTCAAGCCGTTGATCATCGACATCACACTGCCGTACAGAAATCCGGTCTGATGCGCCAGGGGCGAGCCCATGAATATGACGTCGTCGGCCCCCAGGCGAAACAGCTCCCGTGCCAGACGCGCCTTGCACAACAGGGTGTTCGGGGTGTGCATGACGCCCTTGGGCTGGCCGGTGGTGCCGGAGGTATACATTACCTCCGTCACATCGTTGGCGCCCGGCCGGCGGGCCGCAAGCTCGGCTTGATCCGCCTCAGCGCATTGAAGCATGTTTGCTTCGAAGCTGGTGGCCAGATCGTCGCCCATGACCACCAGCATATGCGCCAGGTCGGGCAGTTCCCCGCGCAGCCCTTCGATCATCGCTGGATAGTCGAAGCCGCGAAATGATTTTGGCACGACGATCAGCTTGGTTCGCGGCAGGCCGAGCATGAATTTCAGCTCCCGCTCGCGAAAGATCGGCATCAACGGATTGATCACGGCACCAATCCGCGCGCAGGCGGGATAGAGGACAAAATAGTGCCACCAGCTTGGCAACTGCACCGCAACGACGTCGCCGGGGCCAATGCCACGGGCCATCAGGCCGGCAGCAATGCGTAACGAAAGCTCCCGCAAGCGCCCGAACGACAACTCCGTTCGTTCGCCCGTTGCCGAATTGTGATCGACCACGGCGATGGCGTCCGGCCTTTCCCGCGCCACCTGGTCAAGTTGGTCGGTGATCAGGCCATCGCCCCAAAGGCCCGCCTCCATCAACGCTTCCAACCGCCGGTTCGGAAAGATCGGTTCAGGGGGCATGGCGGCCTCGGCCCCGCCTCAGTTCCGCGTCACCACCAGCGAGGAATTCTGGCCGCCGAAGCCGAAGCCATTGACCTGCATGGTGTTGAACTTACCCGGTGAGGGTTCCTGGATCACCACTTCGAATTCCGCCGCCGGGTCCACATCCGTGGTGCCGGCGGTCGGCACCAGGGCGCCTTCTTCCATGCTGTGCAACGCCGCCATCAGGCCCATGACGCCGGCGGCGCCGGCCGTATGGCCCACATGGCCCTTGATCGAGGAGACTTTCAGATCCTTGCCCCGGCCCTCGAACACCCGGTTGATGGCCTTGATCTCGGCGATATCGCCCAGCGGCGTGCCGGTGCCGTGGGCGATGATGGCATCCACGTCCCCCGCGCCGCCGGGCAAATGGGCATCCTCGATCGCCTTTTCCATTGTCCGGCTTTCCCAACGGCCGTCGGGGTGCGAAGAGGAGGGGTGATAGCCATCGGACAGAGTGGCATAACCTTTCAGGTAGCCGTGAATCTTAGCCCCCCGGGCCCTGGCCAGATCGGCCCGTTCCAGGATCACCATGCCGGCGCCCTCGCCGCCCATGACACCAAAACGCTCGGTATTGAAGGGTCGGCAGGCCTTGTAGGGATCCGACTGCGGGGCCATCATGCCCAGCAGCCCACCGGCGATCTTGGTCAGACGGGTGCGGCCGGATTCGCAACCACCAGCGATGGCGACATCGCAATCGCCACGCTCAATCAACCGGGCGGCGGTGCCGATGGCATCAATGGAGGAGGCGCAGGCGGTGGTTATGGTCAACAACGGCCCGTGCAGTTTCCAACGCAGGGCGATCTGACCCGCCGCCATGTTCGGCCAGGCCTTGATCTGCAGCTTGCGGTCAACGCCGGAGGGACCTTCGCGGTCCAGGCCCTCCTGGGATTGCGTGATGGTTTCCGTGCCGCCGCAGGACGTGCCGACTACGACGGCGGTGCGCTCGGCATCCAATTCGCCGATACCGCAGGCATCCACCGCCTGCACGGCGGCGGCGATGGCATATTGGGCAAAGGTATCGGTGCCATCAATGACGCGATCGTCCATCCAATCCTCGGGCTTGAAATTCTTGACCATGGACATCCAGACGTTTTCCAGGCTGGCTTCGTTATTCCACGGCGTTGGCCCGACGACGACATGGGCGGCGGAGAGATTCCGGCAGAAATCCTTCATGTTGTGGCCGAGCGAGGAAATCACGCCCAACCCGGTAATCGCGATATCTTCCATAGCTTCCTCCTGATTTTCATGACTTTTTCCATATCATGGCGTCTCCCGCTGACGAGAGCAAGCGGGCCGGGGCCGGCGGTCCACCTTGGCCGGTCCAACAATGCCTACCCGCGACGCCGCAATGCTGCTAAGATAATGCATTGGTTTTTCTGTACGTTCCTGCGTGTTTCCGTTGAAACCATGGGCTCGGGCGCGTGCTGCGGATGCCGTGCCGGCCCGCCTACAGGGAGAACCATGATGACGATCTCAGCAACCGTTGAAAGACACCTTGTCGACGCCGGTGTCGACTACGACGTCATATCCCACGACCATACCGGCAACAGCATATCGACCGCCCTGGCGGATGCTCGAATAGTTGACGTTCTCCAGATCGCTGGCCAATGAGGCGTAAGAGACACCAAGACCCGATGCGATGCCCCTCAGCACCGCCTTATGAAAGTCACTGAAGGCCGATGTCGGGTGCGTCGGGTCGAATAATTTGATGTCCATACCGGTTGGCAATTGCTCGAAGCTACCCGGCTCTGCCGACATCACAGGCGCGTGAGTGTCCTCTAGGTCGTCCCCCGTATAGCCATCGCCGTCTGGGCTAGTAATGAAGCCCATCTTCGAAGCGGCGACACGGGCCGCGACAAGTTCGGCCTCACGATAACCATGGAGCATCTTCAACGATGTGATCGCGGTCGCTAGCATTGGTGCGCCACGGGTCTGATGCGCCCTTTCGGGTAGAAAAACATGCAGCATCTGCTCTGCTGGGACGCGGACGTGCTTGCGGCTGTAGCTATTAGCAAATTCTTGGTCGCCGGGGTGTTCGGCTAATAGGTGATAAGCGACCGACTTGCCGAAATCATCGACCTCGACACCCATTCGGACACGGTTGCCATTGGAGGTCTTAATATTTAATTCTTCATCCAATAGATCCGCCTCGACAAACTCGATGGCGAAGCGGTCGCGGTTTTTATAGCCATCAGCAAAGCGGACGAGGACCTCGCCATCACGGGCTAGGGCTTCAACGAATAGCCGCTGTGCATCGACCCATGATAGTCGGCCATCGACTGTGCAGTTGCCCCGCTGGCCCCAGGAGTGCCAAGCATTCTCGACAATCTTATTGCCTGGGCCATCGAGACTGCCGTCTGCGTTACGGGCTTTCGCCTGAACGTTAACTCCGTGCGGTCCAATAACGTTGGTTTTAAGCAACGCTAGATAGCGGCGGACATATTCGTCATTTCTAGCTAGTTCGCGGCAGCGATTTCGCAGCACCCGCAAGGCCGGTTTCAATTCACTATCCGATGAGCGCGTCATCGTACTGAAATCGGCAAACAGGCGGCTGGTATTCACCCCGGCATAGCTCCGCCGTTTGGACGGCTGTTCTTTACGTCGGAACCTGTCAAAGATACCCATTAAAACCTCGCAAGCACCGTTGAGCCGGTGCCTTGCCCGTTGTCGCGTCGTTCCGCGCGCACCTCGCGCAGGTATTCGGCGCGGTATCTGTCGCGCCATGTCATCAATTCTTCGATCCCGATTTTCGTCAGCGACCTACCGTTGATCGAATAGGCTGAGACATCGCCGTCCGCGCGGCCAGATAAGACGCTTTCAATCTTGTCGAGCATCGTCTTCGCGTGGCTGCGCGGGTCGGCGGTGCTGGCAGACCTGTTCGGCAGCACCTTGAAAGTGCCGCTGTCTACCGTCACGCGCGCGCTGTCGCTGTCGCGCGTGATGTAGGCTTGCCAGCGATAGACGCCGGTGGAATAGTTGGCGGTGGTGCCAGCGGCGACGTTGACAAGATAGTCGTCACTGGACGCCGACGCCGTGATCGTGATGACGGTCGAGCCGGTGCCTTCAAGCCGCGCTTCGTAGCTCAAGGTATAGCTGCTGTTGGCGTAGTCCGTGCCAAGGTCGGTGCGCTTCCAGATCAGCGTATCACCGGCAACGATTTCTTCCGGCTCTGTCGTCGCGGCTAAATCCGTGTCGAAAGCATTGGCCATCGATCACCTCCAAGAATTAACGAACCCGCCTTTTTGCGCGCGCCTGGGTTGTCGGCGCTGCGCCTGAATGGTGGGCGGCGTTTCTGTTTTCTGTTCCTCGCGCGGGCGGGCGAACCGATCCGCTAGGGTATTGATGCGGGCGTTCAGCAAGGCGTAGGCCGCCAGCGCATAGACGCGGCAGTCGAGCGCCTCGTTGCGCGCGCGGGTCTTTTTCCATTCCCGCTTGCGAAAGCCCTTCGAAAAGCGGGTGACGATCTGTTCAGCGGTTAGCTGGCGGAAATACTCGTCGTCGTAACGCGCCGGGAAATGGCAATATCCAGGCCCCGGCTCCGCGATTTTCAGGCGCGCATAAATCAGTTCTTTCGCACTATCCACGCCGACCGGGAACAATTTGACCTTGCCGATGTTATTCTTGGTCGGACGCCCCAGCAGCGCGCGCCCCTCGCCGCCGACGCCTTTGATGGCAAAAACTCGCCGCCCTTCGCGCGCGCGGCAGAACGTATAGACCGCTTGCGTATGATGCCCGCCGCTGTCCACACAAGCCGCCCTGACGGGCATGTCGACCCCGCGCGGGTGCTTCCACGTTTCGTTCAAATAAGCGTCCAGATCGCCCCAGACGCCGGGAGACGACGGGTCGCCGTATATCGTTCGGTAGTCGATAGACCAGCTTTCCTCGTCCCGCCCCCAGCCGACAATCTCGACTTCCAGGCGGTCGTCTTGTACATCAACGCCAGCGGTCAGCAGCACCACGCCATCTGGGCAGCCGTCATAGTCCTCGCGGCGGTCGGCAATGCTCAGATCGTTGACGCCTTCGCCGCTTTCCTCCCAGGTTTCCCCCAGATATGTGTTCACCCAGACGCGCAGGGTCTCCGGCAGCTTCTTGGCTTCCAGAAAGTCGCGCACTGCCTCCGTGATCGAT
>Ga0187827_10009859_pt1 | contig 10033 bp, 9 predicted proteins | sample ETNtaG_39_FD_167969 | JGI IMG/M metagenome (GOLD analysis project Ga0187827, IMG submission 167969) | Marine microbial and viral communities from oxygen minimum zone, Eastern Pacific Ocean - ETNP2014_SV_150_PacBio MetaG (Illumina Assembly) | ecosystem: Environmental > Aquatic > Marine > Hypoxic... | reverse complement strand
ATTTAGTTCACCGCTTAGATAAAGAAACATCAGGATTGTTACTTATTGCAAAAAATTTGAAAATAACAAAAATTTTTGGAAAATTATTTAAAGAGCAAAAAATAAAAAAAATTTATGTAGCTATTTGCCAAGGAGTTCCTAAAAACCTGAACTCTGTAGTAAAATTAAGAATAGTTAGTAAAAGAAATTTATCCCTAACTAGTCAATCTGTTACAAAATATAAAGTTTTAAAGAATAATAAAAAACTAAGTATAATTTTATTTAGGCCTTTAACTGGCAAAACACATCAATTAAGAATAGTTTCTAAACATTTAAACTGCCCTATAATTGGAGATATGAAGTACAGCAAACAAAAAAAATATTCTTCAGAAGAATTAAAATTAAATGCATATTTTTTACAATTTTTTATCAATAGTAAGAAATTTGAGTTTAAGTCAGAATTACCAAATCATTTTAAGGAGTTTCTTAATAAGGATAAAATTGAACCATTACTTAATAGAAGTCTTAATTATTTTCTATAGTTGTAGTATATTATTATCAAAATACTTTTTAAAAATTTTGTCAAATTCTTTGTCAGATAAATTAATATTAAAATTTTTCAATGATGTAGATGAGTAGTTTTTAAGACCACATGCATTAATATTATCATAAAATTTTAAATCAGGATTAATGTTAAAACTTAAGCCATGATAGGTTACCCATTTCCTTATTCTAAGACCTATTGCGCCAATTTTTTTTTCTTTTGATAATTTATTTCCTTGAGATTTTATCACCCAAATTCCAATTCTCTCAGGGAAAGTTTTTGCTTCAATGTTAAATTCTTTAAGTAATGAAATTACAGAATTTTCTATTATATTTACAAATTTTCTTATATCTTTTTTTCTCTTATTAAGATTTATCATAAAATAAACAATCCTTTGACCAGGGCCATGATAGGTGGTTTTACCACCTCTGTTAGTTTGTAAAATTGGAATATTGGTTTTAGATAAAATTTCATTCCTATTAGAGCTTGCCCCACATGTATAGATATGATGATGATTAAGAAACCATAACATTTCGTTTTCTTCATTACATAAGATTTTATCTACTTTTTTTTCCATAAAATTTATGGCATCAAAATATTCAATATTTTGTTTAGAAGTTTTTATATCAATAATTGACCTCATATTAATTTGATACTTAATACCCTATCTGATATTCAATCTCTATTTAAATTGCGGCCGTGGCGGAACCGGTAGACGCGCAGCGTTGAGGTCGCTGTGGGATTAGTCCTGTGGAAGTTCGACTCTTCTCGGCCGCACCAAATGAGGCATAAATGAAATCTGAGTCTTACATAATAGCTGATAGATCAAACAAAGATCAATCCTTTCAGGAAAATTTAGCAACAATTCAAAATTTATTAAACCAGGAAAATAAAATTGAATTAATTAAAATTGTAAAAGAAATGCATAATGCTGATATTGCAGAAATTATACAAAATCTTGATGATGACAATAGAGGTAAATTTATAGTTAATATCAAAGATTCTTTTGATCCAGAAATATTAACATATTTAAATGAGAGCCTGAGAGAAGATGTTATAGAAAAAATTGATATTAAAAAGCTGGCATCCGATGTTAGCGAGTTGGATATTGATGATGCTGTCGATGTTGTTGAGGATTTAGAGGAATCAGATCAAGAAACTTTTTTAAGCTCAATACCTGACTCTGAAAGAAAATTAATTGAGGAGGGATTAAACTACCCAGAAGATAGCGCTGGTCGACTTATGCAACGCAAATATGTTGCTGTCGATAATTCCTGGAATGTAGGTAATGCTATTGATTATTTGAGAAAAGAAACAGAAAATTTACCTGAAGATTTTTACGATGTGTATTTAGTAGACAAAGTAGATAAAGTTACAGGTATCGTTCCTCTTGGTCGTTTAATGAGTTCAAAAAGAGAAGTCATTTTAAATAAAATTCAAAATAAAATAACGAGAACCATTAAAGTGCTAACTGATCAAGAGGAAGTAGCATACCAGTTTACTAAATACGCCATGGTTAGTGCACCGGTTGTAGATGATCAAGATAGTATAATAGGATCAATTACCGTAGATGATGTGGTTGAAGTTATTGAAGAAGAAAGAGAAGAAGACATTCTGAAACTTGGTGGAGTGGGTCAAATAGATATATTTGAAGATTTAATTAATACAATTAAGTCAAGATTTTCATGGCTTCTAGTAAATTTATTAACCGCAGTTGCCGCATCTATTGTTATAATTTTCTTTCAGGCATCAATTGAAAAAGTTGTCGCATTAGCTGTGCTTATGCCTATTGTAGCATCAATGGGGGGGAATGCAGGAACTCAAACAATGACAGTGGCAGTAAGAGCTCTTGCCACAAAAGAACTCACTCCAACAAACGCTATAAAAATTATAATAAAAGAAACTTTTGTTGGAGGAATAAATGGAATTATCTTTGCATTAATTGTGGGAATAATATCAACTTACTGGTTTAACGATAATTTACTAGGAATAATTATTGCCTCAGCAATGATTATTAACTTAGTCATTGCCGGTTTAGTAGGTACACTTATTCCAATTTCATTAAATAAAATAAATATTGATCCAGCATTAGCCTCAGGTGTTATTCTTACTACCATAACAGATGTTTTTGGTTTTCTTTCTTTTTTAGGGTTAGCATCAATTTTTTTAATTTAAGATTATTATATAAGCTTGAAGCTAAATATTTTATAGTTTACAACAATAGAAAGGATATTAAATGGATAACAATTTAACACTTATTAATAACTTACTTCCTTTAAAAGGAGTTAATACTTATATAAAAAATATTTTATTAATTTTATCTGGAACACTATTGCTAACAGTTTCTTCGAAAATACAAGTTCCTTTTTGGCCGGTACCGATGACTATGCAAACTTTTGTAGTTTTAATTATTGCAATGGCTTATGGTTGGAAGCTATCATTTTTAACACTTGTAGCATATTTAATTGAGGGCGCTTTAGGATTGCCTGTATTTGCAAAAGGAGGGGGGCTCCTCTACTTGACTGGACCAACAGCAGGCTATTTATACGGAATGACAATAGCAGCCGCTGTAATTGGATATTTTGCAGATCTTGGTTATGGCAAATCAATAATTAAATGCATTATGCCACTATTGCTTGGAACAATTATCATTTTTATTTGCGGGATAGGGTACTTAAGTTCGATAATTGGTTTTGAAAAAGCTATTGTTGCAGGATTACTTCCTTTTATTCCAAGTGAATTGTTTAAAATAGCTCTTGCTGTTTTTATTATTCCAACAATTTGGAAATATATTCAAAAATAATTTTCATTAATTAAATGAAAATCGGAATTGATTTAGGAGGTACCAAGACCGAAGCAATTTTGATTGATCATAATGGAAAAGAATTATCAAGAAAAAGAATAAAAACAGAAAAAAATTATCAAGGAACATTAAATGGAATTAAATCTCTAGTTTTAGAATTTGAGAATGAATTTGGATTAGTAGAATCAATTGGCATTGGAATGCCAGGAGCGATATCGGTAGATTCTTCTTTAGTAAAAAATGCAAACTCAATATGGTTAAATGGGAAGTCAATAAAAAAAGATCTAGAAAGCCAAATAGATAGAGAAATAAATTTAGAAAATGATGCTAATTGTTTTGCTCTTTCTGAAGCTGTTGATGGTGCTGGAAAAAAATATTCCGTTGTATTTGGAGTAATTATTGGAACTGGGGTGGGGGGAGGAATAGTTGTAAATAAAAAGGTTTTACAGGGAACAAACAAAATTGCAGGCGAATGGGGACACATACCTTTACCTAATCGAACTGGTTTAGAAAAACAACATTCAAATAAATGTTATTGCGGCCTTTCAGGCTGTATGGAAACGTATGTTTCTGGACCTGGATTTGCAAGTATTTTTAATTCAATAAATAATGAAAACTTAGATCCTTATCAAATTATCGAAGGTTATCAAAAAAAAGACAGTAGATGTATTGATGCCCTTGATAATTATGTAGATCATTTAGCTAGAGGTTTATCATTAGTAGTTAACATTCTTGATCCTGATGTTATTGTTTTGGGTGGAGGAATGTCAAATATTGATTACATATATAAGAATATAAATAATCAACTACAGAATTATGTATTCAGTGATACACTGCATACAAAAGTTGTTAAAAACTTTCATGGGGACTCTGGAGGAGTTAGAGGAGCTGCGTGGTTATAGATAGTAGTTAAATTCCGGCCATACTAATATATTTAATTTCTAAAAAATCATCGATTCCATATTTTGAACCTTCTCTACCTGAACCTGATTCTTTGATCCCTCCAAAAGGAATTTCTGCTTTTGTTGGGGCGCCGGTGTTTACTGCGACAATACCATATTCTAATGCTTCAGCCACTCTCCACACCCTTCCAATGTCTCTTGAATAAAAATATGAAGCTAATCCATATGGAGTATCATTTGCCATTTTAATGACCTCTTCATCATTTGAAAATTTATATAAAGGAGCTACTGGTCCAAAAGTTTCTTCATAAGTGATCTTAGCATCAGAAGTAACCTCTGATAAAACTGTAGGTTGAAAAAAATTTCCACCAAGCGAGTGAACATCACCTCCAACTGCAATTTTTGCTCCTGTATTTGCAGCATCCGTAACTTGATCTTTAACTTTTTTCAATGAAAATTCATCAATCAAAGGTCCAGAAATTACTTCTTCATCAAAACCGTCACCAACCTTGATTCTAGATACGGCATTACTAAATTTTTCTAAGAATTCATCATATACTTTTTCATGAATATATAATCTATTAGCACATATACAAGTTTGACCTGTGTTTCTGAATTTAGTTGTCATGGCACCTTCTACCGCTTCATCAATATCAGCATCATCAAATACAATAAAAGGTGCGTGGCCGCCCAATTCCATCGATACTTTTTTAACAGTAGTCGCACATTGAGTTAATAAAATTTTACCAACTTCAGTTGAACCAGTAAAAGATATCTTTCTAACAATGGGATTGGTAGTTAACTCACCACCAATTTCTTTTGCTGAACCTGTAATTACGTTAATTACCCCTTTGGGAAACCCGGCCTCTTCTGCTAGAGCAGCTAAAGCCAAGGCAGATAAAGGAGTTTGACTAGCAGGCTTTATTACAACAGTACACCCAACTGCCAAAGCAGGAGAACATTTTCTTGTTATCATCGCACTTGGAAAATTCCAGGGGGTTATAGACCCAACCACACCAACTGGCTGTTTTATAATAACAGCTCTTCTATCAGTTAATCTGTCAGGTATGATATCTCCGTAGACTCTTTTGGCCTCTTCTGAATTCCATTCAACGTATGAGTTTGCCATTGCTATTTCCCCTCTAGATTCAGCCAGAGGCTTTCCTTGTTCTAAAGTCATGATTTTAGCTAAATCTTCTTGGTTTTTTTCAATCAAATTATACCATTTACGAAGAAAGGATGATCTTTCTATTGCTGGTAAATTTTTCCAGCTATGGAACGCTTCATTGGCTTTTGTGATGGCAAAATTGGTTTCTTCTTTTCCGCATTTTGGTACTTTGGCTATGATTTTGAGAGTACTTGGATTATTGACATCTATAGTTTGCTTACTATTGCTGTCTATCCATTCCCCACTAATGTAGCATTTGTCTTTTATAAGTGATTTATTTGTAATATCCATACTGGTTTTTGTAATAGCAAATTGAAAATATTCTATTTTTATTTTAGTATTTTTTTTATATCATATTATTACCATAAACATATAAACTGAGAAATATGAAAATAGTGAATTCATGGAATGAATGGGATCAATTAAAGCATGTCATAGTGGGTGTCGCTGATAAGTCAAATATTCCTCCAATGGAACCAGCTCTAGAACCTAAATTAAGCGATGATAGCGATATGAAAGGTTCACACGGACCTAGGTCAGTGGAATCAGTTGAAAAAGCAACAATTCAGTTAGATAATTTTGTCAAAGTTTTAAATTCTCTTGATATAAAAGTGGACAGACCAACACCAATAGATTTTAGTCAATCTATAGCCACACCCGATTGGAAAAATGAAGGAATGTTTGGGTGTATGCCACCCCGGGACGTTATTTTAACGGTAGGTAATGAAATGTTAGAGGCCCCAATGTCTTATAGATGCCGTTGGTTTGAGTATTTAGCATACAGACCATTGTTGGAACAATATTATAAAGAAGACCCCGATATGCGCTGGGAAGCTGCTCCAAAACCAAGACTTACTAGAGAAACTTATAAATCTAATTATCTGCCAAAAGGCATATCAGAGGAAGAAAGATATAAAAAAATAGAAGAGAGAGATTTCATTTTAAATGATAATGAACCTCTTTTTGATGCTGCAGAAATTTTGCGATTTGGAAAAGATTTATTTTTTCATAACAATTTTACGTCTAATTTACACGGATTGAATTGGCTGAAAAGGCATTTTCCTAATCATCGGATTCATCAAATTAATTTACCTGGAGACTTAATGCCAACTCATATTGATGCGTGTTTTACGCCTATAAAACCCGGGGTGATGATTATAAATCCGAATAGAAAAATTTCATCTGAACAAAGAAAAATTTTTGATGAGAATAAATGGGAAATACATGAAGCTGCCCCGTCCATACATAATGCGCCTCCCCCGATGTGTTATTCTTCAATATGGCTATCAATGAATGTATTAATTGTTAATCCTAAAACTATATGCGTTGAGGCAAGTGAGGAAAAAATGATTAAACAGATGGAAGGCTTTGGTATGAATGTAATCCCAATTCCATTTAGGGATGTATATGCCTTTGGCGGTAGTTTGCATTGTTCAACAACAGACGTGTATAGAGAAGGGGAATGTGAGGATTATTTTCCAAACCAACCATGAAAAATTTTTCACAAGTTGACATAAAGCCAGAAATATCAAAATCTTCCAATCCAAAAATAGGCGTCATTACCCTTTCAACTGATTTCACCATTGAGCAAGATTTTCGTCGTATATGCCATAATCAAAATGTTGATATTTATGTAAACAGAATTCCCTTTAAAAATCCTCTTAATAAAGAGAATTATTTAAAAATGGTCGAACATTTAGCAGACATAGCTGGCAACATCTTGCCCGGAGAACATATAGATTCAATTGCCTATGGGTGCACATCAGGCACTGTCGCCATTGGCGATAAAAGAATTGCTGATGAAATAAATAAATCAAAAGAGGGATCCTATGTTTCTACACCGATGAAAGCCGCACTCAAGGCGTTTGCAAATTTGAATCTTGATAAGATAGCCGTTTTGACTCCTTATCCAAAAGAAGTGAATAAAACTGTTTTTGATCATTTAATAAAAAATAACATTGAAATTAATAGTTTTAGTTCGTTTAATTTAGAGTATGACAATGATATAGCAAACGTTGACCCAAAATGCTTGATTGAAATAATCGATAATATCGATCATAAAGATGCTGAAGCAGTGTTTATATCTTGTACTGCTTTACGCGCTGTGGAAGTTCTGGATCAGATAGAGAAGCGAATCTCAAAGTGTGTGATTTCCAGCAATCAAGCTATAATTTGGGATTGCCTGCGTTCGGTTAACATTAATAATACTATAAACGGGTATGGAAAATTATTTTCTGATTAAAGCTGATGATTTCACTTGAAGACATAAAACAAGCTCACGACAATATATCCAGCTATATCCATAAAACTCCCCAAATTCATTCAAGAGCCTTATCAACAGGCAGTCAAAAAATTTATTTAAAATTAGAGTCTATGCAAATCACTAGTTCCTTTAAGTTTCGAGGAGCAATGAATAAGTTATTGAACCTAAGTGAGGAACAGAAAAAAAGAGGAGTAATTGCTGTTTCTACTGGCAATCACGGTAAAGGAGTTGCATATGCGGCTAAACAACTGGGCATTAAATCAAAAATTTTTATGTCAAGTCTTGTTCCTAGACATCGTTCTGATGCAATTAAATCTTTAGGTGCTCTAGTTGAAATTGTGGGAACAAACAGTGATGAAGCAGATTTATACGCAAAAGATTATGCCTTAAAGAATAACATAGAATTAATTCATCCTTTCGATGATCTTAAGATCATAGCAGGACAAGGCACAATTGGTTTGGAGATGTTAGAATCAATGCCATCCGTTGATACAGTTATTGTACCTACATCAGGAGGGGGATTGATAGGAGGCATAGCATTAGCCATTAAAGCACTAAAACCAAACGTAAACATAATAGCAGTGTCAATGAAGCGGGGGGCTTCTATGTATGAAAGTCTTAAAGCTGGAAAACCTGTTGACGTGGTTGAAGAAGAAACACTAGCAGACTGTTTGGGAGGCAGTATTGGATTAGAGAATAAATATACTTTTAAAATTGCTCAAAATGTAATTGATGATTTTATCTTAATTGATGAAGATAAAATTGCCGAAGGTATTAAATTCAATTTTGAATTTCATAAGCTTGTTACAGAAGGTGCTGCAGCTACAAGTATAATGGTAGTAAAAGATAAATTATCAAAACTTATAGGAAAAAATGTAATTTGTTTAATTTGCGGAGGAAACATTGATCCTATACTTTTTGCAAAAATAGTTACAAACTTTTAATTTAATTTGTAAATGACATACCAAAAAGCATTTGATACATCTGAATACAAGAATCGTTTATTTGAAGTAAAAAGTCACATGAATGAAAAGGGTTTTGATATGCTGATTTGTCAGGATCCTGCAAATATGTGTTGGCTAACAGGTTTTGATGGTTGGTCTTTTTATACACCTCAAGCTGTGCTTGTGCATTTATCAGAAGAATGGCCTATTTGGTTTGGTCGAGAACAAGACGCAAAATCTGCAACTATAACTACGGATATTCCTGAAAGCAATATCGTGCCTTTTTCAGAACCATTAGTTCATCATGAAACACTCCATCCCTTTGATGAGCTTTGTGATTATATTAAGCTTAGAAAATGGGAAAGAACGCGAATTGGTGTTGATTTTGATGCGCATTATTTTACAGCAAGAGCACATAAGCATCTTTATACAGGTTTACCAAATGCCAAGATATCAGATAACAAGGAATTAGTTAATTGGGCAAGATTGATAAAATCATCCTCAGAATTAAAATATATGCGTGTGGCTGGAGTCATATGCACCAACACGATGCGTCATGCCTTGGATAAGATAGCTCCAGGCGTGCCTCAATACGAAATCATAGCTGATATTTATAAAAATCAAATAAATGGAGTGGATGGAAAATACGGTGATTATACAGGGCTTTGTCCGCTTATTCAGGTGGGAGAAAGCACTAGCACGCCTCATCTAACCTGGTCTGATGAACCTTTGCCAAAAGAAGGTCTTGTTGTGCTTGAAATTGGGGCTGCCAGACGTCACTATCATGCACCTTTAACGAGAACTGCTTACATTGGAAATATACCAAAAGAAGTTTCAAGTCTTTCAAGCGCTATAATTGAAGCAGGTGATAAGGCCTTTGAAGTAGCTAAACCAGGCACAACCTGTGCTGAAGTAGAATCAATATGGCAGACGGAAATAAATAAAAGAGGCTATGAAAAGAAAAGTCGCGTGGGTTATTCAATAGGTTTAAACTTTCCACCCGATTGGGGGGAACGAACAGCAAGCTTACGAGTTGGTGATAAAACTATATTAGAGGAGGGGATGTGTTTCCATTTTCAATCTGGAATCTGGTTAGACAAGCTCGGCGCGGCAATTTCTGAGTCTATTGTTATAAGTAAAAATGGTGGAGAAAGATTGTGCGATGTGGACAGAAAATTATTTCATATAGCAACATAATATTAACTAAGAAAGCATTATGCAAAAAGCAGCAGAGAGTCAGCATACCGCATCTTGACCAGGTCTCATTTTTAAAATAAGGTTTTTTCTATGATCGCAAGACAGAAAGTCTCTTTACATAACCAGCAAGTTCAGTATGGTGACGCATATGGATATCTTGGCTCTTTGGGATTTGTTGTCATGGCAACCGACACAGTTATGCAGGAGAATCTCCGCACACTAGCCCCTGATGG
>Ga0187827_10009858_pt1 | contig 10034 bp, 8 predicted proteins | sample ETNtaG_39_FD_167969 | JGI IMG/M metagenome (GOLD analysis project Ga0187827, IMG submission 167969) | Marine microbial and viral communities from oxygen minimum zone, Eastern Pacific Ocean - ETNP2014_SV_150_PacBio MetaG (Illumina Assembly) | ecosystem: Environmental > Aquatic > Marine > Hypoxic... | reverse complement strand
AAAATTGGTTGTTCTACGTATGAAGGATAGGTACGTGTGAAAAGGCATATCGGCCCACGGCGCACCGTACGCCTACCACAAGGCATTTACGATGGAACATCAGGTATTAAAATGAACCGTATCTGTCAAGCGTTTTGTAGGTGTACAATTATACCAATAGACATGCAAAACACCATGGTTTTCATTTCACAACGTATCTGTTAGAAGAGAACATAAATCAGCAATCAGCAATCCGCAATCCGCAATAGCTATTATAAGGTATTGATGCATGAAAATCTGACTGAAAGCCCTTGACAGTCGCGGGAAGAGTGCTGTACTTAAAGGCATATTTGGTATCATGCGGTGCAAATCACGGCGGTAAAAATCACACGATACCTGCTCACCTATTCTATGCCTCCGGTCGCACGGCACGCGCTCCTTCATGACATTTCGTTATGCACGAACTCAAACAGGGATATCAGTATCGTTTCAAAGTAGCGGTTGCCTCCGCCACCATGATCATGATGATCATCGGTTCTACCGCGCGATGGTCACAATTCTTGTTGGTGGAACGGGTGATTGCCGTTCGGTTAACGCCTTATACCGACATGATGCGGATCGATCCCATGGCGCCGGAAACCGAAGAGGTGACCCCGGAGCCGATTGCCCCGCCGGAGGAACCGGTTGAAGAGAAGCCGCCGGACCAGATGCAGGAGATCGTCCCCGTACCGGACTGGGTAGAAATAGAAGAAAAGCTGGCAGAGATGCCCATCACGCAAGTGGCACAGGTGGCCGCTGCCGGCTCACCAGGTGGTACCGGTAGAGCCGCTACAGGCAATCCCGCCACGACGGCGCCTGAGGTGGCGCCAGGTCCTGCCTATGATGAGCGGCCACGGGTGTTGAAAAAAGTGGATCCAGAATATCCGCTTCTGGCTAAAATGACAGGGGTGGAGGGTATGGTTGTCCTTCTTATACTCATTGATGCATCAGGAAACGTAGAAGAAATAGAAGTTGTTAAATCATTAGGCAATACCGGTTGCGACGAGGCAGCCGTCAAAGCCATCAAACAATGGCGCTTTGCCCCGGCGATGCGTCAGGGCCGACCAATCGCCGCCCGAGTGACCATGCCGGTGCTCTTTAATCTGAAAACGGCGCAGAGAACGAATCACTAATTTTCTGATTCGTAACTTTACCAACCATGATCCATCCTATCCGACATATCGTCCGTAAGATCGAGCAGGAGTTTGAAAAGCTCGATGGGTATGATCTGATCCCGCACCCGTTGAAAAACTATTCCCGGCGGGCGCTCGGGATGGCGGTCTGCGGTGCACCCCTTATTTGTTTCCTCGTTATCGGGGGCCTCTTCATCTACCGGATGCTCGATACCGGATCAGTCAAAGAAATCGAGCTGACGCCCTATCCCGCTCATCTGATCGATATCATCGATCCGTCTACCTTGATTACTTCAGAAAAAGGCGGCGGTGGCGGTGGCGGCCAGAGGGCGGGCGGTGAAGCGCCGGAAGATCCAGGGGATGATATCATGAGCAAAGGCATCCCGATGCCGGTGGTCGTTGGTTTTCCCGAGCCCATTGATGACAGTCTGATTGCCGAAGAGCATGAGATTGCCAGCCAGGAAGAGATGAGAAAAGAAATTGCGCTCGCCCGGGATGAGGAGGTCGAACCGACCGACGAAGTAGGCATGCGAGGCACGGGCGGCAATGAAAACGGCGAGCAAGGGACCGGCGGTTCCGACGGGACGGGCGGTGGTGGCGGCGAGGGACCGCCCGGCACCTGGCGTTACGATACCCCGCCCATGCCCCGGCGGATTAATATGAGCATCTCCAAGAAGGAAGTGCCCAAAAAACTGCGCCATGTGAAGAACAGCGTTGTCAAGTTCCGCCTGTTGATCAATGAACTGGGGGAAGTGATTGATGCTAGCATCGTAGCGTCGACCGGCTATAAAGAGATAGATGACCTTCTGCTTGGGAAAGCGTATACCTTCCTCTACCATCCCGCGACCTTGAAGGGGCAATCGGTGAAAGCCTGGATCGCTGTAGGGTATGGGTATCGGGGAGGAAAGTGATGTTTATTGTTGAATTATGATTGTTGAATTATGATTGAAAATAAGGAAGACTTCGGAAACAATCTTAATCCGTACCCCGTATTCAAACTTATTCCAATATCCATATCACAACCTAAGCCAACCTCTGTAAATATAACATTGGCGTCTCTATTGCGAGTTGCCATAGTATTTCTCCTTGAAACAGTTGTAAGTTAATTCATGATTTATAAAATCATAATTTGTAAATGGAGATATTCATGTCCGCCCATGTAAAAATGCACAACGGGACACCGACGCTGTTTTTAGACGGACAACCTGCGTTCGCCGGCTATCTGTGGACTCATGTGCCGGAACTGGACGGTCATCCGGCTGCACCGACAATTCGTCGGTATGCCGAAGCGGGAGTACACCCGTATGCGTTCGATGTAGCGACGCAGAGTTCGCGGGAGTGGCGTGGTCCCGGCCCGGATTACGAGGGTCATTTTAATTTCTCCGAGACGGAAGCCCGGCTTCAGCGCCTGCTGGACATCGACCCGGAGACCCGGTTTCATTTTCGCGTCCACCTGGATCACCGGGGAGAAACATGGTGGCATGACATGTATCCGGAAGAATGCGAATTGTGTTCAGATGGGGAACGCATCTATGCATCGTTTGCCTCGACCATCTGGCGATCACAGGCCCATGATTTTCTCCGGGCGTTTATCGGTCATATAGACAGAATCGGTCTGACTGATCGGGTCGTGGCTTATCAGACCGGCGCTGGCGGCACTGGTGAATGGGTCAAGGGCGTGGGCTCGATGGCCGCCCAATGTGCGGATTTCAGTGCGCCGATGGCGCATCATTTTCGGGACTGGGTTCGAAATCGGTATGCAGATAACGAGGACGCGCTGCGTACCGCCTGGGCGGACGATAAGGTCCGCTTCGACACCGCCGTCGTTCCTTCAGCCGCTGCCCAGTTGAACACCACACACCTCACCTTCCGCGATCCACGTATCGAGCAAGCCGTTATCGACTACTATCGTTGCCTGGCGGACTTGTGTGCCGATCTGCTGATCGACTTTCACCGGACCGTCAAAGAGGCTACCAACGGCCAGGCCCTGGCCGGCGCGTTCTACGGGTATCTGCTGGAGCTGGCCTGGAACATGGGTTTCTTTGGAGGGGAAGAGCGGAGTGAATACTCTACGACACAACGATCCGGACATCTCGGTCTGGCGAAGGTCCTCCGATCCCCCTACACGGATTTCATTGTCAGTCCCTACAGCTACGGATTTCGCAGTATCGGCGGGCACGGCTGCGCTATGCCGCCTTCAGAATCCATGCGCATCCACGGCAAACTGTATCTTTTTGAAGACGATACGCGAACCTACCTCAATGCCCCGGATGCGGGCTTTGGAAGAGCGACAGACGTCAAAGACAGTGTCACGGTGCTCAAGCGAAATTTCGCTGAAATCCTGACGCGTGGCCAGGGGATCTGGTGGCTGGGCGGCTCACCAGCGAACCCCCATATCGATCCCAACGCAGAACCCGCCTTCGGAACGCTGCTGGAACAGTGTCAGGCTCTGGGACAATTCGGTCTGCATCTGGACCGAACGCCACAGGCAGAGATCGCGGTCATTCTCGATGACGAGAGTTTTTTCTACGAAACAATCCGCAACGATCTCGATCTGCCGCTCATCTTCCAGCAGAGACTGTGGGGCTTGCCGAAAATCGGCGCACCGACCGACTATTATCTGTTAGATGACCTGCTCGAAAATCGAATGCCGCCGTACAAGCTATACATCTTCCTGAATGCATTCCGTCTGGATGCCACGCGCCGGAATGCGCTGGCGAAGCAGATACGGCGTGATGGACGTATCGCGCTGTGGATCTATGCGCCCGGCTATATTAAGGATGAACCTTCTGTGGATCATATGGCCGAATTAACCGGCTTTCAGTTCGGCCTGGGGGAACAACCGTGGGGGCCCCTCATGCACATCACCGATTTTACCCATCCGATCACGCAGAATCTACCTCAGGACATCTCCTGGGGCACGAACAGTATGCTGGGACCGGTGTTTCATCTTGAAGATCCAGAGACTGAGGTCCTGGGCGAGGTGGTGTATTCGCTCGGGCGTTGCGAACCGGGCATGGGCGTCAAGCGGTTCGACGACTGGACGTCCGTTTACATCGCCGCCCCCAACATCCCGGCGCCGGTGCTGCGTGGTCTGGCGCAATTCGCCGGCGTGCACCTGTATAATGAGGCTGGTGACGTGCTGTATGCGACCTCGCAACTGCTGAGTGTACACACCGTGGCCGGTGGACATCGGACGTTTTATTTGCCGAAAGAGGCGGAGGTGGTTTACGATCTGTTTGAAAAACGGACGGTAGCGGAACATGCCGACCAGTTTGAGGTCAATCTGCCGCCGAGATCGACCACGTTGTATTATACGGGAGGTTCAGAGCTGTTGACCCGTCTGCCCACCGCATAACCCATCCCGGTTGTCCCAAACCCATTTCCCGTATACCAGCAGCGATAGTCGTCGCCGTGTTTCACGACGGAAACGTAGCACCGCTGCCGATCATCGAAACAACCGGCAGCGCCGACGCCCATCTCCCCATCTATCCCGCTTTCCTGCCAGTGCCAGTGCAGGCCATCCCGACTAATCAGGCCGCACATCCGATACGCCGTGCCAAAGGTGTTGAGCCACATCCGGTAGAGATATCCATCATGTAGGATACAGGGTTTTGAAGCAATATACTCGTAGGCTTCGGTGGCAAAACCGCGTGGGTGGATCAGCGAATGCGGCAGCGGCTTGGTCCATTGTAGGCCGTCTTCAGACACCGCGTAGCCGATACTGATATACGGGATCGTATCGCCATGGCCGGTCTCCACGTTCTCCGGCTTTGCAAAGTAACGGCCTATAGAGGTGTAATACATTCTGAACAGCCCATCCTTCCGGATGATGTAGATGCTCCCGGTCCCTTCCCGGTCATAGTCCGTATCCAGCGCAAGGACGGGGTGGTCGCTGACATAGGAAAAATGACTCCCGCCATCCTCACTGACGGCCACCCCCGTCGTATTCGCCAGTTTGCCGTCCGGTCGCGGCTGTCCCCATTCGGCAAAATACAACAGCCACTTTTGTTCATCGACACGGACGGCGTGAGGAAAGGACGGTCCCTGGAAGTTGTAGGGCGCATCCGGTTGGCGCTCCAGGATCACGCCCTGCGGTGTCCAGTCATTGGGTTGTTCTACCGGGCTGGTCGCCAGCAGGATACGGTTGTAGTCATCCGCACCGGTACCCCAGTAGTACATCCGGTATTCATCATCCACCCGAACAACATGGGCTGCACCCGCCCGTTTTGCATCCAGGTCGCCATGGAACTGTCCGGGAGCGATGATGGGTTTTCTCGTGGATTCGATGATCCAGGAGATGGTATCGGGCAGTGACATAGTAAGTTCCAAGTTCTGAGTTCCGAGTGAGTACAGAGTAATGCGTATCTCTCTGCCTGCCGCCTGCCGCTTATCTGAAAAATCCCGGCTTCCAGGTGGCCTCGAAGACGCGCATGAGGTTTTCACCAAGGAGCTTTTTGATGTCTTCGTCGCTATAGCCGCTGTCTACAAGCTTCCGCGTGAGAAGTGGAAAATCTTCAATTCCGTTGAAATCGGATGGTTGCCGGTTGTTGTTGTCGGGCGGTTGTGCCAGTCGGTCGAAGGCGTCGGAGATGCTGCCGTAGTCCAGGGCGTCCGGATCGAGATCGTGTTCCGGATAGGCGCCCATGGTGCCCATGGAGTCGGTTGAGACGCCCACATGGTCGATGCCGATCAGGTTAATCGTATGTTCCAGGCAGCGCATATAGTCATCCAAGGTGGGCATGCCCGGCGTACCGTCCCAGATGAGCGGCGCCCAGGTGGTGGCGCAGACCACGCCATCCGAGTCCCCCACCGCGCGGATCTGATCGTCGGTGATATTACGCGGATTGGGAGCCAGAACAAGCGGGTTGGAATGGGACGTGATAAGCGGCGCCCTGGCCGCTTTACAGGCGTCCATAAACGTGCGTTCGCCCACATGCGTCAGGTCGAGTGCCATCCCGATGTCTTCCATGTCTCGGATGAGCACCCGCCCGAACTGGGTCAGACCGCTGTCGTTCAACTCCAGACACCCGCCACCGGCATAATTCTGCTCCATGTATGTCAATTGCAACACCCTGAGTCCCAGTTGCTTCCAGACGAGCAAATTCTTCTGATCCAAACCGATAAAGGTCGTATCCTGAGAAAGAAAAATGTGCGCCAGCTTGCCCTGGGCATGGGCGTCGCGGATAGCCTGTGTACTGTCGCCCAGGCAGAACGTAGGTTCGGAAGCGATGACATCCAGAAAGTCCCGCACCATCGGCCAGGTCTCCACCATATCGCCCCCCGGACGCGGGATGGTCAGGGCTACAGCCGTCAACCCCGAACGGTCGGTCCGGTCGGATCGGTGGATCAGGTACTGCACACAGGGGTCGATAACGATGGATGCGGCATGTAACTGGGCGGCGTGATTGGATGTATCCACTGTGGCTCCTTTAAGATAATTGAAGGTCCACGGCGCACCGTGGGTATACGACTTAGGGTTTGATTGAATTCTACGGATGTGTTATTATCTTGTTATCCGGGCCATCATGTCAAGACTTCAAATATTCAAACAGGATGAAAGATAGTCGAATTCTTGCATTTTTTCCCAAGGAGGTTTTCCCCATGAAGTTATTGTGTACCTTTTTAGCCTGTACACTCGCGCTTGTTCAGTCCGCCTCGGCGCAGACGCGGTCGATTGAGCAGATCAAAGGAGATCTGTACAAGTTTCAGAACAATGCCCACTATTCCGTATTCCTGGTGACGGATGAAGGCATCCTCGTCACCGACCCGATCGACAAAGACGCAGCAACGTGGCTGAAGGCGGAGTTGAAAAAGCGGTTCAACAACAAACCCATCAAATATCTGGTCTACAGCCACGACCACCGGGATCACATCTCCGGCGGTGAGGTGTTCGAAGAGGAAACCATCGTCGTCGCACATCAGCGAACCAAAGAAAAAATTATCGGTGAAAAGCGCCCTACCGCCGTACCGGACGTGACATTCACAGACCGGATGACCATCGAACTGGGGGGAAAGACGGTTAACCTGCTGTACGTGGGCCGTAATCATTCCGACAACAGCATCGTGATGCATTTTCCGGCGGAACGGGCAATTTTCGCGGTTGATTTCATCTCCATAGACCGGTTGCCGTACCAAACCCTTGGGGACGCCTACGTCCCGGAATGGATCGCATCCCTCAAAACACTTGAAGCGCTTGACATCGACATCGTACAGCCCGGCCACGGCAAAACAGGCACCAGAGCTGATGTGACTGAGCACCGTGAATATGTCGAAGCACTATACGAGGGCGTTCTGACCGCTTCCCGTGAAGGCAAGACGCTCGACGAAATGAAACAATCCATCACGCTGAAAAAATACACCCATTTCGACAACTACGACACCTGGCGCATCCCCAACATCGAAGGCATGTACCGGCATGTGAACGAATATCGAGTGGGAAACTAGAAAATGGTGATTGAGTGATTTGATGATTGAAAGTCAAAATCAACAAAAAGCATAGCGGGTGAAGTGGAACGCGTTTTAATAATACCACGAAAAGGCGTTCATTACTTTCAATTGAGCGTAGTGAAATCAATCACCAAATCACCAAATCACCAGATATGTCCTCTCGAATTATCATCTCGCCTGGCGTCGTCCAGGGAAACTGGTGGCATCGGCTGGAGGATGGGCGGATTCAGTGCGACCTGTGTCCACGGTATTGCAAGCTGAGGGACGGCCAGCGGGGGTTCTGTTTTGTACGACAGGCGCGGGATGGCGGCATCGCGTTGACCAGCTACGGACGGGCATCCGGGTTTTGCATAGATCCGATCGAAAAGAAGCCGCTGAACCATTTTTATCCCGGCACGAGCGTTCTCTCTTTCGGCACTGCTGGCTGCAATCTGGGGTGCCGGTTCTGTCAGAACTGGGACATCTCGAAATCGAAAGAGGTTGATCGCCTCACTGATTGGGCCGCGCCGGAGGCTGTGGCAAAGGCGGCGGCAGACGCCGGTTGCCACAGCATTGCCTTCACGTACAACGATCCCGTCATATTCGCGGAATACGCCATCGACTGCGCGCTCGCGGCGCACGACCATGGGTTAAAGAGGGTAGTGGTCTCGGCCGGATATATCACCCCCGAGGCCCGACCGGCCTTCTTCGAACACATTGATGCGGCCAATATCGATCTGAAGGCGTTTACCGAACAGTTTTATCATCGATTGTGCTTCGCCGACCTCGGGCCGGTTCTCGACACCTTGGCTTGGCTCAAGCAGGAAACAGAGGTTTGGATGGAAGTAACTACCCTCCTCATTCCCGGTCAGAACGACTCGGAAGAAGAAATAGACCGGCTCTGCGACTGGTTTCTCGCCCATCTGGGCCCGGATGTCCCGCTTCACCTGACCGCCTTCCATCCCGACTTCAAGATGACCGACCTGCCGGCCACGCCACCTGCGACGCTGATTCGCGCACGCCAACAGGCCAGAGCCGCCGGTCTGCATCACGTCTACACCGGCAACGTACAAGATTCAGCCGGCCAGGCCACCTACTGCGCTACCTGCAACGAGCAGCTCATCGAACGAGATTGGTACCGCCTGGGCGATTGGCGGCTGGATGCCCAGGGCCGATGCACCGCCTGCCACACCCCCCTGTCCGGCCAATTTGATCCCGCTCCCGGTAACTGGGGGCCACACCGACAGCAGATTAAGATATAGCCGTGGGGAGAACAGAGAGGGGTTACTAATTCGCGAATTTTCCGTTGCCCGTAAGAAAATCAAAGCGGCGCTTGGTAACCTGGTGGAAGGCGCGTTACGGCGTCCTTCGCCGCCACAACATGAACGAATCGGAGAACAGAAAATGAGTGACGGAAAAGAGACAAGCACACAACCCGTCTATCCGCAACGCACAGCGGAAGAGATCATTGCCGGTATGATCAAACCGGCTTCGTGCGAGCATACCGAGGCGGGACGTATCACCTGGGAGATGTTCTGTGCAGCCATCCGCAATGATGTGGAGACGCTCAAGAGACATGTTGCTGAAGATCCGGCACGCGCGCGGCTGGAATTCTGGTATACCCCGGCGATTCATTTCGCGGTGCGGGAAGGCAATTTGGAAGCCACCCGGGTGTTATGGGAGGCATATCCATACGATGAGGTCACGAAGCTGATTCATATGAGCGATAACCGGGACCATGCAGCAGTAGCCAATTATCTACGAGAACAGATCGGCGCCGGGGCTTTCGAGGCCGATCTGCGTCTGCATGAAGCTGTGGAGTCGAGGGATATGGAAGAAGTGGTCCGGCTCCTTACCGAAGAGGCCACCCCCACCGAACAACGAGATCCAGCCGGACGTACACCCCTGCACACCGCCGTCATTCATCAGCAGAAGGAAGCGGCAGAACGGCTGCTCGATGCAGATGCGTCTGTCGACGCGACGGATCATCAGGGATTCCGGCCGATTCATTACGCATACTGGAATCTGACGTACTGGGGAGGCAGAGTGGACGATAAAGCCGGGTTGGCCCGGTTGCTCATGGAACGGGGCGCGGCCGACAGCATCACACTGGCCGCCGCACGGGGCGACATAGATGCGGTGCGTGCCTTTTTGAATAAAGACCGGGCGGCGGCGAACGACGGTGATACGCTGCAGAAACGGCCCCTGTCCACCGCAGTGTAGGGCGGACACCGTGATATGGTGCGGTTGTTGCTGAATCACGGTGCAGACCCGACGCGCGCAGAAACGCGTACCTGTCCGAATGGATCAGCGTTGATGACGGCGACCGTCAACGGCCAACTTGAACTGGCGCAGATGCTCCTCGACGCCGGCGCCGATCCCAACGGCGGCATCGACTCATCCGGCTGGCCGGCGAGCCGGGCTGAGTCCGATACAATGCGCACGCTGCTGTAC
>Ga0187827_10009856_pt1 | contig 10035 bp, 8 predicted proteins | sample ETNtaG_39_FD_167969 | JGI IMG/M metagenome (GOLD analysis project Ga0187827, IMG submission 167969) | Marine microbial and viral communities from oxygen minimum zone, Eastern Pacific Ocean - ETNP2014_SV_150_PacBio MetaG (Illumina Assembly) | ecosystem: Environmental > Aquatic > Marine > Hypoxic... | reverse complement strand
CTAAAATAAGCAGCGCAGGCTAAAAAAACTGCATTCAATAAAATATAAGATAAATTTTTTTCCTTAATGGCATCATATTTTAAAAAAAAATAAAAACTAATTATTAAAAAAAGAAGAGATAAATTTTCACTGCCTAACCAGATAGAGCTTGATCGAAAATATGGAGAAAAAAATATTATACATGGTACTAAAATATAAAGATTTTTCTTCTTAAATTTGTATTTTATTTTTAAACATAAATAAAAAAAATAAGGAATCAATAAAGATACATGTAAATTTACCAGTCTTGAAAATGTCTCACTAAATGAAATTTTTTCTAAAAATAAAACTGAAATATAATAAATAGGTGAATGACTTGTTCCAAGTTTATCAAAATTTAATAAAGTTTTTACAAAATCCTTTTCAAATAAAGGAACGTACATTTTGAGTACAGAATAGTCAGTTATATATCCTAATCCAAAATCTTCATTAAAATAAAAACCAAGAAGTAAAGAAAAATATAAAAGTAGGTATACAATATAAATATTTCTAGAATTAATATTCATTTTCTAAAAAAATCTATTTTTTTAAAAACCAAAGGCCCAACTAATCTTCCATAAAACCTGGAAAAATAATTTAATATTTGAGCCCAAAATGTACTATTAAAAAATAAAAAAAAATAACTAGAGGCTCTTGCAAAATAATAAACACATTTTAAATAATTAATTGCAAAACCCATTAATTTTCCGTGTATGTTTGTGTCTATATAATGACCAAGAACTCCCAATCTATAACTCCTTCTAATCAACCATTTTAAATTTAATCTATGTTCATGAACGTCTTCAAAAACTTTTATAGTTTTACTCCAATATATCTTGTGACCACAATTATTAAGTTTTAAAAAAAACAATTGGTCTTCGCCAATTCCAAATTTGTTTAAATTTTTATCAAAGACTAGCCTATGTTTTTTTATAATATTATATATTAAAAAAACATTATTACTTGCCGCCCAATTAACTCTATTAATATTCTTCCTATATTTCTTTTCAAAAAATTGAGAATAGTTTATCAAATTTGAATCGTTCAAAGTGTTTTTCTTAAAAGGAATTTGAGGACCGGTAACAATTTCTGCATTAGTAGATTTCAGTATTTTGAAAACATTCTTAAGCCAAAAACGATCTACTATGCAATCGTCATCGAAAAAACATATAAATTTAGGATTTATTTTTTTTATCTTGCTTAAGCACTTATTCCTCGCATAAACGATTCCTCTTCTTTTCTCATGTAACTGTATTATTTTATATTTAAATGACTTTTTTAATTTTTTGACTAATTTAAAAGAATTATAGTTGATTGAATTGTCAACAATAATAATTTTAATTTTAACATTCAGCACTACAAATAAATTATTAATACTCTTTAAACATTTAACCAAACTAAGGTTTCTATTATAGGTACATACGCAAATAACAAGTGTCATAAATATAAATAGTATCTAAAATCAAAAATTAAATGAGCAATATAAAGAAATATTATTAATCAATTTTTTTATTCATTCAAGTTAATAATATTTTTCAAAGATTTAAAATGAGCAAATTGTGTGAACATTTTTATTTTTTTTTTTGCAAATAATTTTTTTTTATTTAATTCATCCTCGGTCAAGTTTTTAAATTCATCAAATTTATTTAAAAGATCTGATAAATTGTTGTTTTGAAATAAAAATCCATTTTGTCCATTAGATAAAATTTCATTTGGACCATTAGGGCAATTACTGGATATAATCAATGTATTGCTCAAAGCTGCTTCAAGTATTACAAATCCAGGATCTTCCCATAAAGATGTCAATATAAAACAGTCAGAATTTAATAAATATTTATATACATTTTTTTGGTACCCCAAGAATAATATTTTTTCTTGAATTTTTAATTTTTTTATTTCTTTTGTTAACATTTTTTTTTGTTCACCCTCTCCTAATAAAATCAAGTGGTAATGAGGATATTTAATCAATATTTTTTTGAATGCCCTTATTAACAAAATAAAATTTTTTTGACGCGTCAGCCTACCTATGCCAATTATCAAGTTATTTTTTTCAATTTTTAAATTTTCAATTTTTTCGTTTTTTTTTATTAAAAATTCATTCAATTGGATAATCGGATCTCTCAAAACAAAGAGTTTGTTTTTATCAAAGATGTTTGTTTTTTTTAGATATTCATAGGTTGATGTAGTTGGACATGTAACTCTATAAATTTTTTTTGAAAATAGTTTCCAAAATATATAACGGATAAAATTTAATTTTGGTAACCCTGAAATTCTAATAATAACTTTAGTCTTATTTGTTATAATTAATGTTAAAAATATTGGAAGTGAAGTTAATAGATGCGCAATTATATAATCTGGTTTTTCTTTATTGATTAAATTTAATAATTTAAAAAAAGTCAGAACAAAAATTAGAGCATAAGATAATCTGCTTTTAAAAAAACCTTTTTTTGGTAAAAATTCAATAATATCTTTTTTACTTAAATTTATAATTTCAATTTTTGGATTAATTATTTTCCTATAATTTTTCCATTCACCAATTGCATCAATTATGGTTACATTTATGTGATTTTCTTTTTTTGAGTATTTTACTATTGAATCTGCGGATTTAATTACTGAAGAAACAGTCGCAACTTTTGATATAAAGGGAGACCAATAAAAAATTTTCATTGGATTGTTTATATTAATTCTTATTAATCAAAGCAATTTTTTTGTCCATGTAGATGATTAAAGCATAAATATAAAATCCTAATGTGCAAAATAAAAAACCTTTCATTGAATTTCTTATTGTAAACTCAATATCTACCGCTTTAAAAAAATATACAAAATAAATAAAAATAAAATGTATTATTAGAAAAAGAGTCATTAATTTCACTCTTTTATCTTTATTTTCTTTAAGTATTAAATAACCAAGCACTGGTAATACAATTAAATATAAGATATTTTGTATTAAATAAATGGGTAAATAAAAAAATATTAATTTTGTTCTATACAAAAAGTCACTAAAATTAAAAATTAATGTTCTATCAAGCTCATAATGAATGGGATTGTGTTTTAATCCAATTGCCTCCATCGACCCATATCGAAAAAGAATAATTATAAATAAACCAATTATTAAAAAAAATATTTGTTTTTTCTCTAGAATATTTGTCAAAATCAAACTGATAAATAAAAAAATAATAAAAAATAGACCTTCATTTTTTGTCCAACAAAGAATATTCGCTATCATTAATATTATAATAAATATCAAATTATTATTTTTTTTATATTTTTTTTCAAAAAAATAATTTATAAATTTAGTAGCTATTAGCAAATAGCTAAAAACTAAAATATCTAATTCTCCACTCAATAAGTCATACTCATAAGTAATTAGAATTAATAATATTGATAAAATAGCACTTTTTAAAAAATCAATTTTTAAAATTTCTGTAATTGAAAAAATTGAAAGTATATAAATTACAACATATGATATTCTTCCCAAATATTCATAATCATTAAATGGATATTTCCAAAAAAAAGACCAAAGTACTCCACCAAAGTGTGGATAATCATTTATTGGTAAATTGATTAAATTTGCGAAACTCTGATTTTGTTGAAAATGAAAAGCTTTAAAATATATATGCCATTTAACATCCCAGCCAAAAAATAACTCATAAGATAAATCTATGGATATCAAAATAATTATAAAAAAAATTATTAGATAACTAAAGTTTATTTCATTTTTTTTTTTAATAGAAGAACTTTTTATTATGTATATATAAAAAATTAAGATTACATATCCCAATAAAATAAATAATGTTTGTATATTAAATATAGAACTTAATAATAAAATATTTGATAAAACAATAAAATTTATTAACAGTCTATCAATTAAAGATGAATCATTTAAAATAATATATTTATTTTTGCTTAATAAATTAACCGGGACAGAAAGCATTAATAATATAAAAATTACTTCACAGGTAATTAGGAGTATTTCATTTTGATACATAATAACAATTTTCAAATTTATTTATTATTTTAAATTTATTAATATCAAGAATATTTTTGAGATTTACAGATATACTACTAATATATTTGAAATTTCTTTTATCCATTAATTTTACTCTTAAATAAACGGGATCCCATCTAGAGTTTAAATCATTTGATAAATAATTTTCGTAAATTTTTTGCTTATTGTTTATTATTTGATTTATTTTAAACGAATGAATTATTTTTTCTTTATTTAAACTTTTTTTTATAATTTCAATAGATCCGTTAATTTTAATATTAGTTTTATTTAAATCAAAATAAATATAATTTATACCCTTAGAATATTGGATGTCCCGATTTTTATGCCACAAACCCTTATTATCATTATAAAATTTAATATCATAAATTTCTGGATAATTTAAAAGTATAAATTTGTTATCGATAAACTTATTTTGAGGATTGTTAATTGCCCATGCAGAAGATGCATGTACAGTATAATCGTAAATTTTTAAATTGTTTTTTATATTATAGTTTTTTTTGATATATTTTAGGTAACCAACCGACTCATTTCCGCAAAAACCATAAATATTGTTAATTCTATCATTAAAATCAATGGATATTATTTTATAAGTTTTTTTGGCTAAATTATTATTATAAATTAATATTAATATAAGAAATGAGATTATTAAATAAAACAGAAGATTTTTATTATTTGATATATGATATTTAAACATTCTTTTTTAACTTACACTTAAATCAATAATTATTAAAATAATTTTTTTAATATTCTAGAAAATGATAAAACCAACTTATTTTTTGCAAAAAATCAAAATGTATATAGCTGTAAATATAATTTACAAAAATATAATTTTGTACAATTTTGTTATTTATTTATTAAGACATATAAATTTATTTCTACCCCACGAAGATGACATTTATGGTTTGCGTTATTTAAAACTAAATAAAAATAATAAAATTGTGGATATTGGTGCAAGTGATGGATTATATTTTAGATCAGTTAGATCAATTGGTATAAAAAATAGTTTTGTCTGTTTTGAACCATTGCCAGTAAATAAGCCTTATTTAACAAAATTATCTAAAGCTGGCAAATTGAAATTTCATTCTCTTGCATTAGGAAATAAAAATTCAACTTTAAAATTATACACACTTAAATGTAAGAATATTTTACTAAATAATTATTCATCTTTCTCAAAAAAAAAATGTCTTGAAAAAATAACAATAAGTGGATTTAATATTAAATCTAATTTTATTAAATTTATTTGTAACAAAGTTAAACAAAAAAAATTAGATGAATTTAAGATTAAAGCATCTTTAATCAAAGTTGATACTGAGGGTTATGAAAAAAATGTAATTAGTGGATCACTAAATACAATAAAAGAATCAAAACCTGTAATACGTATCGAATATGATATAATAAATAGAGATACTAACACTCTTGAATTTATATTAAAAAAAATTTCTAAGTATCAATATAAACCATATATATTTGACCTTTATAATAAAAAATTTATAAAATTTGATCAAAAAAAAATTGAAGTAAAAGATTTTTTTAGTCATGTTTACTTTTTAAGAAAATGTCATTTAATTTAACAATTTTAGATGTTGAATATCAAAAATAATTAAGCTTTTTTATTTTACAAAACTAAAAAATCACCGGAAATGTATTGATGTGTGTTCAAAAAAATGGCGTAGGTTTTTAGAGCGAAATGAAATATAAAGACAGCAATTTCAAATATGACAAATGTTCTCCATTTTATCGATAAAGTTATATTTAAGAGAGGGAATTTATTCTTTTTTTTCTTTTTGATAGCTTGTTTTTTTAGTCGTCTAAATTCACAATTCTATTTAATAGATATTATTGGACAATTAGGTTTTCAAATAATTATTGGTGGAATTTTATTATTTTTTGTTTTGCTTATATTAAAAAGATTATTGGCATCCTTGATTTGTATTGCAATCTGCATTTTGCTTACAATTGATATTTTATCATCATGTAATCAATGTAATGCCTTTTTAGAGAATAAATCACAAAACTATAATAAAATTCGTTTAATGACTTTCAATACGGGATTTAGTAATGATTTTAAAAATATACGTGAAATGATTTTATTTGAAAAACCTGAGGTTATTCAATTTCAAGAAGTTTCTTCACCAATGCAAGATAATTTAAAATCTTTAAAATCACTTTTTCCTTACAATGCTGGACTAGACAAACCTTTAGACTATTTTTCTAGTATTGTTCTAAGTAAATATCCCTTAAAAAATATTAAAGTCGCTGACAACTATACTGTCCTAACAAAGGTTATCTTAGGTGAAACAGAATTAACTATTATAGGAATTCATCTATCCGCTCCATTAAATCAGCTACTACTAAATCTATACGTTGATTTGTATTTCAAATATAGTGACGCAACCAAACCCCAACCATTACCTCTAGTAAGTCTTGACATTGCAATAAAACAAATGGAGTATCTTAAAACCTTAATTGACAATACTAATCAAAATCTAATCCTTATGGGCGATTTAAACATGACCACAACATCGAAAAGATTTACTAATTTTCTTAAAGACACAAATTTATATACATATGCTTCATATAAACCTTCAACCTTTACATGGCCTGCGTTCGTACCCGGTTATCTCGGTATTCAAATTGACCATGTGTTATTTTCTGAGAATTTTAAAGTGATTAGGAAAAAAACAGCCAATCATTTTGGATCAGACCATAGACCTTTGTTAGTTGACCTGGCATTTTGATTTTAGATTTTTGGTGGGCACGGCAAGAATTGAACTTGCGACCTCTACGATGTCAACGTAGCATTCTACCACTGAACTACATGCCCATCTATTTATTTAAATATAGAAATATTAAATTTCATCAATTTTTGAATAAATTTTTTTTATTAGATCAATTTTAGTCAATACAGTTAATTTATTTGACATTTTCTTTATACCATTCCAAAGTTTTCCTAAGTCCTTTTTCAATTGATATAATTGGTTTCCAACCCATGCTATATATAATAGAATTATCCAACAGTTTCCGAGGCGTACCATCAGGATATAATTTATTAAATTTTAAACTGAATTTTTTTTCAAATAACTTACCAATCATATTTGCATATTGCTTAATGGTATATTCTTTATTAGTCCCAATATTTATATGAGAATTTTTTTTTAAAACAGCCAAAACTTTTTTATCTTTTTTTTCAACTTTATTAAGCATAAAAAAAATTGCAGAAGCTAAATTATCTACATGCATTATTTCTCTTTTTGCCTTGCCCGAACCCCAGACTTCTATATTTTTCATATTTTTGCGATTAGCCGTATAAAATTTCTTAATTAAAGCTGGAATAAAATGACTACTTTTAATTTCAAAATTATCGTTTGGTCCATACATGTTACATGGCATTAATGTAAAATAATTCGTTTTAAATTGTCTGTTATAAAATTCGCATGATTTGAGTCCTACTATTTTTGCAATTGCATAAGCTTCATTGGTGGGTTCCAATTTTCCTGACAATAAATAATCTTCTTTGATAGGCTGTTTTGATTTTTTTGGATAAATGCATGAACTTCCAAGATTGATATAGGTTCTCACATTATTTTTATAACATGCATTTAATAAATTTAACTGAATATAAATATTTTCAAATAAAAACTCTTTAGGATAGGTAAAATTTGCAAGTATTCCACCTACCTTTCCTGCACAATTAATTACTATATCGGGTTTTGTTTTTTTTAAAAATTTATTTACTTTATTCCAGTTTGTTAGATCTAGCTTTTTCCTACTCCGAACAATAATATTTTTTAAGCCTGACCTTTTAAAGTATCTTAAGATTGAAGATCCAACCATCCCATTATGACCTGCTACAAATATTTTTTTTTTTAGCAATATTTTCATAAATTAATTTAATATATAGTATACATAATAAATTAATAATAAACCTAAACCAACATTAATGACATTAACTAATACAAACAAAATAAATTTCAAGAATTTTAAAAAAGAATCTTATAATGAAAAATTTATTATTTTTCTTTTCTCTTTTTTGCCAATTTCATTAATATTGGGAAATAGTGTAATAAACTCAAATATACTAATTATCGACTTATTTTTTTTACTAACATGCTATCATCAAAAACAATGGTCGTGGATTAGAAATAAATATTTTTATTTTTTTATATCTATTTGGATTTATTTGGTAATAAATTCAATAATTTCAGAAAATACCGCTGTAAGTTTATTTGATACCGTCAGAAAAGAAATTATTTATCCTAGAAACGATAGCATAATAAGATCGGTGGGTTTTATAAGATTTATAATCTTTTTATTTGCAGTTCAATATTTTTTCTTTAACTCAAAAAAAATCTTCAATCAGATATTCTTATACTGGTCCATAATAATTTTTGTTGTTTTAATTGATGTTCTCTTTGAATATATTTTTGGTTTTAATTTATTAGGTTTTAAAAGTCCATCTTCAAAAAGAATTGTAAGTTTTTTTAAAGATGAATTGGTTGTTGGAGGATTTATGCTGGGTTTTTCATTTTTAGTTGCGGGTTTTTTATTTAAATTGAATAAAAATGATTTAAAAAAAAAAATATTTTCAATTACATTTTTTTGTTTATCAATAATTTGTATTTATTTATCGGGTGAAAGATCAAATTTTATAAAAGCATTAATTACTGTTTCTATAATATTAATATTAATTGATGATGTTTATTTTATTATAAAAAAAAAATATATTTTTTTATTTATTATTATTGGACTTGCTCTTACAACTTTATTATCTAAGAATATTTACACAAAGCAAATTGAATCTTATAAAAAAATACTAAGACATATTGAAGCCCCAACTTATTATGAAAAATTCGGCCACTTGAGACATTTTGCACACTATGATGTTGCCTGGCAAATAATCAAAGATTATCCAATCTCCGGTGTTGGAAATTTAAAATTTCGATATATTTGCCATAACGAAAAATATATAAATACCAAAATTCAATATACGTTTGAAAGGTGTTCAAGCCACCCTCACCAAATTCATCTCGAAATATTATCCGAACAAGGAATAATAGGTTATTTGATTATTATTTTCACAGTCTTTAATGTTTTATTCAATAGCTTTAAGATCTTCAGTAAAACAGGTGACTTAATTCATTTATCATCAATTTTATTTGTTTTAACATCTTTTATTCCGCTACTACCCACTGGTGGTTTTTTTTCTACATTTAATGGAACAATCTTTTGGATAAATCTTTCATTTGTTCATGCATTTTTGAATAAGCCCAGTTATTAGATTTGGTAATATATTCATTGTAAAATAAATTATCATTTCTAGACTAATACCTCAGCATTTTAAATGGATAATAAATCATTTTTAAAATCGATAAAGCGTAGAAAGATGTGCAAAAAAGAATTAATAAAATGAATTTTTTATCAGTCAATTTTTTAGTGAAATTTAAATAAATTTTATTTTTTTGAGTATTTTATTATTGAATCTGCAGATTCAGTTTCCGAAGAAATAGTCACAACTTTTGATATAAAGGAAGATCAATAAAAATTTTTCATTAATATTCAAATTATCTCATAGAGAATTTTAAATTTGCTTTAAATTATTTTTTTGCAATAAAAAAATAACCAAGAGGAAATATTTCCTCAAGATCTGTTTTAACAAAAATCTGAATAAAGCTATCAAAAATATAAGCTAATAATAAACATATCTGACTTAAAAAAGGCAAATATCTTAAGTACGGATAAAGAAGTGAATAGCTGGCTATAAATGGACCAAATCCCAAAGATTTAATTTTTATTTTTTTAAATTTATATTTATTAAGATTCAATTCTAATAATTCTCTACTAAACCTAAAATAATCATTTGGGTCAGCATGTATTTGATAAATAAACGGAACAGACCCAATAAAATATCCTCCTTTTTTTATAATTCTATAAATTTCTGAAAAAGCTAATTTATATTCTGGTAAGTGTTCTAAAATATTAAAAAATAGTACATTATTATATTTATTTGA
>Ga0187827_10009854_pt1 | contig 10037 bp, 10 predicted proteins | sample ETNtaG_39_FD_167969 | JGI IMG/M metagenome (GOLD analysis project Ga0187827, IMG submission 167969) | Marine microbial and viral communities from oxygen minimum zone, Eastern Pacific Ocean - ETNP2014_SV_150_PacBio MetaG (Illumina Assembly) | ecosystem: Environmental > Aquatic > Marine > Hypoxic... | reverse complement strand
GAGTATAGGAACCATTAACGCCCTATTCTGAGAAATCTGCAAATAAGATTTGATGGCTACTTGCGAATTCTGGATATTATGATCCGAGGGTCACTACTTCTAGGGCGCGAACGGCCGGTATACGCATCAAAGTGCGTGGTTAGACTGGGGGCATCTAGGTAAAAGCCAGGAATAGGTGTCTTTTAATCTGTATCTTTCAAGGTTTCTAAACTATTCTCCAAGTGTTCAACATCACAATAATAGGAGAAAAAACGTTGAAAATTCGATTATTACTAGTTCTGGTGTTAAGCGCATTTGGATTTAAGGCGTTTGGCAACGATCATGTTCAGGCTGGGCCATTTTATGCGTTTTACCATATCCAAAGTACAAACCCCGCAGCGTTAGTTGCTGCTATGGACAAATTTTGGGCATCGGACTGTGGTAAAAAATATCCTGCGGATGTCGCTCTGTCTGAAGAAGTCTTTAATGGAGGCAATACTTCGACTCACTTCATCATAAACACCTTTCAAAATTCGGATGACCAGGCGAAAGCCGCTGAAATTATGCGTTCTTGTCCAGATGCCTTGGCCTTTCTTGAAGAGCTTTATGGTTCTGGCGTTCAGGCCATAAATCAATACATGGGCCCCGCAGCTGTTGACGAAAACGATTGGACGCAGGATTCAACGTTTTCGAAGTTTGACATTATCGTAGAGCCACAGAATCAGGCTGCTTATGCTGCGGCTTACTCGGAAATGATGGAGAAAGTGTCCAAGGATGTGGATCTGCGTTCATATGGGCTGGGTTCAATTTACTTTGGAAGAGATAAATTTACTCATTGGGTTTGGACCGGCGGAAGATCCATACCCGAACTTAGTTCAATAAGCGAAAAGTTGCTCGCTCATCCTGCTTTTGCAGAATTCAATAGCAAAGTAGGCGGTATGCGTACCATTGTAAACACTACTCAAGTCCAGATACTAAAAGGTTATATACGCCAGTAACATGAACGACAGTGTAGCCCGTCAGCACTAACTGGACAAAAGTACGACTTTGAATAAGAGAGAGTTTTTGCTCATTGTTAACCCCAAGAGGAATGACAATGAACGAGAAAACACCTTACGCTAAAGACAGTGTAGAGAAGACTGTCAGAGATATCCGACGTAGAACCCGAAGAAAGTTTTCAGCCGAAGAGAAGATTCGTATTGTCCTTGAAGGACTTCGTGGTGAAGACAGCATTGCTGAGCTTTGCCGCAAAGAAGGCATTAACCAGAACTTGTACTATCGCTGGTCGAAAGATTTTCTTGAGGCGGGCAAAAAGCGGTTATCTGGTGATACCGCCCGGGAAGCTAATACAGATGAAGTGAAGAGCCTTCGTCACGAAGCCACCGGTCTCAAAGAGGCGGTGGCAGAACTCCTGATGGAGAACCGGTTGCTCAAAAAAAGCGTGTCAACGTGGGTTAAGGCTCACAAGAAAGAGGAGCCTCGGCTGGTACCTCTCCCTCCTCAGCTGTTTCAATCGAAGCTGCAGCCTCTATCGCCTCCACATTTGCAGCTGCGGATTCAACTAAAACTTTGAATTGGGCTTGCATAGCGTAGGGACTGTGGGCTTCAAGCCCCACTACGGCAAATCGTAGAGATAGCTCATCCAATGAATTTGTCCCCAATCCGAAGGAGATTACTCTTTCTATATAGTCCTCAAAAGAGCCATCTTCAGCGGTGACATAAGTAAGATCCTTGCGATCCCCTAAAGAATCCAAGGGCTGAAACCAGAAGGACTCCCCAAACCCTGAACGCCAATTCACCAATGCCAGAGTTGATTTGGGGTCGACGCCTTCAGCCAGAGAATAGCCACCATCGATACGCGAGAGGCTGGTCTTTTCGAGATTTTCGGTGATTTTAGACATGACGAGCGCCATAGCCTTGCTCTCGTACCGGCTTGTAATATCAGGTGTCTCAATGTAAGCATCATAGGAGCGATTCAGTTCGGCAACAGCCGAAAAGACTGCAGCTGGATCGAGACTCTCAGATCCACAGCTCGAAAGGTCGGTTTTTATTTCTGCTAATTTGCTGCGTCCAGTCTCAAGTGCTGCAAGGCTATCCCTTGCGCTTCGGCAACTGCTTTCGCTACTCGTGAGCTGACTGATTTGAGAGGCCACGGCGCTGTTATTGAAATCATCGGATGCTTGTTTCTTTTGTTGATTAAGGCTCGCGATAAGGGATTCTTGCTCCCTGATTTGCTCATCTTCCGGATACGACTGATTACCCATCTTCTGTCTAAGCCGAGCAATTTCAGCATCTTGGGGTAGCCCTCTGGCCGCAGCCTCTGCGTGAAAGTCGACTTTTCTCGGGTTGTAGGTGATACTGGATCCCGTTCGTGTACCTTCCTCATCTGGAATGACGAACAAATCTGGGGGGAACTCTTTGATTCGAATTTCATCGGGCAGGATGTACCCCTTGCTATTCGCCGTCCAACCTTTTTCCGCAGCCAGCAGTCTGCCTGAAGGCGATGAGACGGATAAGCCCGGGATGTCATAGATAGATTCGTTTCCTATGGTCACCCGCCCACCAGGAGGCACCAGGTAGCCCTTCGAGAACCCGAACTGATCTGTTAAGACCTCCTGACCGCCATAACGGGGAATTGAAATACGTGACTCGATTATCTTCGCGCCTTGATAGTAACCTGCCACCCTGGCGCCTGACCGCTCTACGATGGCATAGTCAGAACCGTTGATCAGGACAACTCCTACATATTTACCTGCGTCATGCCTAACCCGAACACCGATCGAAAATCTGATCTTGGCCACTTGCTCATCGAGCAACTGCTTTGCGCGTTGTGACAGTTCGTTCTGTCTCGCGCTCTGGAGCCTGGATAACCGTCTTCCAAGTTCCCCTGCTTTTTCAGATCGCGAAGCTTGTAGCGATTCAATTGCCGCTCCGGCTTCTGCAATTTCATTGTTTAGACGAGTGACCGTCTGAGCCAGCTTTTGTCTGGCCTGGCCTCGTTGCTCCTCTAAGTCCACGCGTTGCGTACACATATTGAAGCAAGCGTCCGGTGTAGCGGGGAGATTCCCTCCCTGTTGAAGCTCCTGTACTCGCGAATCGATTTCTCGCTGCAAAGTATCCAGGATAGTCTTCGCCTTGTTACATACTGGGATGAGTTCAGTGCCAAGATCCGCGGTCGCATAGACATACGCTTCTTTTAATGGACTGTAGAAAAATTCTGCTCTCGAACTTCCAGGAAGAAACGCGACCTCGGTTCCTGCAGCGGGCAAAGTCATTCCTGCGCCATTCATTTGAAAGACGTATCCATCCGGTTCTGAATCCGAGCAACCGGCTAATAGGGTGAGGGTGCTCAACAGCAAAATAGTGTTGAACGGCTCTATGGTGGTTCCGGTAATCCTAGGCAAACGCATTTGTGTCTCCCTTTGAGAATTCTTGAAATTTCATCCTAGGCGCTACCTATGCAGCTGTCCATAAATGACGGCTAAAACACGATAGGATATTTTTTTGATTGGCTTTCTCTCAAATACAAAGACCAATCTTGGCCCTTGCCCCTTATCGGTAGCATTACCGAATGAGTATTCTTCAGATGTTTTTGACCTTAAACAGTTAGGTAATCAAGGAAGAAACTCGGCTTTGTGTGTGACGTCAGCCCGTACTGCGGTCGGGACCCTATTTTCCCAGCGTGAGGTCCCCATCCACAAAGCCTGCCTTGAGTTTCCAAGCATTGTCTTTCCATACCAGTAGGAACACCACCTGTGTTGTTGAGATGGGATTATCCGCTGCGTTGAATCGCGAGAAGTTCACATCCACCATCGCAGTGCTGTCGTCCTCATACAGAAGCTGAAGACGATTAATGCGGGAGTAGGCCCAGCCGCTCCCGCGCAGACCGTCAAAGTCCACACTATCGCCATAGTGTGCGTAAGCTATTCGCTCACCGCTAATGCTGAACACGAACGGTGAATCAGAGGCCGCATTGAGAGCCTTTTTGTTGGCCTCGTTGAAGTATTCGAAATGCTTTGATACAGCCATTTCCGGCGCGGAGGACTGAGCCAGCGAATACAGGCTCAGGAACAACAATGCGACCATCAATGGAAAGCGCACGGGGGACTCCAAGGGTTGATGGACGGCGACTGGGGCCGCGGCTGGTTCCGACCGGGGCGCTTCCGGGGTATCATTCTTCCAGTCGATCGTAGGTGCTTTCTACCATCCACAAATTGCGGGTGTCACAGCTGGCGGTGGCCGTGAAATCGGCGAAAACTTCAGCACTATCACCAGCGCCATCACCGAAAAACCCCTGGAACGCCTTGCCCATCTCCGCTAGATCTGCCCAGCCTGTCATCAGAATGAACCGGCCCGGGTCTGCTATATCGCCGGAAAACGGCGTTAAGATCCATTGGGCATCTTTTATGCCCTGCGCTGTGCTCCACGCGCCCACCGCCTTGGAAACGCGACGAATATCCTCCATGGTTTTGCCCTCATTCAGGCTACATTGCCAGACTTCAACCGGGATTAACGGCGAGTGGTTATCGGCTATGACCAGATTGGACAGTAACAGCGTTAAAGCCAGTGCAAGGTATTTCATGGAGTATTCCTTCTCTACGTTATTGAGTACAGGTACCATTAACGCCCTATTCAGAGAAATCTGCAACTATGATTTGATGGCTACAGACCATTTTCTATAGCACTATTAGGAATTAGAAGGGAGATTACACCGCCAACATATGTGCGTCTGATTACTGTTGATAAAGATTAAATGAAACACCTCTGACTCAAATAGAGGAGAGTAAAATGAAACGTGCAGTGATTGGAGGAGTGGTTGTAGTAATGATTGTTATAATCGTTGATATTGCTTCCAAACAGAATAAAACGGGTGATGATCAACACCCAAACATACAGGATTTAAGCAAGACCCCCACTGAGTATAGGAGGAATCATGCAATTTACAATTATTAGATACTGGATAGGCTCGTTGCTGTCTCTCAGTCTCCTCTTCTGTATTTCCGGATGTGATACATCGGATAATACGTCAATAACTAACGCTCCGGCAGCAGTCACCACTCAGATTCATGAGGTTCAGTCTGAAATCCGAGGGGAAATCGTTCCGGTTTCTGTGATCCTTCCACCCAACTTTAGTGAGTCTGACAAGGACCTACCTCTACTGATTCATCTGCATGGTGGCGGGGGTGATCGGAACAGACTTCTTGGTTTGTCAGATCTCTATACTCAAATGTTTAATACCGAAGTCTTGCCACCCATGGTGGTCGTCTCATTTTCAGGAGGGCCGGGAAGTTTTTATTATGGGTCCTGGGAAAAATTTGTTACGGAGGAATTACCCCAGTGGGCAAATAAAACGCTAGGGACGTCCCTGGATCCAAACAAAACACTGATGACGGGAATTTCAATGGGCGGATACGGCACACTGAAAATCGGTTTCAAATATCCCAATCGATTTAAGGCAATTGCTCCGATGGAGCCGGCAATCATGCCCGTACTAACCTGGCCAGAGCAAAACAAACGAGCCTCCTGGTGGCTTCCAAAGGCTTCGGCCGAGGCCATATGGGGCTCCCCTCTGGACCCCGAGCAATTCTTAAACGACAACCCCGCTAACCTAGTCGTATCTAACGCTGACAAGATAAAAACCAGTGCCCTAGATATATATCTCGAAGTCGGCGGTAAAGATTTTATTCAACTTCATGACGGTGCCGAGTTTTTGCACCGTGTATTATGGGACTACGATATCCGCCACGAATACCATCTAGTGCGCTGGGCTGATCACGTCGGTATAAGTCTATATGAACGGATTATCGAAGCGCATGCATTTCTTGCCGCCTCTCTAAACGGAGGAAAGGCAGAACCGACCGATCTAGAATTAACCGCTGAAGAAAAGGCGTTCGCTGAGAATGCTATGAGCGGAGCAAGTGAAAGTGGTTATGACGATGAATCCGCAAGTAGTGGAATTAATCTCTTACGCGATCCCGAGCGAGCACCATCAGTTCACGCTACCCTTTGGAAACCTCTTAAGGATTTGGCAGCGGGCGATCCTGATATGAACCGCTCCTATGGTGTTCTACCAGATACAAAATAATTTGAACGCGATCTCAGCTAAGTAGCTTACCTGACCGAGCGACAACTCGCTCGAGAAATTGTGGAATCTTATGCAGCCACAAGTCCGAGTGCATCTTGCTTGTTCTATGTTTGCATTGCCTCAGCTAGAGGTGCGGAAGAAGGGGTACTGACAACATTCCCATCGCGTCACCCACTCGTTTGCCACCTATAATGCCGAGGAAGTACTTGCTCTGCAGCATCTCCGCTAGGTAGTCTACACCTGGGTAGTAGACAATGATTACATTGTCGAAGATGGCCTCACCTTCGACAGTGATACCGTGGCCAAAGTGCATGGGGCCATTGCCGGACTCTGCCATCAGATCGAACATTGCATCGCCGTAGTTATCCATTGACTCGCGCTCGCTAGCATCCCCTTCCTTGTGGAAATTCAGGATCACCACAGCATCGCGGCCATACTCTCGATTCGTAGAAAGCCGCTCCAGCAAAACATCCCTCTGATCACTTACTTCAGCAGGCACATCTTCTGAAAGCTCCGTAAACTCAAACGGATACCGGTTCGGCGTGAATGTTACATAATCCATAACACGTTTGGAGAGCAGTACGATCGGGATGGACAGGTTGAAAATAGCAGATCGCTGCATCCCATGTGCGTAGCTACTCGCAAATTGTGTGCGCGCCTTCTGGTAGACAGAATCCTCCGCAACCTTTGCATATGCATCCTGAGAAGGAAATTGAACAAGAATGAAGGCATCCCAATTTTCGTAGGGTACCTGGCGCGAAGAGCCTGATTGGAAGACTTTCCCTGCGTAGATAATCTGGCCGCCAACATCTTTGCTCACGTCGGCGAACGATCTAACTGCAGACAGAAGTTCCTGCTCAGTCGATAGCGCCAACAGCGTCACCACATGAAACACTGACGACGAGTGAAAGATCGACTGACGGTCAACGACAATGTCGTGCCGTACCTTGGCGTAACGATATTCCTGTGCCGCGATAGCGATAAGCGCAACGACGAGCAATGCAGCTATAACTTTGAATGCGATACGCATGCGGCCTAAATGTTCTTCTAAACACATTCTGGAGCCTAACACACACCCCAGAATCAATTTGCATAAAAACATCTCCCCCTATTTCGTATGAAAATTGCTTTCCAGTCAGTGAAAATCTTTTGTGAAACTGAGCATGGCCTTCATATGCATGCAGTTGATTTGTTCGAGGTGAGCAGCTAGTACATTTAGAAAATCAACACCTTCCGCGTCCGTCATATGACCTACACGATAAAATATATATATAAGTAAGGTTAGATAGCTACAGTGCTAGTGGTACCATATTGGCTGACGTCACACACTAATGAAGTATAAGAAATTGAAGTATAAGAAATGAAAATACTAAGAACGCCGGATGAACGATTTAAAAGCCTTAAGGACTACCCTTTTGAGCCTCATTACACGACAGTAATAACAGAAGATGGAAGCGATTTAAGAATTCATCACATAGACGAAGGTCCTAAAGCTGGGCCTATTCTTTTGGCTATGCATGGCCAACCCGTATGGAGTTACCTTTATTCAAAAATGATTCCATACCTTAATGATGGCGGTATTAGAGTCATAGCTCCCGACCTTCCGGGTTACGGTAAATCTGATAAACCTGCTTCAAGAGAAGACTACAGCTATCAAAATCAAGTTGACTGGATGGTTGATTGGCTGGTTGCCAATGATTTCCAGGAATTAACTTTTTTTGGCCAAGATTGGGGGGGGTTAATTGGATTAAGAATGGTTGCTAGAGAACCTGAAAGGTTTGCAAAAGTTTCAATGGGTAATACCGGATTGCCTTATAACCCGGATACCGCGAAAGAAGTAATAGAAGAGATAAAAGCGTTTAGAGAAAGTAGCTTGAAATTAACTCCCTTCTCTATGGCGAAACAAATTAGGGAAATGGATAGTGGAAAAACAAATCCAGCATTGAAATTCATGTATTGGCAAAAATTCTGTTGGGATACTGTGGATCTGCCAATGGGATTTATGATGTCGCAACAGATGGGGAAGGATTCTGTAATCTCAACTCTTTTAAATTACCTCTTTGTAAGACTGGGTATTGGTAGCTATTCTCCGTTCAAGTCTGACTTAGCCAAGGCTTACGAAGCGCCTTTTCCTGATCCGAACTTCAAAATGGGTCCCAGAGCCATGCCTAGTCATGTGCCTATTATTCCTGATCAATCTTTAGAAGAACAAAAAAAAGCAAGAGAATTCTTTGGGCAATGGGATAAGCCTTTTTTAAGTGTTTTCGCAGGAGATGATCCAGTAACAAATGGTGCAGAGCAAGATGTTTTACAAATGTGTCCTAATGCAAAAAGTGCACCTCATATTGGAGGTGGTCACTTTTACCAGTGGAGTAGGCCTGAACGGTTATCAAATTTATTAATTAATTTCATAAAGGGAAACTAATGAACAGCGTGAATCAGTACACTTAAAGTATAACCCTTCACGCTTTTGAAGCTCGAGATGTCAGCAGTGAGATGCGGAGTCAGGCGAGGCGGCGCACAAAGTTCAATCGGTGGCATATTGCCTGCTGTCTTTTTTAAGCCACTGCCACTTCCGTCATCAGTTATGTCTTAGAATTATATGTACCCCGTCAGCACCTATGGAACAGATATAGCACTGGTTTAAAGGAGAGTTTTTGTTCATCCTAACCAATCAAATGCTATTTTGTGTCACCTATTTGTGTCACTAAAATTTAATCTATTTTAAAAGGCCACGGGTACGCAGGAGCCCATAGCCACCTCCCCCTATATATACACGTCCTCTAACATTTTGATCAGTTTTTGAACTGTAAAGCAGTTATGGAACAATAGGTGTAATCAAGCTTTGATAAACTGTGTGGCTTTAGAGTTATTGGGATTGCCTAACTTAATAGGTCGATATGTGATAATCAGCAGCAAATGAATACTGTCCCGTCAAGCAAATTAATAACCAAAGACAAGCATACTTAAATCGCAGAAAAATCATTGTCATCAATATTACTGATACTTTGGTTTTGAATAATCAGCAAGAACTCACCTGTGCTAGTTTCTTGGACCACTACGTGGCTGGAGTAACTGCCCGTGCCCTGCTGCACAGTAAGGTCTGAGTAATTAAGGCCACTTAGCCCGACAATGTCACTTCCATCGGTAAAGTCTACAACAACATCTGCATCAGATAGACTTGAACCGCCGTCACCAGTTCGAGTAACTATAGTATCAAGCCCATTACCACTATAAACGGTATCGGTACCTGTTCCGCCATCGAGCGTATTGTCACCAATCGTGCCAATTAGAAGATCATTCCCAGCCTCACCATACAACTTATCGTCGGTATCGTTATTAAAGTCATTGGCTGCGTCTTGTCTATTACTATCACTGTCATTACTGCTACTCCAGGCGGTTGAACCACTGAGGATGTCATCCCCACTGCCACCATAAATCGTATCTGTGCTTCTATTCCCTCTAAGTACATTCACGGACGCATCACCTCTGATTATGTTGTCGCCCACTCCTCCATCTATATTCTCAAAGTTTGTAGCCCCACCGCCTGTCAATGTTAACTCAGTGCTGCCTTGCGTACCCATATTCCCAAAGTCGAGTGTATCGGTGCCAGAGCCACCATCTAACTTAACCATGCTCAATGAGGCATATGCAGGTGTCCCAGACGAATTGGTTACATATAGACCAATACTGTCATCACCTGAGCCCATATCAACACTATCGCCATTCTTAAAGCGTGCCGAACCAAGGCTGTCATTCCCGGCACCCATAGATAACGTCATGTCGCCAGTAAGGTCACTAGAACGATCAATATTAAGATTCATATAATCATTGCCATCGCTACCAACAACAGCCAGGTTGCTCGCTAAAAGCAAGAAAAATAGGAACTTAAATCGCAGAGAAATCGTTGTCATCTATCTCACTAAGGCTGGTGTTTTGAATAATGATGAGAAACTCGCCAGAACTGGTTTTC
>Ga0187827_10009851_pt1 | contig 10038 bp, 9 predicted proteins | sample ETNtaG_39_FD_167969 | JGI IMG/M metagenome (GOLD analysis project Ga0187827, IMG submission 167969) | Marine microbial and viral communities from oxygen minimum zone, Eastern Pacific Ocean - ETNP2014_SV_150_PacBio MetaG (Illumina Assembly) | ecosystem: Environmental > Aquatic > Marine > Hypoxic... | reverse complement strand
CTACCGCCAGCACGGGTGTCAGTTTTTCTCTGTGATGCCGACCAATGCGTACGGTCCGAATGACAATTATGACTTGGAGACCTCGCACGCATTACCCGCTCTCATCAGAAAAATTCATGAGGCTAAGGTAAGCGGTGCAAAAGAAGTCACCGTTTGGGGGTCGGGTAAACCGACAAGAGAATTCATCCATGTTGATGATATCGCTGATGGTTGTGTTTTTATAATGGGTCTTGATTTTGGCGAGCTTTATGAGCAGGGATTAACTCATCTCAATGTGGGTACAGGCTCCGAAATAAGTATAGAAGGTTTGGCAAGTTTGTTAAGTGAACTAATCGGTTACCAAGGTACTATAAATTATGATGATAGTATGCCAGATGGAACACCTCGCAAGGTTATGGATGTAACCAGGATCAACCAGCTAGGGTGGAAACATAAGATTGACTTGGAAGATGGATTGGCAATGACGTATTCATCGTTCGTTGAAAATGGAGTAACTAAGAGTGACAAAGAAAATATTGTCTTCGAAAGGCAAACACTATGAGTTCAATTTCTGAATCCCTAACTCCAACTATAGTTATCAAACCAAAATCAGGCTGGCAACTCATTGATTGGAAAGAGTTAATCGAATACCGCGACCTGTTCTATTTTTTGATCAAACGTGACGTTCTTGCTATTTATAAACAGACGGTACTCGGATTTACGTGGGCTATCATAAGACCGGTTTTTTCTATGATTGTATTCTCCGTTGTTTTTGGGGGACTGGCAAAAATTCCCAGTGACGGGATTCCTTATCCTATTTTTTCTTATGTGGCCTTAATTCCATGGACATATTTTGCAGCCGCAATGAACACATCAACTCAAAGCTTGATTTCTGGAAAAGGAATTTTTACCAAGGTCTATTTCCCACGGTTGATAATTCCTCTGATACCGGTTCTATCAAAGCTTGTGGATTTCGCTATTGCTTTTGTTATTCTTTTCGGACTTATGGCTTGGTATGGTATAAGTCCAACAAAAAATTTGATTTTCTTACCAGTACTGATTCTAATGATGATGTTGACTGCATCGGGAATAGGGATGTGGTTATCAGCCATGGCCATACAGTATCGTGATATTCCCCACGGTGTCGGTTTCTTGTCCCAGATGTTGATGTATGCTGCGCCGGTAGTTTGGCCTCTCTCACTGCTTGAAGATAAGTTCGGAGAATCAGTTTCGTTGGCGTACGGCATTTACCCCATGGTTGGGGTGATCGAGGGATTTCGCTCAGCGCTTCTTGGTCACAATCCCATGCCTTGGGTATTGATAGGTATTGGTGCACTAAGCGCAATAGTTCTTTTCATTTCGGGGGCGCTCTATTTTAAAAGCAAAGAACGGATTTTTGTAGATGTTGCTTAGGAGTTATATAAGTCATTAAAAGGTTATAGAATGTCGGACATTGCCATTGAAGTAAATAGCATTTCCAAACGATATCGTATTGGTCTTAAAGAGGAGATCCATGATACATTTATAGGGTCATTGACATCGTGGTTGAAATCGCCGATATCAAATTATAGGAAAGTCCATTACCTTTCGTCTTTTTCCAACAATGAAGAATCCGATGATATCATGTGGGCACTTAATGATGTATCTTTTAAAATTAATCGGGGTGAAATTGTCGGGATCATTGGAAAGAATGGTGCGGGTAAATCCACGCTTCTTAAGATTCTAAGCCGTATTACTGAGCCAACTTCGGGTGAAGCTACGATAAATGGAAACGTTGCAAGTCTCCTTGAGGTTGGAACGGGGTTTCACCCCGAACTCTCGGGTAGAGAGAATATCTATCTCAATGGTACTATTCTGGGTATGAAACGTGATGAAATAGATAGGAAATTCGATGAAATAGTAGATTTTTCAGGTGTTGATCAGTTTATTGACACACCTGTAAAGCGTTATTCCAGTGGTATGTATGTCAGGTTAGCATTCTCTATAGCTGCTCATCTTGAGCCAGATGTTTTGCTTGTAGATGAAGTTTTGGCTGTGGGTGATATTGAGTTTCAAAATAAATGTTTGAACAAGATGGATGAAGTTGCTAAAGAAGGACGGACAGTCTTATTTGTGAGTCACAACATGGGAAGTGTTGGGCGATTGTGTAGTTCGGCGATATTAATTAAAGATGGTCAAATTAAACGGGAAGGTAATGTCAATGAAATTATAGACCTTTATTCCAAATTGTCTTTTGGAAAAATAAATAATTCAAATGGTACCATTAATTATCCTGAAAGCAGAGATAAGAAAGCATATATTAGTTCTGTTAGAATATTGGATCATCAAGATAGAATTACCTCAGTTCTGGATCAATCAAAACCTTTCAAGATAGAGGTTTGTTTTTATGTCAATGAACCTTCAAAGTTTTATGCATCAGCAACTCTTTCCACAATTGATGAAACGGTCAGAATATTAAATTCTAGAGAAATAGAATCCATAGATACGGAACATATTGACAGGAATAAGGGTGAATACGCATCTAAACTGGAGTTTCCTGGTGGTATATTGAATTGTGGCTCTTATTACGCCAGGGTGGGTGTAAAAAAAATGGGTATATCGTATGATATGAAACCTAGTCCGTCTTTCGAATTAGTTGATTATGGTAACGTAGGTAATTTTCAAACCACTGTGAAGTCAAATAAAAGAGGCATACTGGCCATGTCGCTTAAATGGACTTCGAAGAAAATATAACCATACCTTATATCAATCATCATCAAATAGTTTATGTCTTCGAAAGATAAGTCGAGTTTATTTAGTAATTGTGATCCTACTGCTTTTGTCATTCAAGCAAGGATGAATTCGAGCCGGCTTCCGGGAAAAGTGCTTTATGACTTTTGTGGCAAACCGATGCTGAAATTTCAGATAGATTTACTCCGGAAAAATGATCTAGGGATAGACATTGTGGTTGCCACATCAAATAATTCAGAGAATGACAAAATTGAAAAACTGTGTGTTGATAGTAATATTGATTGTGTTAGGGGAGATGAAGAAAATGTACTAAAACGGTTTAGTAAGGTAGCAGAGCTGTTAGGATTGCGTCATATTATCAGATTAACAGGGGATAATCCACTACCCAGCCTTGATGTGATAAAATCTTGTGTGGAGAGACACCTTAGAGCTGTACCAGATCTTACGTCAACACGCCAAGTTATGAAAGATTGTTCTGTGAAACGGTACATTCCTAAAGGTTTATCTGTTGATATATTGAATTGTAAAACACTGCTCCTCATTAATCAGAATTCCCTGAATGATTTTGAAAAGGAAAATGTTATTCCAGTTTTTTTTCGTCAAGAATACAATGTGGAAATAATTTGTGATTATGATATTGGTCTGCCAGAGTTATCTGTAGACACTCTTGAAGATTATGAGCGAGTATCAACTTTTACAAGGGATTTATTAAAGAACGGCCGGTTGTTAAGTACTTTGGGTTACCAATGATGACTTTAGCGGTTTTGGTCTCTGTCAACTTAATGATTACTTTAATACAAGCTGTTGAAAGAAATTGTAAAGGAGTTTTGCATATTTATTAATACTTTGCTAGAATAACTGATTAGGCAATACAAGTTTATATAATGTTATTATGAGTAAGAAAAATAAATTGGAGCATTTGGAAGGCAAAGCTTCCATTATTGCAGAACCATTGGAGAATTGGCCTCGAAAACCTCAATCTAGAAAAGGGTATAAAGTCCTTTTACTCAATCCCCCTTCTATTCCATACAACCGCTTGGTAGAAGCACTCAAGAACTGTTCTGTTGATCTCAGACAAACCGTCGCAATGCCTATGGGACTTCTTTACATTGCTGCCGTATTAGAACGGGATAGACCTGGTATCAAGATGAAGGTTGTCGATATTGCAAAAGGCTTCCATGATTATGAGTCTGAACGCAAAAAAGAAGAAATGACTATTGAAAAGTTCACAGATATGATCTTAACAAAAGAAGTACCTGATGATTTTTCACCTGACTTTATTGGTATATCGATTCTCTTTTCAACCGCCCACAAATCAACGGGTGACATTGCAAAGGCTCTCAAAACACGTTGGCCAGATGCACCAATAGTTGTTGGGGGAATGCACGCAACCAATGCTGTCTCCTCTCTTTTATCTTTTCCTGAGGTAGATTATGTTTGCAAAGGAGAAGCTGAAAGTATTATCACATATTTTGCCGATGCTATGCATCTCAATAAGGATGGTGAAGAAGTTTTGGGAATCATTGGGAGAAAAAAGCTAAACCAGTGTCAAAAGAATGAGAATTGCAATCTTGAATCTGCACCACTCATTGACAATCTGGATGAAATTCCGTTCCCGTCTTGGCACCTTTTGAATATGCCTGATTATGTTGATGGTGGGGAAAGCCGCAATCGGAATATAGATGTTATAATGCAGGATCGCGCAGCTACTATCGTCACAACACGCGGTTGTCCTTTCCATTGCACATTTTGCGCCTCATGGGCAGTTCATGGCAGGAAAATGAGATACCGCAGTATTGATAATGTTTTGGATGAACTTTCGATTCTGAGGAATCGCTATAATGTTAATATGGTTATTCCTGAGGATGATCTTTTTACTGTAAAGAAACCACGTATTATTAAGCTCTGCAATGCCGTTGCAAAAAAGTTCAACAAAAATATTCATTTCCAATTTCCCAATGGTCTCTCTGTGGCTACTTTGGATGAAGACGTGATTAAGGCTATGGTTAACATGGGGATGAATTTAGCAAATATTGCTATTGAATCGGGATCAGCTTGGGTACAAAAACACGTGATCAAAAAGAATTGCAACTTGGATCGAGCCCGTAAAGTAGTTCAAACATGTAGAGATGCTGGGATTTTTGTCCGGACTTATTTTATTTTGGGATTTCCTGGTGAGACCCGAGAACAAATGCAAGAAACCATCGATTTTGCTGCAAGCATTTCTTCTGATTGGAATGTCTTTAATATCGCTTCACCACTAATCGGTACAGAGATGTTTGAACAACTTATTGAACGGGAAGACATTGACATAAACTTCAATTGGGACGATGCGTTTTTCTTTGAACGAAGCTACGATACTGAAGAAATTACAGCACAAGAGATTAAGGATTTATCTTACACAGCAAATATTGAGATAAACTTCTTGGGGAATTATAATCAGCGTAATGGTCACTACGAAAGGGCAATATCACTGTTTGAAAACATCCTTGAGGACTATTCTGGTCATATGATTGCACATTACTGTATTGCAATGGCATATAAAGGAATGGGGAAGACAAAAGCTTATCTGGCGGCGTTAAATAAATGCCATGATATTTTGATTAAAGAAAAAAATCCCATGGCAATAACTCAATATGCAAGGTTTAACAGTCTCCTTCCCGATCTAGAAATAGAGGATGAAGATGTTTTGGGGTACTTCCAAAATATGCAAAAGAATGGACCCCGACCGGGGATGCCTACTCGAGCAAGACAGAGCGTTTAAACTCTCTTTTATTTCTTTAATATAAGTTTGCTGTATTGTCCCTGAATCGAATCTGATATTGATAGGAATTTTCCGATGTTAGGAAATTGTTTTCTAACAACATAATAGTAAATGGTTGATTTCATATTTTTTCTTTATTGGGATTAGAAGCAATCAGATATGACAGAGAAATACATTGTAGATGAAACTCAAAATGAATGGGATGAAACGTATGGATCAGATTCATTTAGGCACAAGAACAAATACCCAAACCCTGAAATTATAAATTTTGTAATGAAATCTTTTGGCAATAATCATGCAAAGAATAAAATTAAAATACTTGATATTGGATGTGGTTGGGGCAATAACCTGAAATTTCTTCAAGATCAAGGTTTTAATTATTATGGAATTGATTTTTCAAAAAAGGCAGTTAGTCATTGTAAAGAAACTTTTAAGAATGTTATACTGGGGGACTTTTCTTTGTTACCATACCCAGATGGTTATTTTGATTGTGTAATTGATAGACAAGCTATTCAGCATAATTCAAAAAGTAAAATTATAACAATAGTTAATCAAGTTTATCAAAAACTTAAACCTGGTGGAATATTTTATTCGATGCTTGCAGCAAGTGGTCATTACGAATTTTTTACAAGTAAATTGTCCAAGTTTGAGGTCTTGGAATTACTATCGATATTCAATAAAGTTTTGATTGATTATCTTGAAAAGTCATACAATAATGAAAAATCAATAAGTAAATGGCATCTGGTTACAGCAACGAAATAAATTTTATGATAATAGTAATTGATTTATTTGGTTATTTTAATTTGAAAAGCGGGGAAATAAAGTACCCTATAAATTTTATTATTTACTGAATTAATATTCATCCTTTTTGAAGTTTAAACTTGATCACATATCATATGCAGTCAAATCATCAGATGATGCTATTAATGGATTTGAACCATTATACCCTAATGTTGAAGTTTACAAATGTCTTGAAATCAATCATAATGTATATATTTCCTATTTAACGAGTGAAAACTTACAACATAAAATAGAACTGGTAGAACCATATGGAGAACCAAACCCGGTAAAAAATATATTAAAGTCTCAGGATTCTGTACTTTACCATATTTGTTATCGGGTTGATAATTTTAATGAAGCAATTAATTATATGGAAAAGAAAAAATATTTTATGATCGCTAATCCTTTTGAAACTACGGTTGAGAAAAATATTTGGGCGTGTCATTTTTTCAATCCGAATATTGGGATTGTAGAAATAATGGGCAAAATAAGAAATGAGTAAAGAAACTTTAAAGGGAATTGTTCATATATTGAATTCAGATAAATTTAATATAGAATTTGATATTGAATTACAAACTAAAATCACGGATCTATCTGATTGGGATTCAATAAAACATCTCACGTTTTTTTTTGAGATCGAGAATTATTTTGACATTGAGGTAAACCCCGATGAGGTTATTTCAATTATTACTGTGAATGATTTATTGAAAATGATAGAAAAAAAATGATTTTAAGGGAACTTGGAAATATTTTGTCAGATGTGGGTTTAATAAATGGGGATATTATATGTGTTCACAGCGATATTACTAGTTTTGGTATCCCAAATATTTTAAAAGATAAAGTTAGAAAATATGGGTTTAATATTATCTTAGATTCCTATATAGATACATTTAAAAGTGTTGTAGGTATGGAGGGTTTAGTTTTAATGCCTACATTTTCGTATTCAGCTACCAAGGGCGAAATATTTTACGTTAATGAGACTAAATCTGATGTTGGTTCTATGACTGATTATTTTAGGACAAAAAAAAATGTATACCGATCTCATCATCCTATATTTTCATTTGCAGCATGGGGAAATAATGCTGAAGAATATTTGCATCTTTGCGATTATGATTGTTTTGGTATGAAATCAATTTTTGGAAAGATTTATGATATGAACGCAAAGTATGTCCTATTTGGTTTGAGTATTCCGAATGGTTTATCCGCCGTATATTTTTCTGAACAGAGAGTAAATGCTTATTATCGTTATTTTAAGGAGATTGAATCAGTTATTAATGATGGTCACAGGGAATATAAAAAAAAAATTAAATATTTTGTTCGGGATAAAAAATTGAATTACAGGGATTCTTGGTATAACTTGGAAAAAAAAGCTTTAGAACAAGAAATTGCAATAAATACTCAATATAATGGTGGGAAAATATTCATAATTCAAAGTCAAAGGATTGATGATTTAATTATTGGTGAATTAAAGAAAAATAAAGACTTTCTTATCGTGAAATAATAAATGGGGAAATTATCTGATAAAATAAAACCTAATGTTATAATTTCGCATGAAGGTGATATTTCATTTTTTCATGATCCTATGGAAATTATTACTGAGAAATCTTTAGTATTGCAGACCGGTGAAGGACTTTTTGTTTTTACTGGTCAAATTGTTCAGTTAATAGATATAATTGAGAAGCAGATCATGATTATTGCTAATAAAGTTGAGGCTCAACCAGTACATGTGCCAACAATATTATCTATTCAAAATTCTGAAAGATCACATTATTTAGATTCTTTCAGAAATCAAGCTTTAATGATTCAGTCACTTAATAAAGTGACTTCCAATGATGTTAAATCTGAATTATTACAGTATTGTGGAATGATTTCTCCTACAGTTTGTTATCATTACTTCAGTGCTATTGCTGGACGAAACATTAGTTCACAATCATGTATAACTGCTAGGAGCAGATGTGCTAGGCATGAATCTGGAAAACTAAACACTCTGGAAAGATTGACAAACTTTACTATGCGTGAAATTGTCTTTTTGGGGAGCGGTGAATATTGTGACAGAATAAGGCGACAGATACTTGATGAAACTATAAAGATGTTGAATGATGTTTTCGATCTTACATATAATGTTTCAACTGCCAGCGATCCTTTTTTTGGTAAGGCATCTGAATCAAAAAGAAAAGCTCAATTATTGTCACAAACAAAATATGAAATTAATTCTAAGCTTCCTTTTAATGATTCCAGTGTTTCAATTGCCTCATTTAATGACCATGGTTCTGTTTTTTATGATAGATTTAATTTAACTGCTAATGATGAGAATTTCAGAGTTTCAGGATGTGTGGGTTGGGGATATGAGCGAATAATATATTCTATACTAGCCCAAAAAGGAGCTGATTTTAGCTCTGATTATTATAAAAAATTTAATTTGAAAAATTAATCTTTTACTAATAAAAATAGTAGATTTTAGATAATGTGAATTATATTATTTTTTAGAAATTTTATGAAAAATGATTGATCTCGAAAAAAAAATGAATTCTCTTATTACTAAACTTTTTCCTATTTGTAGGAGTATTACTGGCGAAGGCGTAAGAGAGACACTTAGAATAATTGGAGATGAGATACCTTTAACCGTATATGAAGTTCCTTCGGGAACTGATATATTTGATTGGAAGATTCCTGATGAATGGAACATTAATGATGCTTATGTGAAAAATGATAAGGGTGAACGCGTTATTGACTTTCAAGGTTCGAACCTCCGCGTGGTGGGGTACAGTATTCCCTTTGAAGGAAAACTATCACTTGATGAACTTAAAAACCATTTACATACTTTGCCGGACCAACCCGATCTTATACCTTATGTTACTTCCTATTATGAGAAAAGATGGGGTTTTTGTCTTTCACACAATGAATACATTAAGCTTGAGGATGGTGTATATGAAGTTAAGATTGATGCAACTCTTGAACCTGGTTCTTTGACTTATGCAGATTTAGTTATTGAAGGTGAAAGTGACAAGGAGGTTCTTATTTCAACTTATATTTGTCACCCATCCATGGCCAACAATGAGCTGTCAGGACCAGTTGTGGCAACTTATTTGGCCAATTACCTTATTAGCTTAAAAAATAAGCCGTATTATACTTATCGATTTATTTATGTTCCTGAAACTATAGGAACGATTGCATATATAAATAAGCATTTAGAACATTTAAAAAAAAAGATATTAGCAGGCTATATTGTCACTTGCGTTGGTGATCCTGGCCCATTTTCATATCTGAAAACCAGACAAGAGAATACTCTTGTGGATCGTGTTACCCTTCATGTCTTGAAGCATTGTGGTCAAGAATATAAAGTCTATCCATTTATTTATCGTCAAAGTGATGAAAGACAGTATAATGCACCCGGTGTTGAATTGCCTGTTGGATCTTTAATGAGAACAAAATACGCTAGTTATCCGGAATATCATACTTCTGCTGATGACCTAAATTTTGTTACAACTGAAGCTCTTAACGGATCAATGGAAATGTATATACACTGCACTGAAGTATTGGAATGTAATCGCAAATACAAGACCACGGTTCTTTGTGAACCAAATTTGGGGAAACGTGGCTTATATCCTACTCTATCTTTAAAAGGATCGTCAGCAAATGTCAAGCTAATGAAAGATCTTATTGCTTACTCTGATGGTAGGAATGATTTGCTCTGGGTTGCTGATAAGATTGGCTGTTCCATATGGAGATTATCTCCGATAGTTGAAACATTGGTTCAAAATGATATTTTAATACTGATCGATGAA
>Ga0187827_10009850_pt1 | contig 10039 bp, 11 predicted proteins | sample ETNtaG_39_FD_167969 | JGI IMG/M metagenome (GOLD analysis project Ga0187827, IMG submission 167969) | Marine microbial and viral communities from oxygen minimum zone, Eastern Pacific Ocean - ETNP2014_SV_150_PacBio MetaG (Illumina Assembly) | ecosystem: Environmental > Aquatic > Marine > Hypoxic... | reverse complement strand
GTTCATCAGATTTAGTTTCAACTTTTCTGTAGATGCTTGCAAAAGCTGGTGTTATTGCAATCCAGTCGTCTCCAAATCCTGCAATATCTCCTTCGATTGCATCAGTTGTTTTCTTTAATTTGTTGATTGCTCTCTTTAATTCAACTAAATCTTTGTCTCTTAAAGGCTTAATGTTAATTAAAGCAATTGTATGACCTTCTCTTAAGGACTCTAGAATTGGTTTAATATGTTCAAAATCTTCAATAACATAGGGTCTTACCTGAACTTTAGACTCAGGTTTTGACTCTGACTCTGCGCCTATTTCCACATACCCTTCATCCTCAGAAGGTTCAGTAGACACCGGTGCCTCATATTCTGTACTTGCTAATTTTTCCTTCATCTTTGAAAAGAAACCTGCCATTTTATCCCTCCACAGTAAAATATTTTTTCAACAAAAAAATGTTACACTATTATCTATTTAAATCTTTTGTTTTAAATGTCAAGAACCCCAATCAAAAATTTGTGGAATATAGTAGTAAATTTACATCATGTGGTTCTTGAGCATGCTCAGACACTTTTCAGCTGGAAAGTTTCTGACATTTTATTTTTCATTAATCATAATATTTAAATAGTATCTTGCTAAGGTAGTAAATATGGGTAAAATCAGCGATACAGAAAGAGAGGTAATCTATTTAGAGATAGAAAAATCGAAGATTAATCGAGAGAAATCAAAGATTGTACTGAATAAAAGTCTTGTTCTTTATATTACATTTACAATTGTTGGGATAATGGGGTTTGCATTTGATTATATTGACTCTTTTTTACTTAATGTGCTTGTAGTTATTGGGATTGTTGTACTGATAATAGGAATTGTGCCTTATCATATGATTACTCACAAGGAAGAGAAGAAGATTAATGAGTTGTTGAATAAGTTTAAACGGAAAAAATGAGAAAAAAAGGACTATCGCCGCTGGTTTCGTCTGTATTGCTAATCTCGTTTGCAATTGTTTTAGGTATACTTGTGATGAGTTGGGGGAAGGCTGAGCAGGGTAAGAGAGTTGTTGATGTTTGTGATAAGGCTGGTGTGGAGATTGTTTCTATTAATGATGAATTGCAGGCTTGTTATACAGATACTAAGATATTTTTTACTGCTGGGAATACTGGTGAGGGTATTTTGAGTGGGATTAAGGTTACTGCTATTGGGAGTCAGGATATTGGTAATGAAGAGGTTGTTGTTGATATGGGTCCTGCTGATGTTACTCGATTGGAGACTATTTATGGTGGAAATGTTGGGGAGTTGTTGCAAGTTAGGTTTGCTCCTGAGATTAATCTAGGTGAAGTGTGTGCTAACAAAATTTTTATAGTTGATGAGATTAGTCGGTGTTAAGATGTTTAAGAAGATGAGTTTTTTTACGAAGGTTGTGATTGCAATACTTATGTTAGCTCCAGTAATATTGGGATATTACTGGTATACTTATCTTGATTCAAGTGAAAGTTCTGTTTTGGGTGCTTTTTTGTCTCCTGTTAACAATACCCCCATAATGATTTCACTTATTGTGTTCTTAGTTGGTTATTTGATATTTATTATTGCTATGTTTTATGATAACATAAAAGAGTTCATGGATAAAAGAACTCATAAGAGTTAATTTCTTACGATGAAAATAGGGCTATATCTGGATAAATCGATTGAAGAGAATGCTGGTCTTTATTACGATAAAGCTAAGAAGATTAAGAAAAAGATAGAGGGAGCAAGAAAGGCTCTTGATGAGGGCCTTTTGAAATTGAAGAAGCTTGAGAAGGAGCAGAAGGTTTTAGAGGTTAAGGAGGAGGTTGTTAAGGTTAAGAAGAAGTGGTATGAGAAGTTCCATTGGTTTGTCAGTTCTGAGGGTTTTTTAGTTATTGGGGGTAGGGATGCTACATCTAATGAGATTGTTGTTAAGAAACATACTGATTCAAATGATTTAGTACTTCATACTGATATGGCAGGTAGTCCATTTTTTGTTATTAAGTCTGATGGGAAGGAAATTGGGAAGGATACTATTAAGGAGGCTGCAGATGCTACTGTTAGTTTTTCTCGAGCTTGGAAATTGGGGCTAATGACTACATCTGTTTTTTATGTTACGCCAGAGCAGGTTAGCAAAAAGGCTCAGTCTGGAGAGTATATGAGCAAAGGTGCTTTTATGATCTATGGTAAGGTCAATTATATTGATAATGAAATGAGTATGGCTGTTGGAATGTTTGATGGTGCTATTATGGCTGGTCCTGTTTCTGCTGTTAAGAAGAATTGTTCTAAGATTGTTGTTGTTATTCAGGGTAAGGATAAGACTAGTTCTGTTGCTAAGAAGATAAGGTATCTGGTTGGTGGAGAGCTGGATGATATTATTCGTGCTTTGCCTGCTGGTGGGGTTGAGGTAAAGAGTGGATAAGAGATTTAATTGCACAGAATGTGGTAATTGTTGTTCTAAGATAAGGGGGAAGTTAAGTGAAGAGGAGACTGAATTCTTAAAAGAGAATGCATATGGAAAGATGCCTTTGTTTCAGCTGATTTCTATTGAGGAAAGTAGTTTTCCGCTTTGGGATTGGGAGGCTAAGAGGTTTAAGGCTTGGGCTGATGAGGTTGGGGTTGATGCTAAAATTAGGCCTTTGCGAGCTATGTTTGATCTGGATTCGAATAAGACTATAATTATTGCTTATCATATGGATTCTGATTCGTGTCCGTTTCTTTCTGATAAGAAATGTTTGATTTATGATAAGAAAAGGGCTTTTGTTTGTAGATTGTTTCCGTTTCAACGGACTCCTTTCTTAGATATTGATGAAGAATCTGATCCTTCTAAGTTATTAGGGTATTGTCATGTTACGAATGAGGTTTTGGATGAGATCCCCAGGAATAACTTTGAGATGGTTAAGTGGTTTAATGAGTACTTTTCTGATGGAAGTTTTTTGAATGCTGTGCAGAATGATATCTCTATTGCTTGGACTAATAAGATGATTATGGAGTTGTGTAAAGGTGAGGTTATTAGGCCTGCAATTAATTATCCTTATGATAAGTTGATGAAAAGGGTTTCTAATTCTGTTTCAGTTGATTTTATGGATTATCTAATAGAGAAAAAAATTAAGACTAAGGAAGAAATAGAAACATTAATAAAAAGATTTGATGATAATAGAGATGCTGTAGATAAGATAAAAGAGTTTTTAGGGTAAAAAAGTGGTGCAAAGAGAATCTAGGTCGGTTGAGGAAGTTCTTAGTGATTTGGCTAAATATTCTGATTTTGAATTTTATACGACTTTTAGAGAAGGGCATCTTGGATATCACTGGGAAGAAGATTCAGATAATCTGAGAATGCTTTTACAAGTTTATGAAGAGTTCAAGGTTTTATATCAAGAGGATGTTTGGGTGCACATACTCAAAGAATCTTATTCTGTAATCTACTATATGGATTATTTTAAGCAAAGAGAGTTGAAATATTTATTTGAAAACTATGGTAGATGGTGTGGAGGGGGAGATGATAGTGCGCTTGAAGGATTTAATAGTTTGATCCCAAGAGCTAAAGCAACTTTAGGGATGTTACATGATTCTGTTAAAGGAGTAGTTGAGAATTACCCAAGGACGCCTGAAGAAAGACAAAGATACATACATGAAATTGACCCCCATATTGGAGTGGAGACTGGTGAAGATGTTCAGGTATTAGCCAGATTAATTGAAGGAAAAGAATTTGAAAGTAAGGCCTTTATTTTATTGCATAAGTATGTTCTAAAAGATTTTTTTAAGAAAAGTATGATTCCAATTAGAAGACTTGAGGATCTACTTAATAAGTTAAAAGAGAAAAGCAAGTATCATACCTATTTCTTTAATGTTAAGCGATGGAGAAGAGATAAATTTATTGATGGTTCAGAGATCAAATTTGAACTTGAATATTGGTCTAGTGTAGCGAAAATAGGTGTATGGTTGGTCTAGGATATTTTTTTTGATAGTCAATTTTGGGATATTTATGTTGGATTGGTAAGTTTGGCTTCTAATAGAGGTAAAATGTCTGGAATAAGTGGAGATAATGTTAGATTGGATCAGACTATAGTAGGGACCATTTCAAGTCTGAAACATAATAGGAAAGATGGTAATGAAGCTGAAAATGAACACATACAAAAGATAATTAAGAGATTGTGCAGTATAAATTTTAAGTTTGAGACAGAATTAATCAGAGTGGATCCAGGAGACTTGTGGGTGTTTCTAACAGGGTTAACTGAGGGAACAGTTAACCTCCTTGCTTTATTTAAGATAAAGAATGCCCATAACCCGAGTCAGATCTCTGATTTGAAAGTAATTTCTGAGATAGGCAAAAGACATAATGATTTTAGGGAGGTTATGATCAAGTTAAAGCAATATTGGGAGGGGATTGTAGACAAGCACATTAGAGATATAACTCATATGGCTATTTTCATTAGATTGTTTGATAAATTTGAAATGGAATTTTTTGAGTTGTTAGTTAGAGCTGGTATTAAGCTTTCATCTTCAGATATGCAGCATCTTGAAGAAATAATGAAAAATTATTCATCCAATAATGCTCAAGAATTCTTTGATAAGTTTATGGGAGAAAGGGGTAATGAGGAAAGAAAGTTTATATTATTTCTATCTGCCAAAACTGACCACAATCTTGCATCTAGATGGAAGGATATGGAAATGGATGAGATGCCAAAGGATCATTACGTTGTTGAATATGCATTCGTTTCTTCACCAGCACATTTAGCTGTCATGATAAAAGACGCCTCTTCAAGAAAAAAGATAGACGTTTTAATAATTGAAGGGCATGGATCTAAGGGCCATATTACATTTAGTGATGGAGCAGAAGGTAGGCTTACAACTGACAGTTTAAATTCAGATTATTTTAAAGGCGTAAACTCTTGTTTTTCAAAAGATGCTGTTTGTTACTTGTTATCGTGTTCTACTGGAGGTGGTGAAGACCCAATTGCCCAACATTTTGCTAATGTGATTGGGGTTCCTGTTTATGGCCCACATATACCTGCCGCTACAAGGATAGAATTTAATCGTAAGAAAGAAATTATAGTTAAATATTTTGAAGTTAATGCCGATAAAACACAAATTATGCCAGTTGTTTTTAATCCTCAATAGAATTCAAAAAATATTTAAAAGGGTCTATGTAAAATGTATAAAAATGATAACAACAGAAGAGATGAAGAAGTTAGAAGAGGCGAGTGAGGTTTCTAAGGTTCAATTGATGAGTAATGCTGGTAAGGGGATTTTTGATGTTCTAAATTCGCGGATGGATATAAAGAATAAGAAGGTGCTTTTAGTTTGTTATCATGGGAATAATGGTGGAGATGGGTTTGTTGCTGCTAATTGCTTATGTGATGTTTCTGATGTTACTGTACTTTTTGTTGGAGATGAGGATAAGTTTAAGGAAGAAGGTGGTGTAAATTATAAGAAGATGTTGAAGAACTCTAAGATTCAGCTTTTGCATGATGCTTCTGATATTGATTTTGGTGATTTTGACTATATAATTGATGCTATTTTGGGGACTGGGAGTGAGAGTGGGTTGAAGGAGCCCATTGCTTCTGTTGTGGACCAGATAAATGAGTCAGGTGCTTTTAAGATTGCTGTTGATGTTCCTACTGGAATGAATCCTGATACTGGCGAAGTTGTTGATAAGGTTGTTAATGCAGATTTAGTTGTTAGCTTTCATGATATTAAGAAGGGGTTAGAAGGGATTAAGGATAAGGTTGTTGTTGTTGATATTGGGATTAAGGATAAGGTTGTTGTTGTTGATATTGGGATTAAGGATTCTTAAGCTAATTATCCGTAAGCTATATAAATAAGTTATAGTTTTTAATGTATAATAATAATCCGGGGTGGATCAAAAATGGAATTAAGCGCAAATGTTATAGCAGTATTGGTTTTTATTGTAAGTTTAATTGGACTCGGTTTTGTTTATCTTCTTATTAGAAGGATAAAGAAAGCTGATGAAGGTACTGATGTTATGAAGGATATTTCTAAAAGTATCAAAGAGGGATCAAATGCTTTCTTGAAAAGACAGTATGGTGTTATTGCAATATATTTAGTTGTTGTTTCGATTATTTTAGGTGTACTGGTTAAGATGGGTTATTTAGTTGTTTTTGTTCCTTTTGCATTCTTGACTGGTGGGCTTTTCTCGGCTTTAAGCGGATTTATAGGAGTTAAGATTGCTACATTTTCAAATGCCCGTACTGCTCAGGCTTCAAGCAAATCTTTGAACGATGGTTTGAAGGTTGCTTTTTCGGCTGGTGCTGTTATGGGGCTTATTGTCGTTAGTTTTGCTTTACTTGATTTAGCGATTTGGTTTTTAGTTCTTAATTGGTATTATGCTGCATTGCCTCTTGCTGAGAGGATGCAGAACTTAACATCAGCTATGCTGACTTTCGGAATGGGGGCATCATCGGTTGCATTGTTTGCAAGGGTTGGTGGAGGAATATTTACTAAAGCTGCTGATGTTGGAGCTGATTTAGTCGGTAAGGTTGAAGCTGGAATTCCAGAAGATGATCCGAGGAATCCTGCTGTTATTGCTGATAATGTTGGTGATAATGTAGGGGATGTTGCTGGAATGGGGGCTGACCTTTATGAGAGTTATGTTGGTTCTATAATTGCTACAATGGCCCTTGCTGTTGCTGCTGGTTTGTCGCTTAAGGGAGTTGCTGTTCCTTTGGCAATTGCTGCTGTTGGAGTAATTTGTTCAATAATTGGAACTTATCTTGTTAGGACAGAAGGCAAGGCAGATGCGCATGCTTTACTTTGGGCTTTGCGTAAGGGTATTTTTTCTGCTGCTATTTTGATTGCGATTGCTTCTTATTTTATTGTTGTTCAGATATTAGGTGTGGAGCATATTAATGTCTATTATACAGTTTTAATTGGTTTAGCGGCCGGACTCATAATTGGACTAAGTACTGAGTACTATACGGCTAAGGAGTACAAACACACTAAAAGATTAGCAGAATCTGCTAAAACTGGTCCTGCTACTATTGTGATTGAGGGTACTGCTTTAGGTATGAGGTCAACTGCAATTCCAATATTGACTGTTTCTGCTGCAATACTCGGAAGTTTCTATATTGCTGGTGGGTCTGCAAGTTATAGCTTAGGATTATATGGTGTTGGACTTGCTGCCGTTGGTATGTTGTCTACACTTGGTATTACACTAGCTACTGATGCTTATGGTCCAATTGCTGATAATGCAGGCGGTATTGCAGAGATGGCAAAGATGGATCCTGAAGTTAGGAAAAGAACTGATGCATTGGATGCCTTAGGTAATACAACTGCTGCGACTGGAAAGGGTTTTGCAATTGGTTCTGCTGGACTTACTGCACTTGCTTTGATTGTTGCTTACAAAGAACAAGTTGAGTTATTAGGTCATGAGCTTACTTTGAGTTTGCTTAATCCTGTTGTTGTTGTTGGATTGATGATTGGGGCAATGCTTCCATTTATCTTTAGTTCAATGACAATGAGTGCTGTTGGAAGATCTGCTGAGAAGATAATTGTAGAGGTTCGAAGACAGTTTAAAGAGATTAAAGGATTGATGGAAGGCACTGCAAAAGCTGATTATAAAAGTTGTGTTGATATATCAACTAAGGCTGCGCAGCATGAGATGATTGCTCCTGCAATTTTAGCTATTGTTTCACCAATTGCTGTTGGATTGTTACTTGGTCCTGCTGCTGTTAGTGGATTGTTGATTGGAACATTAGTTACTGGATTTGTACTGGCAATATTTATGGCTAATGCTGGCGGTTCATGGGATAATGCAAAGAAGCACATCGAAGAAGGACATCATGGCGGTAAGGGTTCTGATGCTCACAAAGCTGCTGTTGTTGGAGATACAGTTGGAGATCCTTTCAAGGATACATCTGGACCTTCGATTAACATATTGATTAAGTTGATGTCAATGGTTAGCTTAGTGTTTGCTTCGTTTGTTGTTGCTAATGCTTTGATTTAGTTTTTATTTTTTTATTTTTATTTAACTATGTTCTCTTAGAATCTCAAGTAGTCTTTCTGTATTAAATGATTTTCCCCCAGAAGTAACTAGTCCCCTTATCCTTGCATTAGTAGGGATATTGCCGTCTGTATATGCATTAAGTAACATGATCATAATCTCATTTCCTAATTGATTAAAACCAGGTCTTAACTCACCGTTGTTTATTGACCATAATAAGTCTGTCATTGACATATATGGTACGCCAACGTCAACGGCTTTGTTGTAATCGCTTTCAAAACCATTCCCTGGAAGTCGTCTTGATGTGGACCAATCTACCATGTAAGTTCGTCCATCTACAGGATATAGATTACTTAAATGTGCTTGAAGGTGTGCATAGCCAACTTCTTCATGTAAGTGTCTCAGCGAGTGCATTAATCTAGTGATTCCTGGATCAATCCAAACGTCATTACCTACTGATAAACCAGTAGTTAGGTGTACCTCCATGTCTCTTCCAAGTCTAGCTTGCTCTGAATGAGGGACAGGAATTACTACAAAACCAAAGTGGCCATCTTCATCTGCTAAATCATCATCAATAAATCTTCCGTATGCTTCAATATGTGGAACGACTGGGTCAATTGGATTTCTTGCATTAATTGCTTGAGTTTTTTTAACCTTATTTTTTACTCTTGCGGTTGTGTAAGTTCCAAGTGGACTATAGCTTGGAACATCATTAACAATTCTCCTGCCAACAGCATAGGTTGTGCACATAACACCGTTATCCCTAATTGAATCCATAAAATTCCCAGAACTTGGAGGTTGCATTCCCTCACTTGTAAAACGTCCAACACTTCTTGAGCCAACTTCTCCAGTTCTGTAACCTATTCCACTTACTAATACTCCCCCCAAACTAAGTCCATGTTTTTCAATGGGTTCTTCTCTATCAAACACAACTCCCCTTCCACCTTCTGGTCTGTCTGAAAGTTCTCCCGGATCTTGATCCCACGTAGCAATTGCACAGATTCGTTCAATATCACTTGGTCTAAGAGTTGAAGTTCCTGGTAATTCTAGTTGAACTTTATACCTAGCTTCTGCTACTCTAATGTCTACATTTGGAAAAAGTGGTTCTAGTGCTGTTTCTGGAATATAACGCATAGTCTTTGAGTGATTAGATGTTTTTTTAAATATTTTTTTGAAAAGATTCTTAAATTGAGATTGATTCTACGTTTATATGGCAAGATTATATAACTTGGGTTTTAACCATCATAGTACTGCATATTATCCAGCACGTGAAGCTCTTGAGGATATCCAACCAGGTGTTGTGACATTAGAATTATCTTTATTTACTAAACAAATCAAAGACCATATTGGCGGGCTTTTTGAATGGGAAGTTGAGGTATTTGATGACATTGAGCATCATTTAGCAGATATGAATAGGAATTCTGGAGAAGTTACTGCTGCAATAGTTTATGCAAGAAGAAATAATCTTCCAGTTTACTGTATTGATGAAACTGATATCCCAGTGGAAGAGGTTATAAGATATAATTTAACTGCAATAGAAGATTCAAGGCAACTTTCAAATGATGAAATGGATGAAGAATATTTTGATAGGGGGACTATGAGATCTAGAAATGCTTATATGGCTTTAGCATTAGACTTCCTTGTGGGACTGTACCCTGATGAAGATTTTGCTCATATTGGTGGGAGATATCATGTAATGCTGGATAATCCAGATCGTGCACGACCCATTCAACAGCTTGTGAGGAAATTTGATGATGCTGAAGGTAGGATGATAACTTAATTCTTTCCAATGGTTAAGTTTTTAAATAATTGAAGTTTATTTATCTTAAAATGGAATACAAACAGTTTGGGAATAAGTATGTTATTAGGCTTGATAAAGGAGAAGAGATAGTTTCTGTTCTTCAGAAGTTTTGTTCTGATAATTCAATAAAGTTAGGTTCGGTTTCTGGTATTGGAGCGGTAAATAAGGTAGTTATTGGTTTTTTTGATCATGAAAAGAAGGAATACTTTCAGGAAGAGCTTAATCAGAAGTTTGAGATTTTGAGTGTTAATGGGAATGTTTCAACGATGAAAGGAGGGGCGTATATTCATCT
>Ga0187827_10009847_pt1 | contig 10042 bp, 6 predicted proteins | sample ETNtaG_39_FD_167969 | JGI IMG/M metagenome (GOLD analysis project Ga0187827, IMG submission 167969) | Marine microbial and viral communities from oxygen minimum zone, Eastern Pacific Ocean - ETNP2014_SV_150_PacBio MetaG (Illumina Assembly) | ecosystem: Environmental > Aquatic > Marine > Hypoxic... | reverse complement strand
CAGAACTGCCAAAAGTGGCTTACCCGCCAGATAGAGGTTATCCACCCCAAGATGATTATCACCCTGGGCCGTTACTCCATGGCGATGTTCTTCCCCGGGAAAAGTATCAGTAAAATTCACGGCACCGTCCAGAAGCGGGACGGGATTATTTATTTCGCGATGTATCACCCGGCGGCCGCCCTTCACCAGCAAAGTCTCCGTCAGGTCATCGGGGCGGATATGCTCAAGATTCCGGTGCTGCTCGCCGAGACTGGGACTATCGCGGAAACAGAGCCAGACCCGCAGCAATTAGGTATGTTTGAGGAATAAATTTGTGAGTAGGTCAAAGTTAAAATTAATCCCTCTCGGCGGGCTGAGTGAAATCGGCAAAAACATGATGGTCCTAGAATATGAGAATGATATCGTAATCGTCGATGCCGGACTCATGTTCCCCGAAGAAGAAATGCTGGGTATCGATCTGGTGATTCCCGATATCAGCTATCTCATGGAGAAGCAGGGAAAGATAAGGGGTATAGTTATCACCCATGGCCATGAAGACCATATCGGCGCTCTGCCCTATCTGCTACCCCAGCTTAAGGTTCCCGTCTATGCCACCAAGCTGACCCGAGGGCTGATCCAGGTCAAGCTTAAGGCACGCAAAGCCATTGGCGGGGTCAGCCTTAATCTGGTGTCCCCCGGCGAGCCGTTTACCTTGGGAAAATTTAAAATCGAACTCTTCCCGGTTTGTCATAGCATTCCGGATGCCATGGGTATGATTATCCAGACACCACTGGGTACTATCGTCCATAGCGGCGATTTTAAGTTGGACTACACACCGGTCAGCGGTCGGCCGACAGACCTTTCCCGGCTGGCCCAGCTGGGGGCACAGGGGGTTTTACTTCTCCTTTCCGATTCTACTTATGCCGAACTTCCCGGCTATACCCAGTCAGAACAGGCGGTCGGGGAAACTCTGGACCACATTATGGCCAACGCTCCGGGGAGAGTAATTATCACCACTTTTTCCTCACTGATCTCCCGGATTCAGCAGGTGATTGATGCCGCCGCTAAGCACGAGCGCCGTGTCTTTGTCGTCGGGCGCAGTATGAGTGATACGGTGCGTATGTCGCTGGAGCTTGGTTATCTCAGTGCTCCCGACGGGATACTGGGTCGACTTGATGAGCTCCGCGGCCTGCCTCAGGATAGGATTGTTTTTGTGACTACCGGAAGTCAAGGAGAGCCGACCTCAGCCTTGGTCCGTATGGGTAACCGGGACCACCGTCAGCTTCACATCCATCGCGGTGACACGATAATTATTTCGGCCACCCCGATACCAGGTAATGAAGCCGTGGTTAACCGGGTCGTGGATAATCTCTTCAAGCAGGGGGCCCGGGTACTGTACAGTAAGCTGGCTCCGGTCCATGTCCACGGCCATGGTAGTCAGGAAGAGCTGAAGTTGCTGCTGAATTTGGTTAAGCCGAAGTATTTTATGCCGATTCACGGTGAATATCGCCACCTGAGTCTTCATGCCAGCTTGGCTCAGTCGGTGGGTATTCCGAAAGATAATACCTTCGTCTTGGAGGATGGTGATATCTTGGAACTTGGTCCGCAGGTGGCTAAGATAAGCGGCAAGGTTAGCTCGGGCCATGTGTATGTCGATGGTCTGAGTGTGGGCGATGTCGGCGGCGTCGTTCTCCGCAATCGGCGGATGCTGTCCAAGGACGGTATCGTGGTGGCCATTATCGCTATTAACCGTCAGACCGGTAAGCTGGCCGGGCGGCCGGATATTGTTACCCGGGGTTTTGTTGATACCAGAAAGTTCAAAGACATGATAGAGGAGAGCCGCGATTTGCTGGCCCAGACTCTGAACCATAGCGGTGTCCATGCTACCGAGTGGAACTTTATTAATAATAAGGTTAGAGATGTCCTGGACAGGTTTTATTACGAACGGACCAAGCGCCGTCCCATGATTCTTCCCTTCATGGTTAGGGTATAGCTTTAAGAGCCTTGAGGCTGAGCAGGGTTGGCATGTCAAAGCGAAGAGCCAATATAAATGATGAAATCGGAGAAAGATCCCGCCGGAGGCGGGGGTCGGGTGGGCTGTTCCGCTTTTTAATGCTGCCGGCAGTGCGTGGTTTTATCCTGCTGGTAATATTCTTGGTAATCATCTTCTGGCAACAGGATAATATTGAAGCAGCAGCGGCTAAGCTGGCTGGTTTCTTTGGCTGGGGGCTGGTGTTTCTGGCCGCCGCCATTGTCATTGTGATTGTCCAAGTAGGGCGGCGGAAATTGTCCTCGTTTATCCAGTACGGAAACCGCTGGCTGGGGCTTATCGCCTTGACCCTGGTACTCTGGGGTATAATGGGTTTCTTGGGAGTGGGCGGCAGCTTTGGAACGGGTATCAGCGGCTATGATATCTCTGGCTACCCCCTCTGGTTGAGTCTGCTGCGTGTACTGGGACTGGTTATTATCGGCTTCGGCCTGGTGGCTCCCCGGGTTTGCCTCCGGTTATTGTCTAACTTTGCTCTGTGGATGAGTAAGCAGTTTCAAAGGCGGCCCATTCCCAAGTATCTAGAAGAGCAGCTGCGGCAGGAACAGGTAACGCCGGTTTATCCGATGGCCCGCACCAAGCCCACCGTTGAGGAAACGCCGGTCATGCCAGCGGAAATGGAGCAGCCGATTATCTCCCCGGAGAGAGCGATTCCGAAATCGCCACTGGTCACCCCGCCGGAGAAGGCGATGGCCGCTTCCAAGGTGGCGCCTCAGGGACTGCGGCAGGTGGCGCAGGAAGTGTGGAAGAAGTATGGGCAGTCGGCCGAACTAGCCACCGTTGACGGCTGGCAATTGCCGCCGATTGACATCTTGGATATTACTCCGGAGATTGAGTTTGGCGAGGCCGATAACGTACACCGGGCCAAGATTATCGAAGATGCCTTGGCTAGCTATGGTGTGGACACCAAAGTGGTACAGATAAACGCCGGCCCGACCGTTACCCAGTTTGGGGTGGAACCAGGCTGGGACCGCCGGGTAAAGGAAAAGAAGGAAAAGGACCAGAACGGTGATGTCAAGGTGACGCTGGAGGAAGTATCCAAGACGCGGGTAAAGGTGGAAAGAATCACCTCCTTGGCTAATGACTTGGCGCTGGCTCTGGCCGCGCCAAGTATTCGGATTGAGGCGCCGGTACCGGGTACGTCCATAGTCGGTATTGAGGTACCCAATACTAGTGCCAGCTCGGTCAGTCTGCGCGGCGTCATTGAGACCAGCGCTTTTCAGAAGATTGAGGCCCGGTCTAGGCTGTCCCTGGCGCTGGGGAAAGGCGCCGGCGGCGAGGCCATATCGGCGGACCTGTCCCGTATGCCCCATCTGCTCATTGCCGGGGCGACCGGAAGTGGCAAGACAGTCTGTCTCAATACCATTGTCAGCTGTCTGCTGATGTATAACACGCCTTTTGACGTCCACTTTATCATGGTCGACCCCAAGCGGGTGGAGCTGACCCCGTATAACAGTATACCTCATCTGGCCCACCCGGTTATCGTTGATACCAACAAAGCCTTGGGCGCGCTACGCTGGCTCAGCCAGGAGATGGACCAGCGCTATGAAAAGCTGGCGACCGCCGGTGCCCGCAATATCGAGGGTTATAACAAAGGTAAGGAGAGGGAAGAAAAGCTCCCCTGTATAGTGCTGATTATTGACGAGCTGGCTGATTTGATGATGGCCGGCTTTGACGAGGTAGAGCATATCCTCTGTCGGTTGGCCCAGCTGGCCCGGGCGACGGGCATTCACTTGGTGGTGGCCACCCAGCGTCCGTCGGTGGACGTGGTTACCGGTCTGATTAAGGCGAACTTCCCCACCCGTATCAGCTTTGCCGTGACCTCTCAGGTGGACTCGCGCACTATTCTGGATGGCGGGGGCGCCGAAAAACTGCTGGGCCGGGGAGATATGCTCTATATGCCCACCGAGGCAGGGAAACCGAAGCGCCTCCAGGGGTGCTTTGTCTCCGATGCTGAGGTGGAGAGGCTAGTCTATTTCTGGAACGGCCAGAAAAAGGAAGAGGCAGCCTGTCTCAAGATTGATGAGGTTATCATACCTTCAACGCCCGCCGGCCGGGGAGGCCATCCCGTCGACCCGCTGCTGGAGGCAGCCCAGGAGCTGGCGCAGCAGCACGAGCATATCTCCACTTCTTTCCTGCAGCGGCGCCTGCATATCGGCTACCCCCGGGCGGCCCGCATCATGGAACAGCTTGAGGAGGAGATGGGTCAAGAGGTGGAGGAGATAGGAGAGGAAAGGGAAGGGTTAAGCTCGCTATAAAAAGCTCGTTGGTAAAAATGTTAGCGAGTGTTATTGGCAATTCAAATAATAGGATTGTGTTATGCTAATTACCTGATATGAGATAGTTATAAATACAATCTTTGGGAGCCCTATCACATTTACCGGCTGGAAGAGTCGGTTCCTCCCGATGAGACCCGTGGCTTCATACAGGTTCACAGTGTTGCCCGAGAGTTCGGTGTCTACATCGCCACCGGCGAATAGCACGGGACGCTTTACGATTTCCGTGAGCTGATCGATGCCGGTGCGGTGGACATTATTGAGCCTGACAGTGATTACTGTGGCGGTATCACTGAGTTCCTGCGAACTATAGACTTGGCTTGGTCTTACTCGGTAATGATTTCACCTCACGTTCTCCAGCACATGCACCTCGTAGCTGCCTTCTTGAAAATCATGTGGGTTGAGTTCTTCATGGTGGATAACGAGCTAATGGACTTCATACTTCGCTTTTTCCCGGAGCCAAAAGAGGCGCTCCAGTACCGAGGTGGGATGCTGGATCTGCCAAAAGCACCTTGGTTCGGATTGAAGATGAATCCAGAGCTGGCCGAGCGTTGCAAAGTAAAGGAAAATTAGAGACAATTCCTCCCTGGCTAGAGTAGTGCAAGCCTCTCTATTTTCATTATTTCCTGTAACTGAATTGGAAAGACAGGCGTATCTTTTGGAGCGATATCGTCCGCGAAATATATAGAGAGTCGAACTCCACCTGAAACAGTTTTATGCTGTTGCTGATCCAATAAAGACACTTGACCGCGACCAAAAGGAATTACTAGACAATGCAATACGGGGATTTCCTGAGATCCTTATTATCGCTGAGAATAAGAAAATGAACGCTAAGCGGGCTGCTCCAGAGGTACAAAAGACGGAGTTAGAGACGCAGATTATGGCCAGCTGGGACACTGTCATAAATGTACCCAACTTGGAGCGTTTTGTGGAGCTTGTGCGCCGGAAGCTAACTACATTGGATTTTGAGGCTAAACGTGTGGTGCTTGATATGCTGGGTATTCAGGTATGGCTGGACGACGAAAATATGGAAATCACCGGCGTTCTGTCAATAACAGATGGTGTTACATTGCCTGTACAGTCATGACAATCGAGGGAGGTGTTGGTTACTATGCGAGGTGATATACTATTTCCATTAGTAAACCCTTTGAATCAACCTCAGGATTTGCTGGAACGGTTATGAGCGCTTGCTCGCCTTTGGATGCTGTGACTGCTGCTACCATAGCGTCAAGAATATCGTCTCTGGCTACATCTTTACGAGAGAATGTATGTTCAGCATACTTGAATATACGCTCACAAAAAGGGTAACGGGGAAACAAGACCTCTTTCCTTTCTTGAATACCTCGTCTATCTTTCTTATTGAATACCATCGGGTTTCTATGATTCAGTGCCCAGAAACATAATTCTGGATGAACTTCTCTTACTCGTAACTTAGCAACGTTGTTTGAGGTAAGAAGTTGGTCTACCTGCCTAATTTTGGGGATTATCCCTAAAACTTGCTTGGATAGTTTCTTATTCATGAGTTTATTATTGATATTACTAGCTTCTGTTACATCTGCATAAACTGCATCTCGGCATGGAACCGGGAATACACTTGATCTTCGTTTAGGACCTAGCCATTTTCGGGCTTCTTTATCGCATGTCCGTTCATTGGAATCCTTTTGCACCAAACCGATTGGTATATCAATAAGTATCAGGCTCGCATCTCTACAATTATTCCAGAGACTGCGTATGTCTCGAAAGACTTTTACGTCCCAGTTAGATTGTTCTATTAACTTGACTGTAAACCACCCTGCCTTACAGCTATCCACACCAATGTAAATCATTTCTTATCCTGTATGTAGCAATGTGACATAGGAGGAAGGACGAATATTAGTGATACCCCTTGGTTGTGTATTGAGTTTAGTCCACTCTCATGTGTTTGTCAACACCCAAAATAGCAATAAACCATTGGGCGTGCGGTGAGCAGTGCAAACTGTTGAGGGTGAGTTGGTATTAGCTAAGTGGAACGCTTAACTGGGTCAGCTATATACTGCTATTATGGATGAGCAGCGTGATTACGTTTTTGATGACTTGCTTCTTGCGTTGAACAGCTTCCGCTGTTACCTCAGAGTGAATATCTCGTTTCCTGATTAAACTTATAATGCTATAAATTTTAATACGGTCACCTTCACGTAATTTGTTACATATTACGGCCTTGCGTCCTTATTTAAAGACAAGCTCTCAAAATCACCTGCTCACTTTCTCTTTAACCTCTTCAATATAGCGCTCAGGTATATCTGGGCCAGGTTTTTACCGTGTTTGGGTATCCGTTCCCGCTTTTTCCGGCGCTTCTTCTCGCGGCGCTCCTGTCGGGTCTTTAGTCTTTCCTCATCCACCCTTTTATCGTCTCAATCGTTCCACAGCATTTCCGCCGTCCGGGCGGTCACCTTCCCCACCAGTTCAGCGCATTTCTCGGGTAGCCCGGCTTCTTTAGCTAGTTCCGCCTGCCAAGGGATTCTGGTATCATAGTGGACCCCGGCGAATCTGGTGCGTATCTCGCGGCAGGTGGTGGAGCCAAATTCTTTCTCAAACCATTTGTAGAGTTGGCCTACCGGCAGGTAGCCGCTCTTTAATTTTTCTAGGTCATTAATCTCTTCCCGGCCGCGCCCGTGTTTTAGGCTCAACATCATGCTGGCGCCGAGCAGTGCCCCACAGGCGTCGTTCATCTGTCCGATACCGCCGCCGAACCCGCTGGCCGCCTTGAAGACGTTGTCGTCTCTGGTGCCAAATACATCTTGCAACGCAAGTATCGTACACTGGCTTCAGTTGTGGTAGGTCGGCATATGCTTGCGTGCCCTGGCGCTAGCTTGCTTTACTGCGACTTCTTTGTTTTTGGCTATCATTAGCCACCTCCTTTTTGTGGGTCACTGTTTTATTTCTACGGCGTCAAATTCTTTGCGTAGTTCAATAATACGGTCGCGGAGTAGGGCTGCCTTCTCAAACTCAAAGCCGCGGGCAGCGGCTTTCATCTGCGCCTCCAGCTCTTTAATCAGGCGGGCCATGTCCTCTTTGGCCGTCGGGGCGGTGGCGACATAGGGAGTGCGCTGCTCGGTAACCGCTTTTACCCGCTCGGTGATATCCCGAATGGCTTTTCTGATGCCTTGAGGGGTGATGCCGTGCTCTTGGTTGTAACTTTCTTGGATGAGGCGCCGCCGCCGGGTCTCCTCTATCGCCTCGGCCATGGGGCTGGTGGTGGCATCGGCGTACATGATGACCTGTCCATCCACGTGGCGGGCGGCGCGGCCCATCATCTGAATTAAGGCTTCCTTCGATCTCAGGTAGCCTGCCTTGTCGGCGTCAAGGATGGCTACCAGGCTTACTTCGGGTAAGTCCAGTCCCTCGCGGAGCAGATTGATACCGACCACGACATCGTAGACGCCGAGGCGGAGGTTGCGTAGTATCTCCACCCTTTTTAGGGTGTCAATCTCGGAGTGGAGGTAGTGGGTCTTGGTTCCGGCCTCTATGAGGTAGTCGGCCAGTTCCTCGGCCATCCGTTTGGTTAGGGTGGTCACTAGGCAGCGCTCTCCTTTGTCCACCCGACTCTTTATCTGGTTAAGGAGGTCGTCAATCTGCCCTCGGGTCGGCTTAATTTCGACCGTGGGTTCGAGGAGGCCAGTGGGTCGGACTAGCTGCTCGACGACCTGCTGGCTGTGCTGGTACTCATAGTTCGCCGGAGTGGCCGAAGTGTAGATAACTTGGTTGATGTTCTGGTTGAACTCAGTAAAGTTTAGCGGGCGGTTGTCCAGTGCCGAGGGTAGGCGAAAACCGTATTCCATCAGGGTTTCTTTGCGGGAACGGTCACCGTGGTACATTCCACGAATCTGGGGTAGGGTCATGTGCGACTCGTCGATAAAAAGTAGGAAATCGTCGGGGAAATAGTCCAGCAGCACCCAGGGCGGACTGCCCGGAGCGCGTCCGGACAAGTGGCGGGAGTAGTTCTCTACGGCGTTGCAGTAGCCCGTCTCCCTCAACATCTCTAAGTCATAGTGAGTACGTGCTTCCAGCCGGGCGGCTTCTAGCAACTTTTCCTGGACTTTCAGCTCGATTAGTCTTTCGGCTAGCTCCTTCTCTATGTTCTCAAGGGCTCGTACCAGTTTGTCGTGGGAGGCGATGAAATGCCGGGCGGGGTAGATATCCACCGCTGCCATCTCGGTTAGCAATTCACCGGTGAGCGGGTCTATTTGTACGATGCGGTCAATGTTATCGCCGAAGAACTCGATGCGCAAGGCCAGCTCCTCGTAAGCCGGTTGGATTTCCAGGGTATCGCCGCGTACCCGGAACTTACCTCGGGTGAAATCAATGTCGTTGCGCTCGTATTGCATGTCTACCAGTCGGCGCAGGAACTTCTGCCGTTCATATCTATCACCGCGTTTCAGCCTGACGGCAAAGCGGTGGTATTCCTCGGGGTCACCCAGTCCGTAGATGCAGGATACTGAGGCGACAATCAGCACATCACGGCGTTCGAATAAAGCGCGGGTGGCGGCGTGGCGCAGCTTGTCTATCTCTTCGTTGATGTCAATATCCTTTTCGATATAGGTATCGGTACGCGGCACGTAAGCTTCCGGCTGGTAGTAGTCGTAGTAGCTGACGAAGTATTCCACGGCGTTATTGGGGAAGAACTCCCGGAACTCGCTGGAGAGCTGGGCGGCCAGTGTCTTGTTATGGCACATGACTAAAGTGGGCCGTTGCATCTGTGCGATGACGTTGGCCATGGCAAATGTTTTGCCACTACCGGTAACCCCGAGCAGTGTCTGGTGCCGGAAGCCTTTGTTTAAACCCGCCACCAGCTTATCTACTGCTTGAGGTTGGTCACCGGTCATCTTAAAATCAGAAACGATTTCAAAGTCAGGCATGGTTAATCTGGCTTCTGCTTATTTAGTGTCTCTTGAGTTCTCCGATGATTTCGTCAAGGTCAGGTAGCTGGCTCATCTCGTATACTTTGGAGAGCATAATCTTACCGTTCTCGTCCAGAATGATGTTGGCTCTTTTCGAGAAACTATCCTGCTCTCGGAAAATCCCGCATAGCCTGGCGACTTGGCCTTGGGGCTAGAAGTCGGGAAGTGGTCTTATCTTCTTTATTCTAATGTCTTCGGCCCACGCTTTTTTAGTGGGTATCGAGTTAATGCTTATGCCTACCGGAACGGTATTCCGGGATTCAAAAACCCAATGGCTTGCCTCCAGCGCCTGTATCTACTGGGCGTACACCCCTGTCAAGGCCAGCGGATACTCCTGTCTTTCTATCCGCTGGCCTCTAAATTCCGATAGTTTAAACTCGTCACCGTTCTGGTCTTTCAGCGTGAAGTCTGGCGCCGTTTCTCCTTTCGGTAGTGGACTTTTCCGTTCTGTCCTCCTATCATCTCCAAAATATTTTCTGGTACAATTGGTTCTAGTAATAGTATAGCTTCTTGTGGCCGTGGTGACAATCAGGGAGTTAGGTTATCTGATGAAATAAATGTCTAAGGAAAAGCTTGAATGAGTTTTGCCCTTTTTAAATGCCTCTCTACGTCTCTTGGCCTCCGTGCAGGGAATATCCTAGGGACCGGCCTTGTGTTATAATCACTGCAGCGCTGAAATAGAGGGTACCGTGTTTACTCACCTCCATGTCCATACCGAATACAGCTTACTTGACGGCATGTGCCGTATTCCGCAGCTGATAGCGCGGGCGGGAGAGCTGGGTATGGACAGCCTAGCCGTCACT
>Ga0187827_10009846_pt1 | contig 10042 bp, 10 predicted proteins | sample ETNtaG_39_FD_167969 | JGI IMG/M metagenome (GOLD analysis project Ga0187827, IMG submission 167969) | Marine microbial and viral communities from oxygen minimum zone, Eastern Pacific Ocean - ETNP2014_SV_150_PacBio MetaG (Illumina Assembly) | ecosystem: Environmental > Aquatic > Marine > Hypoxic... | reverse complement strand
TATCTTAAAAGAGTCATTCATATATTTGTCTTTCCTCCAGAAAAAATCCCACCAACTATCTCCAAATTTCTTAGTTGGATAAGTATACGCTCCATCCCTATTGATATAATATCCAGTTATACCTCCAATCAATTTACCGTTATATTTCTTTCCAACAAATTCTTGAGCTTTTTTAAGAAAAAGCTTATCTTCAACAACCTCATCATCATCCAAGAATACCACAATATCAGATTTGATCAAATGAGAAATAATCAAACCTAGATTCCTAAACCCTGAATAATTCTTAAAATTAATCTCTTCAGCTAACAGCTTAAATCCATTAAAGTTGAAGTACCTATGAAGCTTCCTCAAATCTTTATAACTTATTTGAGTTATCTTAAAATACTCATTATATGGTTCTATAATTTCATTAATCTTTGTTTTAATCTTTTTGTGGTAAACAGGATCAACAGTATCATTTAGAACAATAACTCTAAAATTTTTGTCCTTCAATCGTTTCAAACTAACCAACAAATCAGGAAGAGTATTATTATTTTCAATCTTTTTTCCATACGTAGGTACAACTATTGTAATACTGTCCATAAACCATTTATTATCACGAACATATATAAAATTTTGCTTTACATCAACTTAGTTTTTAACAAACTTAATATACTAGTTATATCTCGATAAAGATATGGAAAAAGAGAAGAATTACGATATAGTTATAGGCATTCCTTCTTTTAACGAACAAACATCAATTCCATTTGTTACAAACCAAATCGATAAAGGATTACATAAACATTACCCTAACAACTCTTCTTTAATCATTGACTGTGATAATGGTTCAACAGACCTAACAAAAGATACATTCAACAACATAAAAACAAAAACACCTTCTGCTTTCATGGAAACAAAGAAGGGAGATATTGGCAAAGGTTACGCATTAAAGATGCTCTTTGAATTAACTAAAAAGTTTAACGCAAAAGCAGGAGCATGCTTTGATGCTGACCTAAGAAGCATAACTCCAGATTGGATCAAACTTCAGTTAGGACCAATAATGGAAGGTTATGATTTCATATCACCAGATTATGTCAGATACAAATACGATGCAACAATAACTAATAATATCTGCTATCCATTAATGTATGGATTATTCTGTCATGATATTAGAAATCCAATTGGAGGAGATTTCGCATACTCAAGGGAAATGAACAATTACTGGTTAGAAAAAGCCCACTGGACAAAAAACACATCCTTATTTGGCATAGACATCTTCATGACAACGAATGCAATTCTTGGAGGGTTTAAGGTTGCTCAATCTAATCTAGGAATCAAAGCGCACAAACCAAAAGATCCAAGCAAGTCCCTAAGCCCAATGTTCAGACAGGTGATTAGCACATTATTCAAAACAATAATTCTCAACAAAGAAAAATTGTTAGAGTTCAACAAAGTAAAAAAAGTACCTCTCTTGGGAAACTCTAAAAAAGTAGCTCCAGAAGAATTTTATGTTGATATTGAAAGCACCAAAAAAAGATTCATCAGCGGCTTTGCTAAGCACAAAGACTTAATCAAAAAGTGCATATCAAAAGAAGACTTCGCAAAAGTATGGGGATGCGCCTATCATAACAAAGTCTACCTACCTCAAGAATTATGGACAAAAATTGTTTACGACTATATCATTACATATAAAAAATATGAATCAAACTCCTCAGAAATACTTCAATCATTTACCCCATTATGGTTTGCACGTATCTACTCATTCATCAATGATACAATTGACATGAATACAGAAAAAGCAGATATCTTTGTACAAAACCAAGCAAAAGAATTCTTCAAACAGCGCCACTACCTTTTAGATAGACTATAACTTAATAACAACCCCAATATCAGCAACATTACTACCAGTCAAACCAGTAAAAACTAAATCATCCATCTTCTTAAAAAAAGCATAACTACTATTCTCCCTAAGAGCCCTATTAACATCCAACCCTAACCGATTAGCCTTCTCAAGAGACTTACCATCAACAACAGCACCAGCAGTATCAGTAGGCCCATCAATACCATCAGAACCAATACAAATCAAAACAGAATCATCCAACTTAGAAATCTCAGGTATAGCACCTAAACACAACTCCTGACACCTACCCCCTTTCCCCTTACCTCTAACCGTAACCGTAGTCTCACCAGCAAACAAATAAGCAATTCCATTACTTTTTCTTATTTTCTTATTTTCTAACGATTTATTAGATCTTTCATTTAATGGTATTTTTTTATTGATTATTTTTTTAATTAAATTTTTTCCAACTAATTTTGCCTCACCCTTCAAAGTATTAGTCAAAACAACCGGCTTAAAACCCAACAACAACGCCTTCTTCCTCATACCCTCAAGCGCAACCGTATTATTCAACAACAAGATATTATCAACATTCCCTAAACCCTTACCAACAGTTGGTCCAGATGCAATTGTACTAAGGGAGTCACCAACAACATCAGAAAAAATCAAAGAAACAATCTTAGCCTTAGTTAATTTAGCCAACTTCCCACTCTTAACATTAGACAATCCCTTACGAATCATATTCAACCTATTAATATCAATCCCAGAACTAAAATGCTTATTCACAGAACTCAAATACTTCTCAAAACCAATATTCGGATAACAAAGTAAAGCAGAACCTCCACCAGACACCAAACAAATAACCAAATCATCCTCACTTAACCCCTTAACCAACTCAACAATCTTCTTAGTACCCTTAACATTCCCCAAAGTAGGCACAGGATGAGTCCCTCTAATAACTTTTATCTTCTTCAACCTAATCTTCTTAGTAGAAATTATAATCCCATCATCAATCTTCCCACCCATTATCCTCTCCAACTCCTTCCCCATCAAAGAAGAAGCCTTACCAAAACCAACCACAACTATTCTCTTATATTTCTTAAGATTTATTTTCCTAATTTTATTCTTAAAGTTTTTAACAATTAAATTATTATTCTTCAAGTTAACTTTATCCCTAATAATCCTCTCAGTATTAATTGCATCTAATCCAGAATTAATTATCTCTAACCCTTTCTTCCGTAAAGAGCTAGAACCCAACTTCTTAAGGTTCCTTATCACCATCTTACCTCTTCTTTTTTCTCTAAAGTGCCATCCACGAAGGATTCTTCTTAAACTTTCTTCTATACTCAGGTATAGTAATTATTGGAGGCCTTTGTTTATCAATTATCTTCATATGTTTAAGATAATACCTACTTTCTTTATCAGTTGTAATGATTTTATATATAGTCTTAATACTCCCAACATGTATCAATTTCCCAAGAGTATTAGCTCTCTTAGCAAAAACACCTAAAATTGCAAACGCCATCCTACTCAAACTAGCTAAACTCTGATTCCTATGAACTCTCCGAAGTAAATCAACTTGAGCCATAGCCCTTAATCCAAACTTCTTCCTCATATCAATAAGCATAGCTGTTTCAACACCATATCCTGTAAAATAAGGTATCTTCTCAAAAGCAGTTCTCCTTCCAGCACCTTCCCCACTTAAAGGCTGAATAAAACCGGCTAACCGAGGAAAGTACATATTAAACAATGGCCTTATCAACAACTCAGTTACTCTGCCACCACCTAATGACTCTAATTTATCACCAATTTTGATTGGTCTTTTGTAGAATGGTTTAACAAACTTAAGTTTATCATTTGTCAATAAAGGCCCAACCAACCCATAAACAAACCTCGGATGAATATTCTTAATATCAGCATCAACCCAGCAGACAATAGTTCCTTTAGCAACATGCAGAGCCTTCCAAAGATTTTCTCCCTTACCTCTGAAATCTCCTTGTTTTTTTAGAACCTCAGAAGCCGCAATAGCAATTACTCCATGCTTCTTTGCAATGTCTAAAGTCTCATCAGTACTTCCAGAATCCATAACAATTATCTCATCAATTAGTCCATGTTTATCCATTAAATTACTCTTAAGGACAGAAATAACCTTTCCAATAGTATCAGCTTCATTTAAAGTGGGGATAATTAGACTAATAACTTGCTTCTGCTTATTTTTAAGCTCAACCAATCTCTTAATATTTGAAAAACTAGAAGCCTTAAATCTGTACTTCTCAAACCATTCAGGTACGTTCATATTTCTCCCCCTAAATCGATTTTAACCCCCCTCCATTTATATAACTTATGTTTTGTTTTTTCAGCCAAGAAGGAAAAGTTTTTAAATGCTCCTAATTTTCACTACCCAGATGGCAGAAACTAAAGAAGAGAAGAAAATATTAAAAGTAAAGCATAAGAAATGGTTCCAGATTATTGCACCTAAGCTACTTAGGGAGAATCCACTAGGGGAAACACTAGCCAACGAACCAAACGAACTTATTGGTAAAACTGTAAGCGTAAATCTAATGAATCTTATTAATGATTCAAAAAAACAAAACATCAACATCAAATTCCAGATAAAATCAATTAAAGAAGATAAAGCATTAACTGAAATTATAGGTTATGAAATAATCCCTGCTTCTCTAAAGAGACTTATCAGAAAGGGTAAAAAACGGGTGGACATCTCATTCATTTGCCACACATCAGATAACAAGAGAATAAGAGTTAAGCCAATCCTATTAATCAAGATCACCACAAAAGGTTCTACTGAAACAAGTTTAAGAAAAGAGACAGTTGATTTCTTGACTAAAACCTTAAAGAAATCAAGTTATGAAGACATTTTAAACGGTCTAGTTTCTCACAAACTTCAAAGTTTCTTAAAATCACACTTAAGAAAGATTTATCCTTTAGGTATCTGTGAAATAAGGTACCTAGCAATTGAAGAACTAAGAAAGATTGAAGGATTAGAAGAAGAAGTTGAGATAGTTGAAGATAACGAAGAACCAAAAGAGACCAAGCCAGCAGAAGAGAAACAAGAAGAGACAAAAGAAGAATCAAAACTTTCGAGTGAAAACGAGAAAGGGTTAGAGATGTCAGAAAAGCGAAGCTTTTCTGAGCATGCTCAGAAATCTTCGATTTCAGACAAGCCTAAAGATTCTCAAAGATCAGAAAAAGAAGAGAAAAAAGAAGCTGAACCAGTAGAAGAAAAACCAGAAGAAAAACCAGAACAATCACCAGTAGAAGAAAGCTCAGGAACAGAACCAAAATCCGAAGAAGCTCCTAGTTCTGAATAGTAATATTTATTAACCATCATCTAAATTATACTTATATGAATAAAATTTTATTAACTGCAATACTAGTGCTGTTTTTAACATCTTGTTCAACCGAACAAACCAATACCAACGAACCAATCACAATCCAACAGGAGGCCAAAACTATGATACTAACAAGCAAAGACTTTGAGAATGAAGATCAAATCCCGAAAGATTTTACATGTCAGGGTACAAATAAAAATCCACATTTAAAGTGGGAAGACGCACCATCGGAAACAAAAAGCTTCGCATTAATTGTAGATGACCCAGATGCTCCAACCAGTACATGGACACACTGGTTAGTTTATGACATTCCAGCAGATGTAGCGCAGATACCTCAAAACTCAGTTCCAGGTAAACAAGTTACAAATGATTTAGGAAAAGAAGAGTACGGAGGTCCATGTCCACCAACAGGAACTCACAGGTATTTCTTCAAGCTCTACGCATTAGACATAGAATCATTAACAGACGTGACAAAAGACAACTTCTTAGAAAAGATAGAAAAACATACCCTAGCAAAAGCTGAATTGATGGGAACTTACAAGAAGGAAAAATAGCCCTAGGCAGACTTTCGCACTGATTGCGAGCGTTTAGCGAGCACGTGGGGCTTTATGCCGCACCTTGCGTGTCGACCGAGCGTAATCAGTCGTTCGAACTGCCGCCAAAAGGCCCAGAACCTCTTATCCTTGACCACTAGACTATAGGGCTATAACATAAAAGTATTAAAATCACATTTAAAAACTTTCCCAAAATACAAAAGATTAAAAACATCCAAGAATTCTATAATCTATCATGAAAAAGTTAATTTCACAAGGAGCAGAAGCAAAGATTTTCCTAGAAAAAAGCACAATAACTAAAGACAGATTCAGGAAAACATACAGGATAGAAGAAATAGATAACAAACTAAGAAAGTCAAGAACAAAAAAAGAAGCAAAAATCCTTGACAAACTTAACCTTATCAGTTTCCCAGCCCCTAAACTAATATCCTCAGATGACAAACAAACATTAGAGATGGAATACCTAAAAGGGGAAGAACTAAAAGACGTCTTAGAAAAAGGCAATTACATCAAACTTTCAGAAGAAATTGGAAAAAAAGTAGCAACCCTACACAATAACAACTTAATCCACGGAGACCTAACAACCTCAAACATGATATACCAAGACCAAATATACTTCATAGATTTCGGCTTATCATTCACCTCATACAAAGTAGAAGACATGGCAATTGACCTACACCTATTAAGACAAGCATTAGAATCAAAACATCACAAAATCTGGGAAAAATCCTTCAACACAATAATAAAAACATACCAAAAAGAATCAGAGAAAGGAAAGGAAGTTTTAAAAAGACTAGAAGTAGTAGAAACCAGAGGACGTTATAAAAAAAGAAAATGAACATAATAACCTCAAAAGACAAACAAGAAATAGAAAAAATAAAGCAAAGATCAAAAGAAAACTTAGAGTTAGCTCTAAATAAAGTAAAACCAATAATTAAGGACGTAAAAACATTCAAAGATAAATCACTAATTAACTACTCCAAAAAATTCGATTCAGCAGAATTAACAAAAAGCCAAATTCAAGTCTCAAAACAAGAAATTGAAAAAGCATACAAAAAAGTTGACAAAAACATCATAAAAGCAATAAAGCAAGCAAAAGAAACAATCAAACAGTGCGCAGAATTACAATTACCAAAAGAGTGGAAAAAGCAGATAAGAAAAGGGATAACTGTTGGACAATTAATAAGACCTCTTGACAGCGTAGGATGCTACGTACCTGGAGGAAACTTCCCCTTACCATCAACTGCTTTAATGACAGTAATCCCAGCAAAAGTAGCAGGAGTTAAAGAAATAATTGTCTGCACTCCACCAAAGGAAAACATTGACACAATAATCGTAGCAGCAGACATAGCAGGAGCAGACAAAATATTCAGAGTAGGTGGCGCACAAGCAATTGCAGCAATGGCCTACGGAACAGAAACAATTCCAAAAGTTAACAAAATAGTTGGTCCAGGAAATATCTTTGTAACAGCAGCAAAAAAACTAGTCTACGGAGATGTAGGATTAGATTTCCTAGCAGGCCCTTCAGAGATAATGATATTCGCAGAACAAGGAGATGAAAAAATAATCGCAGCTGACCTTATCTCACAAGCAGAACACGATGTCTTAGCATCAAGCATACTAGTAACAACAAACAAAGAACTAGCAGAAAAAGTAAAAGACGAAGTCAAATCACAATTAAACAACCTATCAACATCCACAATAGCCTCAAAATCAATCAACACTTACGGAGCAATAATCATAGCAGACAATATAGACCAAGCATTCGATTTGATCAATGATTTTGCTCCTGAACACCTAGAAATCATAAGCGACGACCAAGAGCTACTAAAAAAAGTAAACAACGCAGGAGCAATATTCCTAGGCCCCTACAGCGCAGAAGCAGTAGGAGACTATGCTATAAACAACCACGTCCTACCAACAGGACAATTTGCAAAAAGCAGGGCAGGATTAAGCACCCTAGATTTCATAAAAACACCTTCATTCCAACACTTAACAAAAGAAGCATTAAACAGCCTAAAAGAAACAATAACCACAATAGCAAAAACAGAAGGCCTAGATGCACACAGAAAGTCAATAGAAGTAAGGTTTAAATAGTACCACTTCTGATAGTGATAATATTAACCAAAAAATGATTTTACCAAAAAAAGCAGTACAGGAAATGGAACCTTACGACCCCCCATTAGAGGGAAGAAGAGATAAACTTAGATTAGACTTCAGCGAAAACACAGTAGGACCTTCTCCAAGAGTTCTAAAAGCATTAGAAAAGCTAAATGACAACGAGTTTGCCTGCTATCCAGAATATACTAAGTTCATCAACAAAATAGCATCAAATATAAACGTATCGCCTCAAGAAATATTGTTAACAAACGCAAGCGACGAAGCAATCAAAGTAATATACGATACTTACATAGAAAAAGGAGACGAAATAGTAATCCCAATACCCACATTTACAATGTTCAGAGTTTATGCAGATATTGCAGAGGCAAAGGTAAAGAGTGTTTCATACGCAAAAAACCTTACATTCCCAACAAAAAAAGTACTTGACGCAATAACTAAAAAAACAAAAATACTAATCTTAGTTAACCCAAATAATCCAACAGGAACTCCAATTGAAAAAAAAGATTTATTCAAGATTGTAGAAAAGGCAGCAAAAACAGAAACCATAGTAATCATAGACGAAGCTTATTACCAATTCAGCGAAGAAACAGCACTTGGCCTAATAGGAAAATTCGACAATCTATTCATTCTTCAAACATTCTCAAAAGCATATGGTTTAGCAGGATTAAGATTGGGCTACATTGCATCAGACCCAGATAACATTAAAAACCTAAAAAGAGTAGCTTCACCTTATTCAGTAAATACAGCAGCAATGGTTGCAGCATCAACAGCAATAGATGACCAGGATTACTTAAAGTGGTATGTGGGTGAAGTAAAGAAAGGAAAGAAAGTGCTCGAAGAAGGATTAAAACAACTCAAAATAAAAACATTCCCAACAACAGGTAACTTCTTAATCGCAAACTTCGGAAAAAAAGCAATAGAAATCAAAGACCAACTTAAAGAAAAAGGAATCCTAGTCAGAGACAGAAGTCATTTACCTTTACTAAAAGACTGCCTCAGAGTAAGCATTGGAACAAGCTCACAAGCAAAACAATTCATCCAGACACTAAGGGAAATCCTTGGAAAATGAATAACGGATTATTGATATTTCTATCATTAACTGGCTTCCTAGCCCTATATTGGATTTTATTCGGACAATGGAATCATAATAAAGTGATGAGGGAAGCCGAAAGGAAAGCAGAAGAGAAACAAGATAAAAAATGAGATATTTACCATTAATCTTACTATTAATAATCTTAACGGGGTGTACAGACATGGAACAAAAACCAAAAAAAGAGTACGACATCAAAGATTATGAAGTTGCAACATTTGCAGGCGGATGTTTCTGGTGTACAGAAGCTGCTTTCGAAGGCAGCGAAGGAGTAATAGATGTTTATTCCGGATATACTGGTGGAGATAAAGTTGACCCGACTTATGAAGAAGTTACAACTGGCACAACTGGACACCATGAAGCAATCCAAATTGTCTACGATCCTAAAATCGCCACATACGAAACATTACTCGATCTTTTCTGGAAATCAATAGATCCAACTGATGATGAAGGCCAGTTTGTAGACCGTGGCTCACAGTACAAAACAGCAATCTTCTACCATACTGAAGACCAGAAGAAAGCAGCTGAAAAATCAAAGAAAGATTTAGACGAATCAGGAACACTCAAAAAACCAGTTGTAACTAAGATTCTGCCACTAAAAGACTTCTACAAAGCAGAAGAATACCATCAAGATTACTCTCAAAAACGAACAGTCCAATATAAGATCTATGAAGCAGGCTCTGGCAGAAAACAAACATTAAAAAGAATCTGGGGATAATGAAAAAGAAACCAAAATTAACACCTCTACAAGAGGAAGTAACCCAAAAGTGCGGTACAGAACCACCTTTCAAAAACGAATACTGGAATAACAAGAAAGAAGGAATTTATGTCGATATTGTTTCAGGAGAACCATTATTCAGCTCAACAGACAAATTTAAATCAGGAACCGGCTGGCCATCCTTTACCAAACCATTAGACCAAAAAAACGTAGTAAAGAAGCAAGACAAAACATTAGGGGTGACAAGAACTGAAGTTAAGAGCAAAAAAGCATCCTCACATCTCGGCCACGTCTTTGATGACGGCCCACCTCCCACCAAAAAAAGATACTGCATAAATTCAGCTTCACTAAATTTCATACCAAAAGAAGACCTAGAAAAAGAAGGATACAAAA
>Ga0187827_10009844_pt1 | contig 10043 bp, 5 predicted proteins | sample ETNtaG_39_FD_167969 | JGI IMG/M metagenome (GOLD analysis project Ga0187827, IMG submission 167969) | Marine microbial and viral communities from oxygen minimum zone, Eastern Pacific Ocean - ETNP2014_SV_150_PacBio MetaG (Illumina Assembly) | ecosystem: Environmental > Aquatic > Marine > Hypoxic... | reverse complement strand
TCCATGGAAGAGGCCGTGCGCATGTTGCGCATGCGCATCCCGAATGTATATGCCATCTTTTTTCTGGAAACGATGAAATACCTGCAGCACAGCGGCGGGGTGGACACATCCCAGGCAACGCTCGCGGACATGCTCGGGGTAAAACCGATTATCGCGCTTGAGTCAGGTAAACTCATTCCTTTTGAAAAAGTACGCACGCGCACGCAGGCTCTGGAAAGACTAATTGAGTTTGCGAGCGAATTTCCACAGATTGAACAATTAGCAGTGTTGCGCGGGCGTGCACGCGTGGCCAGCGCCGCGCGCCAGTTGCGCTCACGAGTGGCGGATGCGTACCCGGATGCGCGCATCACAAACGCAATCTTCGGCCCCGCCCTAGCAGCCCTTGTCGGCCCAGACGGCCTCGGAATCATCCTGTGCGAAGCGGGTGATTGACGCGAGAGGTTGTGATGACGCTGACCAAGTGAGATCGGCAGCATGAGCACCGCTCACAATACCCTGCGAAAGATTCTCAACGCCGAAGCCGCCGGGGGCCACGCCAACAAAGCAGTAATCGGCGGATTGGATAAACTTGCGCCCCTCTGGGAGAAACAGGCGCGCGCCGCCGGGTTCGGCGACGATTTTATTGCTGCCGTGCTGGCGAAGCTGCAGCGCTACTCCACGCTGCCGCCGCCGAAACGCGCACATGCAGTGAAGGAACTACTCGCCATGGTGGCGACAGGCGCGGCTCCAGAGGCAACTGACCGCCCTGAGCAGACCACGCCGCCGGCTAGGACGGAACCCGCGCAAGCGCCTGCGCCTCCAGCCGCCAGTGAGCCGGACGCAACGTTTACGCTGGACACGCCGCTCACAGTCGTGAGCGGAATCGGTCCCAGCCACGCCGAAAAATTGAAGAAGCTCGGGCTGCATTGCGTTCAAGACGCACTGCAGCATTTCCCGCATCGCTATGTGGATTATTCCGCGCTCAAGCCCATCAACCGCCTGCGATACCGCGACGAGGTGACCATCATCGGCAGCGTGCAGCACACGCGCTTGCGCCGGAAACGCGGCGGAAAGGTGCAAATAGTGGAGAGTGATTTCGGCGATGGCACCGGCACAATCCAATGCAACTGGTTTAACCAACCCTGGTTGGAAAAACAACTGTGGCCCGGCCGCCAGATCCAAGTCTCAGGCCGCATCGATTTGTTTCTCGGACGCAAAGTTCTCTCCAATCCCGATTGGGAGCCCGTGGACGCCAAGGCGCTGCACACGGGGCGCATCGTGCCAGTCTACGGTCTGACTACGGGCATCACCGCCAAAACCATGCGCCGCTGGATGCACACCGTGGTCGCGGGCGCGGCGGAAGGGGTTCCCGACCCGCTTCCGGAGGAAATGCGCGCGCGCCTGAAACTGCCGCCGGTGGATGTAGCCCTGCGCGGAGTGCACTTCCCGGATTCGCAGGCACATCTCACAGATTCGCGCCGCCGCATGGCTTTCGCCGAGCTACTGACAATGCAATTGGGAATGCGCCGCCAGAAAAACCGCTGGCAAGCCCGCGCCGGACAGCCGCTTTCCGGCGATGAGGACTGGCTTTCCACGGCGGTCGCGGCGCTGCCCTTTGAACTTACCGCGGCGCAGCAGCGCGCTCTAACGGCGGTACTCAAAGACCTTGCCGGCCCCACACCGATGTGCCGCCTGCTGCAGGGAGACGTCGGTTCCGGGAAAACGGTTGTCGCCGCTCTGGCTCTGGCTATCGCCGCGCGCAACGGCGCGCAGGGCGCGTTGATGGTCCCGACCAGCATTCTGGCAGAGCAACATTTTCAGAGCGTGCGCGCATTGCTTTCCAAGATTCCGGACCTCGATCTCGGCGGAGACGGGCTGCCAGCTGTCAGGCTATTGCTGGGCGCAACCCCTCAGGCCGAGCGAAGCGAACTCGCCGCCGGTCTGGAGAACGGCCGTGTCAAGATCCTCATCGGCACGCATGCGCTCATTCAGGAATCGGTTGAATTCTCCAATCTAGCGCTGGCCGTGGTGGATGAACAGCATCGCTTCGGCGTAACGCAGCGCGCCGCCCTGCGCGAAAAAGGCAATGAACCACACCTACTGGTGATGACCGCCACCCCTATTCCGCGCTCGCTGGCGCTGACTGCGTACGGCGACCTTGACTTGAGCGTTATCGATGAGCTACCGCCCGGCCGGCGACCGGTGGAAACACGCGTGATTTACCCGCTGGAGCGCCAACGGGCGTACAATTTCGTGCGCGCTCACATTAATAAGGGGTGGCAGGCATTTCTGATTTTCCCGCTGGTGGAAGAATCGGAGAAGCTGCAAGAGAAAGCAGCCGTGGAGGAACACGAGCGGCTGAAAAAAGATGTCTTTCCAGACTTGCGCCTTGGGCTGCTTCACGGCAAAATGAAAGCGGTAGAGAAAGACACTGTGATGAGCAATTTTCGCAACGGTGAAACCGATATCCTTGTAGCCACCACCGTGGTTGAAGTCGGTGTTGACATACCCAACGCCTCTATAATGGTGGTGGAGGGCGCCGACCGCTTTGGGCTGGCGCAGCTGCATCAGTTGCGCGGGCGCGTCGGTCGAGGCGGCCAGAAATCATATTGCCTGCTGGTGTCGGAGGGGAAAAACGGCCGCGCCCCGCGCAGCGATGACCTTGCCGGCGAGCGCTTGAAAGCGATGGAATCTACCACGGACGGATTCGTACTGGCAGAAAAAGACCTGCAGTTACGCGGGCCTGGCGAGTTTCTCGGAACCCGCCAGGCAGGCTTCCACCTGCAGTGGGCCAGCCTGAGCGACATGGCACTGATAGACCTGACCATCAACGTAGCAGAGCGGATGCTGCAACAGGACCCGCAACTGGAGCAGCCCGAACACCGCCTGCTGGCCGAGCAAGCCACCCAGAGCATGGATAGCGGCGCGGGCAAGATAAGCTGACGCCATGACCCTGCGAGCAGTCTTCCCCGGCACCTTTGACCCAATCCACTACGGCCACATCGACATTGCGCGCCGGGGGTGCGCGCTTTTTCACGAAGTGGTGGTGGCTGTGCACGAACGCCCGCTAAAATCGTTGCTTTTCTCTCCGGAAGAGCGCATCGAGCTGGTGCGCACCGCGTTCGCGGATGAGGCGCGAATATCGGTGCAGGGCTATCGCAATCTCACAGTGGATTTCTGCGAATCTATCGGCGCGAAGGTGCTGCTGCGGGGGTTGCGCGTGTTCTCCGATTTCGAGCACGAATTCCGCATGGCGCTGGCCAACCGCCGCCTCGCGCCCAGGATAGACACCGTTTCGCTGATAACCAGTGAGAAGCACACATTTCTGAATTCGACCACCGTGCGCGAGATTGCCTCACTTGGCGGAGACGTGAGTTCAATGGTACCGGAATTCGTGCGAGAAGCGTTGGGAGAAAAATTCTCCATCGCCCGCGCCGCCGGCAAAGACGTGTACAATAGTCCTCGCGACTGACGCGCTAATGGATTAGGCACACGGAGCGAACGCCCATGGACATATTGCATCTGGTAGACCGACTGGAGAACATTGTTCACGAGTCGCGCACAATTCCATTATCGCGCAAACTGCTGCTGGACGAAGACAAGTTGATAGACATCATCGACCAGATGCGCGTTTCCATTCCCGACGTGGTAAAGCACGCTCAAAAGGTCACCGCGGAACGGGACCGGCAGCTGGCACAGGCACAGGAGGAAGCGGACCGCATCCGGCAGCTGGCAAAGACGGAAAGCCGCGCAATCCTGGAGAATGACCAGATTACCAAAGGCGCTCGCATCCGCGCTGAGCAAATCCTAGAAGAAGCGGAACGGCAGGCCGCAAGGACTCGCGCCGACGCCGACCATTACGTGCTCGACAAGTTCGGGCGCATGGAACACCAGCTGCTTAACGTAATCCAGCAGGTACGCAATGGCGTCCAGATGTTGCGCGAGCCAGAGGGCCCGGCGGACACTCCGGCAGCCGAGGAATCTGCTTGACAGGATTTTCAATCCACCCTTATAATTCGCCCAGCCTCGGGAAGGTGGCAAGAGATGACTCCATTACCGAAACGAAAGCACTCCAAGGGTCGCCGCAACCGGCGGCGCGCACACGACGCACTGCAGCCGCCGCAGCTGGCCGTCTGTGCCAACTGTGGCGAACTTCACCGTTCTCACCACGTTTGCGAGCATTGCGGGCACTACGGCGGACGCGCGATAATCGAGGTGGAACGCTAATCCCTCCTCGCCTTTCGTCGCCTTTCGTCATAAAAGGCCGTCTTCAGCACGGCCTTTTTGTTTGAGTATGCTCGCTCCCGGCACAACTGCATTTCTGTTCCCCGGTCAGGGCTCCCAGTTTGTGGGCATGGGCCGCGAGCTGGCTGAAAGTTCTCCAGCCGCGCAGCATGTGTTCAAATCGGCGGACCGGTTGCTAGGAATAGACCTTTCCGCCCTGTGCTGGCATGGCCCGGCCGATAAACTGAATGACACGCACAACACGCAGCCCGCGCTTTACGCTTGCAGCCTGGCCGCCTTGGCGGCCCTACGCGCGGATGTCGGCGATTTCACGCCTGCTTTTGCGGCTGGGCATTCGCTTGGCGAAATCACCGCGCTAGCAGCAGTGGGGGCTCTCAGTTTCAAAGACGGCCTCCAACTGGTGCGCGAGCGTGGCCGGTTGATGAACCTCGTCGGCGAGCGTCAGCCCGGAGGCATGGCGGCCATCATTCGATTGGAGCGAGAGCAGCTGGTTGAGATATGCGCGCAGGCAAGTAAAGAAAGTGGGCTTCAGGTTCAGGTGGCCAATGACAACTGCCCTGGCCAACTGGTGGTTTCCGGACACGTACCCGCGCTTGAGAAGGCCATGGAACTGGCCAGCGCTGCCGGCGCGCGCCGCGCAGTGCGTCTGCCGATTTCCATCGCGGCGCACTCTCCGCTGATGGAATCCGTCGTGGCGGAATACCGCGACGCAGTGCAGGGCCGGCACTTCAGCGCGCCCGATGCGCCGGTCATCGCCAACACCACAGTGGAACCGATAACCACGGCGGAGGCCATGCGCGCAGAACTTAACGCTCAGCTCACCGCCCCGGTACGCTGGCGCGAAAGCATGCTGCGCCTGCTTTCCGAGGGCATAACCAATTTCGTCGAGCTCGGGCCGAAGGATGTGCTCACCGGACTGTTGCGGCGCATTGAGCGCAGCGCCAACGCGCGCGCGGTGGGTACGCCGGAGGCCATAGCAGCGCTGGTATCCGGATGAGAACTGCTGTCGTTCAATCCCGGCGAAAAGCGCACACGTAGCGGATGCTCCGCCGCCTGACGCGCCTCGAACTGCAGGGTTACAAGACCTTTGCCACCAAGACCGACATCGAATTCGGTGATGTGACCTGCATCGTCGGGCCGAACGGTTCCGGAAAAAGCAACATCGCTGACGGCGTGCGCTGGGTGCTAGGCGAGCAATCCTACTCGCTCTTGCGCGGCCGCAAAACAGTCGATATGATTTTCTCCGGCTCGGAACAGCGCTCCCGCGCCAGCATGGCCTCCGCCACCATCGTCTTCGACAATTCTGATGGTTGGCTACCGATTGATTTCTCCGAAGTCAGCCTGACCCGGCGCGCCTATCGCGATGGCCAAAATGAGTATCTGCTCAATGGGCAGAAGACGCGCCTGCGCGATGTGGCCGACCTGCTCGGAAAAGTCGGCCTGGCGCAGCGCACCTATACCGTTATCGGTCAGGGGCTAGTGGATACCGCGCTCTCGCTGAGAGCAGATGAGCGCCGCAAACTGTTTGAGGAGGCGGCCGGCATTGGTGTCTATCGTCAAAAGCGCGAGGACGCCTTGCGTAAGCTGGACCAGACCCGGCACAATCTCGAGCGTGTCTCCGATATTCTTGCCGAAATCCGCCCGCGCCTGCGCGCTCTTGAGCGTCAGGCCCGCCGCGCCCGAGAGTTCCGCCAGCTGCAAGAAGATCTGCGCCACCTGCTGCGCAGCTGGTACGGGTACCACTGGCACGCGGCCCAGCAGCTTCTCACGCAGGCGCGCCAGCAGCTTGAGAAGCGGGGATCACAGCTGGCACAGCTCTGGGAGCAGCAGCAGTCACGGTCAGAAGAAGCCGCCGCCCGGCGCGAGAAAGTTACTGCAAAAAGGGCACAACTCAGCAGCTGGCATCAGGATGCCGCCAAGCTGCATGGGGATTACCAATCACTCCACCGTGAAATTGCGGTCGCTGAGGAGCGCGCGCGCAATATTGAGCAACAGCGCGAAAGAATCCAGTCCGAATTAATGTCGCTGGATGCGGGCCTGGACGACCAACAAGCACGATTGCAGCAAGCGGAAGAAAAACACAACGAACTGGAGGGCCAGCGTGACGCCGCGCTGGCGCGACAGGCTGCTGTTCGGGAACAGCAGCAAGAACGCGAAAGCGAACGCGTTGCCCTGAAGAGCGACGAATCGCAACAGCGGCTACAGACCGCCGGTCTCGGCGAACAGCTGCTCGCACGCCGCGCCCGGCAGCAGGCGCTGCAGGACCGCAGCCGCCAACTTACGCTGGAGATTGAACAACTACAGCGAGAAGCACAACACTACGCGCAGAATCTACAGGAAGCGAGGGAGACACTTGATTCGCGCGAGAGCCAGCTTCAGCGCGAGCGCGAGGCCCACGAGACAGCCAAAACCGCGCACAATGCTCGCACTGAGCAACGCGATGCCGCCCGCACGGAGATTGAGACGTTGACGGAAAAGGTTGCCGCCGCTCTCGCTCAGATTGAGCGGCTGCAGGCCAAGAAAACGTGGCTGGCGCAGCAGCGCGCCGGCGACGGCGATACCGCTTCCGGACCGCAACGGTTGCGTCAAGCCGCCACCGGCGGACACCTGCGCGGCCACATCGGTAGCCTGATGGATCTTATTGAGACTGACCCGCAACACGAGGCCGCCATCGGCACAGTGCTTGGGAGCAGCCTGGAAGCCAGCGTGGTGAATGACTGGTCGTCCGTCGAAACCGCACTAGAGCTGCTCGACCGGCACGGAGGCCGCGTCACTCTGTTGCCGCTGGAGCAAATGCGCCCACCGCAGCCACTGCCCGCGCCCGCACAATTTGGCTTCATCGGCTGGGCAGTTGACTTAGTCAGATGCGCCCGCGAGCATCGCCCCGCCATCGCCGTCATTCTGGGGAGAGCAGCGGTATGCAAGAACCGCGCGGCTGCCCATAGAATAGCCGCAGACCTTCCGCCAGACGCGCTGGCAATCACCCTGAGTGGTGATATTTTCCGCGCGGACGGAGCCGCGATCATCGGGCGTACGGCTGAAGACCATAACCTCGCCATGGCGCGTGAGGCGCACGCGCTGCCCGATAAAATCGCCGCCGCAACGACAGAACACGCCCGACTGGAAACAGAGCACAGCGCGCGTGCTGTAGCAATGGAAAAGTCGCAGGCGCAGCTGCAAACGGCTCGAACGGAACTGGACGAGCGCCAAGAGCAAACGCAACGAGCCACCAAGGCGCGAGACACCGCGCGGCTGGAACTGGAACGCGCCCAGGCAAACGAAGAATGGAACCGCCAGCATCTTGAGACCTCGCAGGGCAGGCTGCAAGCAGCCGCGGAAGAGCTGCGGACGTGCGCGGACAAGCTGGAGGTGCTGGCGGAAAAATACGCCGAAGCTGAAAAACAGGCCGATAAACTCCAGACGAAGCTGCTCGACCTGGATGCCGATGGCCTTCCTGAAACCGTCACTGCCTGCCAGACGGAACTAGCCGTGGCCGAACGCGCACTGAAAGACGCCGACGCACGCCACGCCGAGGTGCAAGCCGCCTATGAGCGTGAGCATGTGCGCGTCGACGCGCGCCGTACTCAGGCAGAGGCCTTTGCTGCGCAGATTGTTGCGCTGCGCGAGAAGGTGGCCGAACTTAATGACCAACAGCAAGAATCTCAGCAGACGCTCACCCGATTGCAGGAACAGATTGACCCGGAAGAGGAAACCATTCACTCACTGGAAACAGAGCTGGTCACGCTTGATGGCCCCGAGGAGCAGTTTCGTGAAAAGGTGCATTCCGGAGAGCACAGCCACGCGCAGGCACAAGTTGAATTCCAACGCGCCCAAGACCGGCTGCGCACGCTTCAGTCTCAGATCAATGATGACTTCGGGTTGGCTGAACTGGAATTCGGTGAGGAGGTCACCGGATCGACCCCACTACCGTTCGATCATCTGGTGGAACATCTGGAGTATGTCTCCGAACTTCCCGAGGAAATTGAGCAGTCAATCAACCGGCGCAGAGTACAGCTGCGTCGTCTCGGCGGCATTAATCCGGAAGCGTTGCAAGAATACGATGACGTGCATGAGCGCCACGAACACCTGACGACACAGACCGAAGACCTGGAGGCCGCGTCAGCGCAGCTGCGGGAGGTAATCGCCGAGTTGGACGAGTTGATGCAACGCGAGTTCCAGAACACGTTCGATGCGGTGTCTAGAGAGTTTGAATTCACCTTTGAACGCCTGTTTCTTGGCGGCAGCGCCCGCCTGGAATTGAGTGACCCCGGCGACCTGAGCAACACTGGCGTGGAGATTATCGCGCGGCTGCCCGGTCGCCGTCAGCAGGGACTGGCGCTGCTCTCCGGTGGCGAGCGCGCGCTGGTTGCATGCGCGTTGATATTCGCGCTGCTGCGTGTCAGCCCCACCCCCTTCGCGCTGCTGGACGAGGTAGACGCTATGTTGGATGAAAGCAATGTGGGCCGCTTCCGAGCGATCCTGAGCGAGATTAGCGAGAACACCCAGTTCGTGCTCATCACGCACAATCGCCACACAGTGGAGGTAGCCGACACGGTTTACGGCATCAACATGGGCGCGGACAGCACCAGTCAGGTTATCAGTCTGAGACCGGATGAAATCGAGGAACTGGCGTAGCGGGAAAGGCTTTAGTGCATTCCCGCGCTTAGTTCGCGCCTTGATCTGCTCGTAAGCGCGCGTAGAAATCCTGTAGCGTTGGCTCCACCGGCGCAAGCGCTTCCCACCAGTCCAAGATTTCGATACTCTCCTCGGCACGCCGCTCAGAAAGCCCCTGGTCAAAAGCCAGTCGCCGGCGCTGCTCGAGCACAGACTCAGGCAGCGCACGTACCCCTTGTTCTAATATTTCGACCACATGCAACCCGAACTGGGTGGCCACCAATTCGGGGATGACACCAGTCTCAGCCGAAAACACCGCGTTCTCGAAGGCGGCCACCATCTGGCCGCGCGGAAACCAGCCGAGTTCACCGCCCGTTTTGGAATTGGAGGCGTCGGCGGAGAACTCCGCCGCAAGCACGGTGAAATCCTCGCCCGCCAGCGCACGTTCCAAAACGTCCTGAGCGGTTTCCAATTCACCCAGCGAGAGCAGAATATGGCGCGCGTGCACCTGCTGTTCCTCGGCAACATCCAGTTCTGTGGCCATGGCATCACGCACTTTCCCAATCAGCAAGCGTTGCTCAAACAGGTCGCGAAAACCGGTCTCATTCATGCCGGTATCGGTTCTGAGTGTTTCCAGATGAGCGGCATAAGTTTCCTGATACGCCGCTTCTGTGAATGAAGTGGGGGTAGGAAATGGGGTCGGCGCCGGATCACCCTCTGGTTCGGGGTCAATCACGACAGTGGGCGCCAGAGTGAGGGATTCCGCGTTGGAATCGTAGCCGAAATACGCATTTGCCGCCGCTTCGATTTCATCCGTACCCACCGTGATGCCCCGCGCGGAGGCCTCGGCACGCACTAACTCCGTGGCGATCAATTCCTCCATCACCTGTCGCGCCAGCGCGAGCGGGTTGTTCAGTTGGTCGTCAATCTGGTCCAGCCGCGCCTGCAATTGGCCGCGCTGCTCACCGGCATACTGCAGCAGCTCGGAATAGCTGATGTACTCATTCAGCAGCAGCACACGCCGATAGCGCGTCTGCTGTTGTAATGTGCGCAGTGAAATTTCACTCAGTCCGACAGCGGCGACCGCCCGGCGCGGGGTGAACCAGTACTGCTGCAATAAGCCATGGCCCAGCAGCCCGAGCACGAGCAGGGTTACCGCTGCCGTGGCCACAAGTAGCCAGACCTTGAGCCAACGCTCGCGTTGA
>Ga0187827_10009842_pt1 | contig 10043 bp, 13 predicted proteins | sample ETNtaG_39_FD_167969 | JGI IMG/M metagenome (GOLD analysis project Ga0187827, IMG submission 167969) | Marine microbial and viral communities from oxygen minimum zone, Eastern Pacific Ocean - ETNP2014_SV_150_PacBio MetaG (Illumina Assembly) | ecosystem: Environmental > Aquatic > Marine > Hypoxic... | reverse complement strand
TAAATGCTTTAACAAGTGAGGATTTTAAAAAAATTCTAAGAGAGCCTGATAATAGTTTAATTAAACAATATAAAGCTTTGTTAAAAACTGAAAAAATTAATCTTGAATTTACTGATGATGGAATTGAAACCATCGCAGAGCTGGCTACAGAAGTTAATTCCAGTGTAGAAAATATAGGAGCAAGAAGACTGCACACTATTATAGAAAAAGTCCTAGATGAAATAAGTTTTACTGCCACAGATAGAAGTGGTGAAAAAATTATTATCGATAAAAAATATGTTCAGAAAAACCTGGGTGAATTAGTTAAAGACACTGACTTGTCAAAATTTATTCTATAACTTCTTCAGAAATATATAAAATGCACCTTCGCCGCCATCTTTTATTTCTGCTTTTAACATATATTTAATTTTACTTTTAATTTTTAAGTTAGCATTTATATAATCGGGTACTGAATTTTTTAATATACTTAAATCTTTAGAAACATATGGATTATTACTAGTTTTGGATCTTAAACCCTTGCCTGTTATAATTATAATCTTCTCAACACCTTCCATAAAGTATTTATCAATAAGTATTTCAATTTTTTTATTTGCCTCCTCTAAAGACAGGCCATGCAAATCAACTTTTCTAATTTTTTGTGTAGATGTTTTTTTTTGATCTAAATAATAATCTTTATTTTCAATCGTTTCTTTGCTTAAAGTAAATTTTTTCCATGCTCTAACATCTTCTGGTTTGATTTTTTTATTCAAATTAAATTTGGGTTTCTACTAAATACCAGTTCGGATTTCTGCTCCACATGTTTTTTGAAAATTTCCAAACATCTTTGACCGTTTTAATTATATCTGGGTTACCCTCTACAACATTATTATTTTTATCTTTTTTGCAAGTTATGATCTCACTGACAAAGTTCACCGTAAAAGTATAATTATTATCTTTTTTTTCAAAATTCTTAATTTCAGCAGACTTAACACCAACAAATGTTAGTTCCGATTTTAAGTTTTCTTTTTTTCTATAATCAATTTCATCAGAAAAATTTTGGAATATTTTTTTATTTAGAAGAGGTTTTAAAGCTTTTTTATCACCATTGGCAAAAGAAGTAATAATCATTTCATAGGCTTTTTTTGCACCTTTAATAAACTGTTCTTTCGCTGTATTATCAAGTTTAACTGAGCTTAGATCAACAACTTTTGTTTCGCTACCACTTTGTGTTACCTTTTTGCCAAAAAAATCCCCAAAATCTTTTTTTTCATGACCGGTTCTTCGGCCAAGTATTCCTCTTAACCTTAAGACAATAAATCCCGCTATTATTGCCAACAAAATAATATCAAGATATTCGAAACTACTATTCATATGTTTTTTGTAACATTTTATTTTATTCAGTATAATGCTTTATATCAATCTGCAAAATATATATTCTAAAAAAAATGAACATACTCCTGATACTTGTTATAGGCATTCCATTAATTGAAATATATTTATTTATTAAGATTGGATCCGCAATTGGTACTTTAAATACCGTTGCATTTACAATAATTACTGCCCTAACAGGAATTATATATGCAAGACACGAAGGATTTAATACCTTAAAATCGGCTTTTCCTCAGTTGGCTAGAGACGAGATTCCAATCTATGAAATTATTACCGGAGCAACGATAGCTTTTGCTGCATTTCTTCTAATTCTTCCAGGGTTTGCAACGGATTTTTTAGGCTTTTTATTAATATTTCCTTTCACTAGAAAATTAATTATAGCAAAGTTTGCAAAAAGATCTGATACATACAAAAAAACAAAAAAAGACATTATCGAAGGTCAATATGAAGATTTGGACAAAGATTTAGAATGAAAAAAAAATATAAAATTTTAGCTGAATTTGCAAAAGATGTTTCCCATGAGACACCTGACATTGAAACATATCTCCAAACAAAAGACAATATCTTAAAATATAATTTAACCCTGGATATTAATAGTAAGTTTTTAAAAAATAAAATGATGGAAGTAAATATTATTTCAAAATTTCAAGAAACTAATTTGGAGAAAAAAAGGTCTAATTTTGAAATTACTTATACGGCAATAGTTAGAATTGATGAAAATGTTAAAAATGAAAAAGAAATGGAACAAATTGTTTTGAGCGATGTACCAAATGAAATTTACCCAAGACTAGAGGATTTGTTTGTTTCATTGATAAATAAATCTGGTTTTCCGGAGGTCAAGATTGAAAAAAAAGTTGATTTTGAAAAGCTATATAAAGAAAAATTAAATTAATTAAAAAAAATTTTTCTTTAATTCGTTTTTCAAAAACTTATCATGTAATTGTGTTTCTTCAAATGTGGGTTTGATAATTTTTTTTGAATATTTTGTAAATTTAGCATCTTTTTTTTTTAAGAACTCAACATCATTATGTATTGAAAAATCCAGAGTAGGTTCTTTTTGGTCTATTAGATTGATATAAACTTTGGACAATAATTCACAATCTGTTAATGCGTTGTGTTTTTGTCTTTTTGAATAGTCAATTCTAAATTTTCTACATAAAGAATCCAAATTAATAGCGGATCCTGGAAATTTTTTTCGAGCCAATTCCAAGGTATCAATAACCCTGTTTTTTTTTATTGTACTTTTGCCAATTATCGTTAATTCATTGTTTAGATGTGAAAGGTCAAAGTCTGCATTGTGAATAATCAATTTTTTATCACTTATAAATTCTAAAAAATCATTGGCAATTTCTGAAAATTTTTTTCTTTTTAATAAGAATTCATCTGAGTAACCATGAATTTTAAATGCATCCTCAGAGACTTTCCTTTCGGGATTCAACAAACAACGAAAAAATCTTTTAGTGGGGATTTGATCATTAAGCTCTAAACATCCTATTTCAACTATTCTGTGACCATCTTTTACTGAAAGACCAGTGGTTTCTGTATCTAACACAATTTCGATCATTTTATAAAATTTTTTCTAAAACCTGTTTAACATTTTCTTTAATAGAATTGTTCCTAAAATTATTTTTTATCACAAAATTCGATTGCTGTTTTTTAAATTCTACGGGAAGTTGAAGTTCTTTTAATTTTTTTAGTATTCTTAAACTAAAATTTAGTTTTTTTTTTAACCTTTTATTAATTTCTTTTTTTTTGGCATCTACAAATATTAAAATATCATCCTTTTTATTAATTTTATTTTCCATTAGCAACGGAATATCTAAAACAATAATTTTTTTATTTTTATTTTTTTTAATAAAATTATTCATTCTAGAGCGAACCTCTGGATGAATAATTTTATTAATTTTTTTGAGATTATATTCATCCTCCATAATGGCCTCAAAAAGTTCACTTTTTTTTACAGGGAAAGAAGTTATATAATTAGGAAGTGTTTTTTTAAGTTTGTTGTAACATTTTCTGCTTTTTCTATATAGTTTAGCAACCTCGGTATCGGCATTAAAAACTGGATAACCAAATTGTTTTGCTACGTAACTTTTTCCAGAACCAATATCTCCAACAATCGCTAGTCTAATCATCAATCTAATAATCTATTATCAATTTTTGGCAAAATATTGTGCCAAATTCTAAATGCTAATTGAGCTTGGTAAATAAACATCATCTTACCGTTTTCAATTTGATTACCAAACTTCTCTGCCTCCAAAAGAAATTTTGTTTTGCTTGGATTATAAATAATATCATAAAATAATTTATTTGTTCCAATATCAGCATAGTTTAATTTTATCTGATCAGTATTTTTCAGACCTAAGCTTGTGGCATTTATTATCATATTGAAATCAGGATTTTTTCCCCAATCTACAATCTCTAAATCCGTGTATTTTTTTTTTAAATCGTCAGCTTTTTTTTTGGTCCTGTTGCTTAAAAAGATTTTGGCTACTCCCAACCTTTTTAAGGCTAAAATAATTGAAGGAACCACTCCTCCGGCTCCCAAAATAAATACGTTCTTATTTTTTAAATCATAACTAATATATTTTAAACCTTTCTCAAATCCACCAATATCAGTGTTGTCTCCAACAATTTTATTATCTTTTTTAAAAATTGTATTAACTGATTGCGCTTCCTTCGCAAGCGAAGTTAGTTGATCAAGAAAAGGTATGACGGATTTTTTAAAAGGGACAGTTACATTTATTCCATCTATTTCCCCCCTTTTTACTTCGCCCATAATTTCCTCAATATCGCTTTCGTTAAGTAGTTTTTTGTCATAAATGGCGTTTATTTTATTTTCCTTGATCCAATGGTTATGTAATTTTGGAGACAAAGAATGTTCAATTGGATTTCCTATAACTAAATATTTTTTCATTTTATTGTATTAAAATATTCCTTTATTTGTTTGACTGGCAAGCCCATAATAGAGTCTTCGTCTCCTTCTATTTTTGAAAATAAAGATCTGCCCTCAGTTTCAATTTGGTAAACTCCATAAGCATATAGCTCTTTATCCCTTATCTTTGCTAAATATGATTCAATTTCATCTAGATTAAGCTGTTTCATTGTTAAAGTTGAAACGTCAGTAGAGTTCCAAATCATATATCCATTTTTAGATATACAGGCAGAACTAATTAATTGGTGTTTTTGACCATTTAATTTTCGAAGTGTCTTAATGGCCTCTTCTCTATTTGTGGGCTTTGAAATAAGTTCTCCATTTAAATCTATAACACTGTCTGCGCCTAATACGAGTTTACCGTGTTTTTTTTCACTAATTTTGTTTGCTTTTAATTCTGCTAAATTTTTAGAAATTAGCTCCGGCGTAGTGTTTGTTTCCAAAAGCGACTCTTTTATCTGGTCTTCATTTATTTTTGATGGAATGACCTCACATTTTATTCCATTGTTCTCTAATATTTTTTTTCTTATTTTGCTCCTTGATGCCAAAATTATATTTTTTATCATCCGGAGTGAACAATATCATAAATTTTTATTATTGAAGCTGCGCTTTCTTCCACAGATTTTCTTGTAACGTCTATAACTGGCCATTTATTTTTTTTAAAAATATTTTTTGACATTTCAACTTCTAGCCTAATTTTTTCTATATCTATATATGAGCCTGATTTTTTTTCATTCAAAAAGTTCATTCTATTTTTTCTTACATCTAGCAGCCTTGATGGTTCTACTATTAATCCTACTACACATAAGACATTAGAATTTTTTGTTAATTGGGTGGGAATAGAGTTTTCGTTTATTATTGGTATGTTGCAAGTTTTATATCCTCTGTTTGCCAAATAAATTGATATTGGCGTCTTGCTTGTTCTGCTTATGCCAAGGAGCACGACATCTGATTTTTCTATATCATTTGTTATCTTTCCATCGTCGTGGCCCATCGTAAATTGAATTGCTTCGATCCTTTTATAATAATCTTCGTCAAGTACATGTTGTCCGCTGGGTATGTGCGAGGCTTCTTGATGTAGTAACTTCGAAAACCTTAATATTAAATCACCCAACACTCCAAAACAAGGTATGTTTTCTTTTTTACTTTTTGCTACCAAAAACTTAGCCAAATGTGTATCAACGATAGTATATAAAATAATAGAATCTTTTTTTTTCTTACAAATATCCAATATTCTTATTATTTGGTTCTCTGTTCTTGTAAATGCATATTGATGGGATGCATATCTAAAATTTATAAATTGAGCTTGTAGCGCTAAAAAAATTCTATCTAATGTCTCTCCAGTTGAATCTGAGACAAGATAAACTTCGTATACTTTGTTCATTTATAAACTGTTAATAAATTTATCAATTGTTAACTATAATTTAATATTTTTCTTTATTACTAATTTTATTAAAACTTATTAATAACAATTAACATATAACTATAAGTGAAAAACTAAATATAAATAATGTCAATTCTGAGAATATTTAAATATTTTATTAAAATCAAAGATGGTTTTGCATTTTATTTTGTTAATAAATATTGAAAAAAATGTGTAAATTAATTAATTAAGGTTATTAACATACTATAATACTAATTATACCTTTACTTATATTTTATTTGTTTATGAGAAGATTAAATAATTGTTTGAAAAACAAAAAATATTCAAATATTCCTATCTGGTTTATGAGGCAGGCGGGAAGATATCTAAAAGAGTTTAGAAATATTAGAAAAAACAATTCTAATTTTATTAATCTTTGTTTAAATAAAAAACTAGTAAACGAAATAAGCCTACAACCAATTAAAAAATTTGATTTAGATGCGGTTATATTATTTTCTGATATTTTAATTATCCCTTACGGGCTAGGTCAAAAAGTTACATTAAAAAAAAATATAGGGCCGATTCTTGGAGATCTTAATTTGGATTTAATTCTTAATATTAATGAAAATGACTTTATAAATCGTATTGACCCAGTCTACAAAAGTTTAAATCTTTTAAAAAATAGTATGGATTATAAAAATAAAAGCTTAATAGGTTTTGCCGGCGCTCCTTGGACATTGCTTCTTTATATGATTCATAAACAATCGCCAAAAAAAAATTTTAATAAAAAAAAAATTTTAAATAATAAAAATTTATTAAATAATTTAATTTTAAAACTAGAAGATATTATATGTTTACATGTTGACAAACAAATAGAAGCGGGAGCAAATGTTATACAACTTTTTGATTCCTGGGCCGGGTTATTATCAAAGGACGATTTATATAAATATTGTTATTCTCCAACCCTTAAAATTGTTAATCATATTAAAAAAAAAGACATACCAATTATTTGTTTTCCTAGGGGTATAAAAAAAGAGGACTATAAAGAATTTTGTTCGACTGTTAGGCCGAACGCAATCAGCATTGATTATGAAATTGATCCAGAATGGATAAAAAACAAAGTTAACAACTTGCCCATACAAGGCGGATTAAATCCTAAAGTTTTATTAACCAGCAAAAAAAATATAAAAAAAAACGTTGATTATTACTTAAATGTTTTTTCTGGATACCCTTATATATTTAATTTAGGTCACGGCGTTTTACCAGAAACCGATCCAAACATAATAAAGTATATAATTAATATTATCAGAGAAAAAAAAACCTAATGAAAAAAGCTGTAATACTATTTAATCTAGGAGGCCCGGATAAACCAGAAAGCGTTGAGCCATTTCTTTTTAATTTATTCAACGATCCTGCAATAATTAATATTCCCTCTATTTTTAGGTATCCATTAGCAAAATTTATTTCTAAAAAAAGAGCCTCGGTTGCAAAAAATATATACAAAAAAATTGGAAACAAATCTCCAATTCTTGAACTGACACAAAATCAGGCAAAAAGTTTAGAAAATAACCTTTCAAAAAAAGGTGATTATAAGTGTTTTGTGGTAATGAGATGCTGGCATCCACGGGCTTCAAATGTAATTAAAAAAATTAGAGAACATAATCCAGAAGAGATAATACTTTTACCTCTTTATCCTCAATATTCAGCCTCAACTTCGGGATCTTCTATTAATGAATGGCGCGACTTATGCAATAAAGAAAACTATCATGTTAAAACAAAAACCATTTGTTGTTATCCCACAGAAAATAATTTTATATCTTCGCACGTTTTACTTATTAAAAAAACTCTGAAAGTAATAAAAGATAATAAATTTAAGTTGATTTTCTCTGCCCATGGTTTGCCTAAGAGTAAAATAAAAAAAGGAGATCCTTACCAATGGCAAGTTGAGGAAACTGTTAAAAAAATAATATCTAATTTAGAGAGCAAAAATTTAAATTATGTAATAAGTTATCAAAGTCGCGTGGGCCCCTTGAAATGGATTGGACCATCTACTGAAGAGGTAATTATTAAATATTCTAAAGAAAAAAAAGGTATCGTTATAGTGCCCATAGCCTTTGTGTCAGAACACTCAGAAACATTGGTAGAACTGGATATAGAATATAAAAAATTAGCTGAAAAAAATGGCTGTGGTTTTTATAAAAGAATACCAGCGCTAGGAATAGAAGAAAATTTTATTAAAGGGCTTACGGAACTAGTTTTAAAACAAGAAACAAGGGGTAATTTTGTTTCATCATTAATGTGTCCTAATAAATATGTAAAATGTCCTTGTTTAGAATTATGATAAAATTTATTTTAGAAAAATGAACACCTATTTATTATTTAAATCAATTCATCTAATAGCTGTTATTTCTTGGATGGCAGGACTTTTATATTTACCAAGAATTTTTGTTTATCACGGCGAGGCTGTTACAAAAAATAAATCTGAAGATTTGATGTCTGCTTTTAAAGTCATGGAAAAAAGGCTTTTTATTTATATTATGAATCCTGCGATGATTGCATCTTGGGTTTTCGGTGGCTTGATGATCCATGCTATTGGTATAGATAATTTGAGTTTTTTTTGGTTGCAGCTAAAGTTAATTTTTGTGGTCGCTTTAACCATTTATCATTTCTTTTTATTTAATTGTTTAAGAAAATTTGCTGAAAACAATAATGTGTATTCGGGTAAATTTTATAGAGCAATCAATGAAATACCCACCGTTTTGTTGATTTTAATCATCTTTGTAATAGTTTATAAACCATTGTAGGCTTGAAATTTTGTCAAATAGTAACTATATTCGTCTCGTCACACCCCCAAGATAATCAATAAAAATATGAATATCCAAGAACTTAAAAACACTAGCTCCGAAGAGCTTATTGTTAAGGCTGAAAAACTTGAAATAGAAAATCCCAGCACATTAAGAAAACAGGAAATTTTATTTGCGATATTAAAAAAACTTGCAGACAATAAAGAAGAAATTACCGCAGGTGGAGTTTTGGAAGTTTTGCAAGATGGCTTCGGTTTTTTGCGGGCAATCGAGTCAAACTATTTGCCTGGCCCAGATGATATTTATGTTAGCCCAAGCCAAATAAGAAGATTTGGCCTCAGAACCGGCGATTCCGTAGAAGGTCAGGTAAGATCTCCCAAAAATGGAGAAAGATACTTCGCATTGCTAAAGGTTGAACAAATAAATTTTGAAAGTCCCGAAAAAGCAAAAAATAAAATTGCATTTGATAATTTAACGCCCCTTTATCCGGACAAACAATTAAAGATGGAAATTGAAAAAACAAAAACTGAAAAAAATCCAGATTTAACCCAAAGAATTATTGACCTAATTGCCCCTATCGGCAAAGGACAGAGGTCTTTAATAATTTCTCCACCAAAAGCGGGAAAAACAATAATGCTTCAAAATATTGCTCATTCAATATCTGCCAATTATCCAAAATGTTATCTTATGGTTTTACTGATTGATGAACGCCCTGAAGAAGTTACAGATATGCAAAGAACTGTAAAAGGAGAAGTGATCAGTTCTACATTTGATGAACCAGCATCTAGACATGTTGCTGTGGCCGAAATGGTCATCGAAAAAGCCAAGAGATTAGTGGAACATAAAAAAGATGTAATAATTCTTTTGGACTCCATTACAAGACTTGGTAGAGCATATAACGCCGTTGTCCCCAGTTCTGGTAAAGTTTTGACGGGAGGCGTAGATGCAAACGCACTTCAAAGACCAAAAAGATTTTTTGGTGCCGCAAGAAATGTGGAAGAAGGAGGATCGCTTACTATAATCTCTACAGCTTTAATAGATACTGGCAGCAGAATGGACGAAGTAATCTTTGAAGAATTTAAAGGAACAGGCAACAGTGAAATAATTATGGACAGAAAAGTTCATGACAAAAGAATTTATCCGGCAGTCGATATCACAAAGTCTGGCACGAGAAGAGAAGAACTTATTTTTGAAAAAGATGGTCTTCAAAAGATGAATGTTTTAAGAAGAATAATTAGTTCAATGGGAACAATGGACGCTATAGAGTTTTTAATTTCTAAATTAAAAAATACAAAAAATAATGCCGAGTTTTTTGACTCGATGAACAAGCCTGCTTAAAAAACAAAAACAAGATATAGCCAAATAAATATATAATAAGCTTTGCTAAGATATTATAATTATTACAATTAATGAAAAAACTTATTTGGAATACACAAAAAAATTCCAAGTCATTTTGGGGAGAGTATCACTATAATGCTTCCAATAATTGGATATTTTATTTGCTTGAAAAAATAAAATATGAAATTTTAGAAGATTTAAATCAAATAAAAAAATCTGATGAAATAATAATTGT
>Ga0187827_10009834_pt1 | contig 10047 bp, 10 predicted proteins | sample ETNtaG_39_FD_167969 | JGI IMG/M metagenome (GOLD analysis project Ga0187827, IMG submission 167969) | Marine microbial and viral communities from oxygen minimum zone, Eastern Pacific Ocean - ETNP2014_SV_150_PacBio MetaG (Illumina Assembly) | ecosystem: Environmental > Aquatic > Marine > Hypoxic... | reverse complement strand
TCTACAAAACGTGCGCTGATGAGGGGTTGATCACTGGGTGGCAAAATGAGCAGACGGCTATCGCTGCGTCGTCGGGTCGGCATCTGGGCAATGAGTTGCGAGGGCAACTCATAATCGAATTCACTTATCTGAATCATAAATAGCGCATCCAAAGACTGTAAGGCCACAGTACCCTGGCCACCGCGCACGGTGATGGACTGTGACAAGCATGGCCGCAACCGCTGCCCGGGCCTTGCGTATTCAGTTTACCGCGGCAAGGTTTTGGTCAACACCACGGACGCTCTTGCCTGGCGAGTCGGTATCTGCCAGTACTGGTCCAGCAGTTGGCTCTTTTCGCTGTTGTCGAGCAAGCGATAACCATTTGCCTGGTAAAAACTGATCGCCCAGGTCGCTTGAGCCCAGGTACCAACGAGAATCTGCCCCTTCGAGTGACCTTCAACTTCTGCGAGCAGCGCGCATCCAATGCCTTGCCCCTGCCACGAGCGGCGAACATAAGAGTGGCGAATCAAGTCTACTCCGTCGCGATGCTGTAGGCCCATAACGCCAACCAGCGCGCCTCGGACCGAAAGGCCCCAGAAAAGCACTCCAGCGGCGACCTCGGCCTCAAGTTCGGCTTCGGACATGTAAGGGCTGTTCCAGCAATCGGCCGGAATAACGCCCTTATACACCTTGGAGGCGTCGTTGATGACCGAACGAATTGCATGATGTTCCGTTACTGAACACCTCTGAATACTCCAACCCATCGATATGACCTCCTATTGCTAATAATATCGCTTGTTGGATCGGGGAGTAGGCCTGATCGGCCGGCCTACCCTGCAAACCGCCTGAACCGATTTTACTGGGTTGACAATAATGGTTAGGCAACCTACTATGTTTGTATCACAAACCTGTTTGTGTTGAAAATTATCATGACCCAGGATGAACTGAGTGTTCGCAAGGCGATCGCCGATGTCGAATTGATTCGTCGAGTACTTGACCAGGCGCACCACAAAACCGCTGCAGCGGACCTTTTTGGTGTCACCCTGACCGCCAACATCGTTCTGCAAAGCCTCGCTTTGGCCAGCGCGATTCTCCTCGTAGCAATCGAACTACTCAGTGGTGGCGCCCTGACCGATCTACTGATGCTGGGGGGCCAGTCTCCCGAGTTGCGCCTGGCCGGCATAGGGATAATTGCGAGTATCCTAGCCGGACTGGTCATCCTCTTGTATTTCGTAATCTGGCGAGCGGCTCAACATAGCGGCGAGGAATTCAATTCTTACGTTGTGCGCAATTTTCGCTACGCACGCCTGCTTTCCTACTTGTCCGATCTTATGATGAAGTTCGGCGCGATAGCCTTGGTAATGCTCGCTGGCCACCCCGAATGGATTGCCCCGTTACTGCTGGCTTTTACCGGTGATTATCTGGTCCAAGGAAGGCTTTTCACCTTGCCGACCCGGATGGCGGTAATCCTTGGCGCGATCTGCATTGGCGCTGGTTTTTTCCAATTTATTGCGGGCCTTGATCAACTGCTGGTGCCGCTGATCGTTTTTAGCGTAATAGCCTGTGTTTCAACCGGGAGGTTAATTCGACTGCAACGTCAACAAAACCACGCAGCCACCTGAACTTGGCGTTGTCATGGTTCCAAATGAACTCATTAATGTTCACCCGTCCCTGTTTGACCGAGTCCGACTCGGAATCATGGCGCATTTATCCCTGACAAAAAAGGCGGTGGACTTCAACACCCTACTGACTAACCTGGAACTGACCCGTGGGAACCTTTCAACACACATGAAAAAACTTGAAGACGACGGCCTGGTACGGATCGACAAAACGTTTGTCGATCGAAAACCCCGCACCACCTATCTGTGTACCGGCAAAGGGCGAAAAGAGGTTCAGGTTTATCTGGCCGCTGTCGAAGCGGTTCTGAGGTCCTCCCTTTGAAGTTGCAATCAATTTTAAACGTCTTAATTTGTTTAGGTAGCCAGGATAATCGCTCCGGGGAATGGGTTAGCGGTGTACGGTGGCATCGATACGGCAAGGGCGACCCTCGGAGCACTCCTCCAAGCCTCTGGCCGATCCACCGTTTTTCACTTCGGTTGCGGGATCCACTCATCAGCGCCGCGTCCTCAGAGGTGCTCGCCCAAGTACGAGCTGGTGACTCCTTTTTATTGCAAGCGGCCGATCCCCAGAAAGGCTTAAGCGGTGTGCGACGGCATCGTCACGATGGAAGAACATTCTCACTACCTCCTCCTTACGTCTCCCATCGAACCGTCGCGTCTATTTCTTAGAGCCCCTGAGTGACAACAACTCACCGGGGGTTCAGAACTCAACTTGGTGCTTTATAGGTTTCTAACACCGTTTTCGCCTTTGCCATCCCTGCCACTGCGGTCGACATTTCCAGTAGCTTGGTAGTTCGGCCTCCGGTAATCGCACCAGCTGCGGTTACTGCAAAAGCCACCCCAGCCATCGACTCATCATCAGGCATATCGGCAATCACGACGATATCATCTTGGCCAAACGCCATCCAGGCGCCCACCATGGTGCCGCCATTGGCCTCAATTGCGGCTTTTGCCGCACCCGATCGGTCCTGTGGATTATTGACCAGTGTCTTGATGGCCTCAGCTGAATACGAGGCCTGATACATATATAAAGGCATAACGCTCTCCCTTTGTGTTAGTTAAAACCGGGCAGAGCGCCCGGTTGCTGCGCCGGCGGGCTAACTATAATGCAACCTTATGGCGAGGCTCAATTGTGCGATCGGGCCGAGACGATCCCGGGCCAGTTATGTCCAGTGACTTGGGGGAGCGGCAATGAGCACACTGACGCAGGTTATCGGCCGGATACGATCCCGTGCCCTTCGCCAACCCGATATCGCTACGCCCAGACTCTGTTCGAGCAGTAGTTGTTCACGAGTTGTTTTGCCTTTGGCGAGCTGAACTCCGGGCAGTGAATACCGTTAACAATGTAACCACAACTCAGCCGGTTGTAACGTATCGCTTTACGCTATGGCGCACATGGATCAGTGAAAGTTTTAAAACTATCAACCCGCCTGCGACTGATCCGATTTAATCTTTTTCTGAATCAATCGAGGTCATGATGCGTTCGCTGTAACGGTTCCCAGCAACCGTGCTTTCGTTGATCAGATCATCCAAAGTCGACACCGTTGCAGCATCGAGTCGGATATCTCCGGCTCCAGCATTGTCTTGCATGTGACCCATGCTTCGGGTTCCGGGAATCGGAATCATTGTCCCGCCAGCACGGGCGAGGATCCAGGCGAGTGCGAGCTGGGCCATGCTGCAGTTCTGCTCCTGTGCGATATCCCTGAACGGCACCAACAGTTTTACGTTTCGCGCGAAATTTTCTGGCTCGAAGCGGGGCCTGGCGATAGTGGCTCGTATATCGTCATCAGGAAGATTCGTAACATCCTGGGTTTCCCCGGTAAGAAACGATCGGGCCAGCGGCGAGAAAGGCACGAAGGTCACGCCAAGTTCCTTACAAGCATCGAGGATTTGTCGCTCTGGCGTCCTTGCCCACAGTGAATACTCCGATTGCAACGCGGTAATTGGATATACGGCATGCGCTCTGCGCAGGCTTGCGGTCGAAACTTCTGACAAGCCAATGGTCTTTATCTTCCCCTCTAAGACCAGTTCCGACAGTGTGCCAACACTTTCTTCCACCGGCACACCAGGGTCAATCCGATGCAAGTAATACAAATCGATAACGTCTGTCTGAAGTCGGCGCAGACTGTCCTCACAGGTTTTCCGCAAAACCTCCGGGCGACTATCGGTCTGGGTACGGCCGTTCGCTCCCTTAAAGATTCCGCACTTGCTGGCAAGCGTAAACTCCTCACGCCGATGTGAAAGAGTACGGCCAATCAGTTCTTCGTTGTGCCCCGCGCCGTACATGGCTGCGGTATCAAAAAACGTGTAGCCGGCATCCAGCGCACCCAACAGGAGCCTCTCAGACTCGCGGTCATCTGCGGGGCCATACCCCGCCGAAATATTCATACAACCCAGGCCGATCGCAGACACCTCGAAGGGACCAATTTTCCTACTGTGCAAATTTTTCACCCAAAATAAAATCGCCGCGGTACTCAGCGGGCCAGGTATACCGTTGCCCAACTCCCTACTGTAACGCCGCTACTATCGAGCCTAAAGACCCTTCCTGGCAACGCCTCAGTGTGTATCGGCCGGTTGCCCAGTTAGCTGAACATCGCCCCGCTGTGACGCATTAGGCCGAAGGGTGAGCCTTTTCCTGTCCTATGATAGCGGGAGCGTCGTCGCGACGCTGATTGGACAGACCCATCCCTGTCACTGCTCGTATCGGGATCGGCATTCTTTCACGGCCGTCATTTTGCTATCGCCTCGGCCAACAGCACTCCTTTGGAAAACTGGCCCCGACTGAGCAACAAAGAACTGCTTGTGGTGACAGCGTGGAAGATTAACGGCGCGGCTGGATTCCTTTGCTGAAATTAGCTCGACCTTTTTGTTCGAACCCCAATTGTGGCACCTTTCGAATACGGCTACATTATCTGATGGACACACTTGGCAATCAACTCCGACACAAACTGGCCACCCCAACAACTTTTGCCCGGACTCTTCTCGCGGTTCCTGAGCCACTTTCTGGTTTGCGCGCTGGAGCCAGAACGATACATTAGGTTAAGAATGCAAGACCGACTCAACAAATTGAATATTGAATCTAGCGTTCCATTTTGACCTAAAGGATGGACAGCCGAAACTTCCCTAACAGGATAATAGCCAGTGGACGAATTTGATTTCATTATTATCGGTGCAGGCTCGGCGGGGTGCGTGCTCGCAGACAAGTTGACCGCAAGCGGGAAACACAGTGTGTTATTGCTTGAGGCCGGGCCCAGCGACAACCGTTTCTGGATAAACATGCCGATCGGGTATGGCATTACCTATAACGACGCTTCGATCAACTGGAACTATTTCTGTGAGCCTGAAGAGACTCTTGGCGGCAGATCGATGTATTGGCCCAGGGGCAAAGTACTAGGGGGGTCCAGTTCCATAAACGCTCTGGTTTACCACCGCGGTCAAGCATTGGACTACGATGATTGGGCTCGCGCCGGCAACACCGGTTGGGGCTACCAGGATGTACGTTCGGTCTATGAAGGCCTTGAAAATTTCTCACCACATGGCGCTAATAGTCAAAGCCAAACCCGATCGAATAACCATCGGGGAAGATCGGCCGAATTAAGGCTATCAATAACCGATGTGTTCGAAGATTGCCATTCCATCAAAACCGAACTTTACGGGGTATTTTCCCAATCCGGCCTCCCCTATCGTGAAACACCGCCTCTGGAGGGAGAGGGCCTTGGCCCCTACTTCATTACCACGCGCCATGGTAAACGATGCTCGTCGGCAACCGCATTCTTACACCCTGCCATTAAGCGGTCACGCCTTAAGGTTCTCACCCACGCGACCGTTGAGAAAATCATTATCAACAACCGCCGTGCCGAGACCGTGGTCTGCCGATACCAGGGTCGCGAACACAGGTTTCTGGCCCGGCGCGAGATCTTAGTCTGCACGGGCGCCATTAACTCGCCAAAACTGTTGCAGCTTTCGGGTATTGGTCCAGGTGAGCTGTTGCACCAATTCAATATCCCGGTTCTCATAGATCAGCCAAACGTTGGCCAGCATCTGCAGGATCACTTGGGTATTTCCTATTATTATCGCGCCAACCGGCCAACCCTGAACGATGTTCTTGGGAACTGGCCGGGCAGAATTCGATCCGGCTTGCAGTATCTTTTACGACGCACCGGTCCACTCTCATTAAGTGTTAACCAGTTCGGCGGCCTGGCACGGTCAAACCCCACTTCAAATAGGATCGATACACAGTTGTATTTTAACCCGGTTAGCTACCAGCCAAATGCAGGCAACGAACGCAAACTCACACAGCCTGATCCCTACTCAGGCTTCATCATGGGTTTTAACGCTTGTCGACCGACCAGTACCGGCTGGGTCAATATCGCCTCACCTGACCCCGAAGTGGCTCCGCGCATGAGCGGCAACTATCTCAGTACGCAAAAAGATCTCGATGACGTGGTGGCAATGGCCCGCCTGCTTGGCAGAATACAGGACACCGAAGGTTTATCCAGTTTACTGCTCACACCACCGCAGTTAGACCTGTCTACAATCACAGATACCAAAATCATTGGGGATTTTCAACAACGCGCCACTACGGTTTACCACCCCTGCGGCACCTGCCGCATGGGGCCCAAACCCGATCGGGCCGTAGTCGACGCCAAGCTTCAGGTTCACGGTATTGAAGCGTTACGCGTCGTCGATGCGTCGGTTTTTCCGAATATAACGTCTGCAAATACCAACGCGCCAACGTTAATGGTTGCCCACCGAGCGGCGCAGATGATCCTGGCGACCGCCGATCAAAAGCCCTGATTCAGCCGGGGGTCGTACCTGCCGGTGGTCGGCGCCAAGCAACATTCTCAGCGGCCCGGCCCACTCCCTGTGCACGCCATCCCTTCATCCAGGCGCTACAATCTTTCAGCGCCAGCTTAAGAGGTCGCAGGGATTCGGGGGTTCTCGTTGTGGCAGACTGTTTCATATCTTTGTCACTCAGTTTCCGTTTGTGACCCTCATTTTCGATTAACCGGTGGCTCATAGCATGAGCCTGATTGTCTGGTGAATCTGTGTCCATGGTCACACCAAAGAGCCGATTTCACTGCGTCCATCAAGTAGCTCTGACTGCTGGGGATATTTCAAAACACTACGGTTGCCACAGGCCTTTGGAAAACCCGTGGCAGATGCAATAGATCCGCCGTCACGGAGTCCGAGAGTCCGTGCCAAACACAGGCAAGCTAACCGAAGACATCTGGGTGGCCCGGCTATGTGGCCAGCAATGATTTTCATTCCTCAGTCCGATAACCATTGGCAGATCACCCCCATTTTCGGCAAGCCGCACACTGCAGTGTTCTCAGTGTTACTCTTCATCTTCACCTTTAATGTGGGAGAAAAAACCAGGCATGAGCCGTAGAACAGATACCAACCGGATCGCTGTAATCGCAGGCGACGGCATCGGCAAAGAGGTCATGCCCGAGGGCGTGCGGGTTGTGCAGGCCGCAGCCGACCGCTTCGGGCTGACACTAGCGTTCGAGCATTTCGATTGGTCGTGCGAACAGTACGACAAGATTGGCAAGTGGATGCCCAACGACTGGAAGCAGCGTATCGACGGCTGCGCCTGTATCTTTTTCGGCGCCTGCGGTTGGCCCGAGCGCGTGCTGGATCACGTCTCGCTTTGGGATTCGCTGATCAAGTTTCGCCGCGAATTTGACCAATACGTTAATCTGCGACCGGTACGGTTGATGCCGGGTGTGCCCTCGCCACTGGTAGGGCGCCAACCGGGCGACATCGACTATTTCGTAGTGCGCGAGAACACCGAAGGAGAGTACTCATCGCTCGGTGGAAGACTGTTCGAAGGAACCGATCGGGAGATGGCACAGCAGATCTCCACCTTTACCCGAAAGGGCGTCGATCGCATCATGAAGTTTGCATTCGAGCTGGCAATGAGCCGCGACAAGAATCTGGTTTCGGCGACCAAATCCAACGGCATCTCTATCACTATGCCGTACTGGGACGAGCGTTTTGCCAGTGTCGGTGAGATGTATCCACAGGTTCGCCGTAGCCAGTATCACATCGACGGACTCACTATTCAGATAGTTTTAGATCCCGGGCGCTTTGATGTGATCGTCGCCTCAAACCTGTTCGGCGATATCCTGTCGGACCTGGGGCCTGCGACTACCGGGACTATCGGTATTGCGCCGTCGGCAAATCTGAACCCCGAGCGAGTATTCCCTTCGCTGTTCGAGCCCGTGCATGGCTCAGCGCCCGATATCTTCGGCAAAGCCATTGCCAACCCCATCGGCCAGATCTGGTCCGGTGCGATGATGCTCGATTACCTCGGTAAAGGTGACAAGAAATACCAAACTGCACACGATGCGATAATGAACGCAATTGACGTGGTGTTGCGTGAGGGCCCGCGCACCCCCGATCTGGGTGGCAGCGCAACGACAGCCGATGTGGGTAAGGCGATTGCCGAGGCGTTAGACGGGGCAACGTAAGTGAAGCAACACTGCCCTACCCCATACCCTGAGGCGCCGCGTAGAAAGCGCGCCTCTAATCGGCCCATGCGATCTAGTGCATCCGAAGGGGAGTAGTTTTCAAGGTATAGCCGAGTGTAGTTGCCCGTAATACCAATTGCCTGACCTACTCGGACAGTGCGCCGGAGGCGCGCGGGTTTCCTCGGCTGGCCCCTTTGCCGCAGGGTAGCGTCCGAAATGACTTATCACATAATATAGGAAGTTAATTCTCAGGGCTCGCCCGGCAACACTGAAGTCACGCAGCATGGCAACGATCACCAAAGTCACCCTCACCGAGTTCGCGTTCACGATGGAAAATATTGGTCTGGAGACCGCCGCCGCCGGCGTCGGCAACGTGGCCTACGTTCCCGGCGGCAACTTCGCTGCTAAGCGGTTTGCCGTCGCCATAGAGACCGATCAGGACGTGCGGGGCGAGTATGTCGTGAGCTGGGTCGGCACACCGTCGACCTTCGCCCAGGCGGGCATGCTGGCGCCGTTGATGATAGGGCGGGATCCGGAGCATCGGGAGAAGATCTACGACGATCTGAAGCGCGAGATCCGGGCCTACGATCATATGGGCCACGGGCCGCTCGATATCGCGCTCTGGGACCTTTGCGGCAAACTGCGCGACACGTCGGTGAAGGCGATGCTGGGCGGTTTCCGCGACAGCCTGCCGACCTACGCCAGTTCCTATTGCGGCCAGGAAAGTCCGGGCGGACTGGACACACCCGAGGCCTTTGCCGACTACGCCGGGCAGTGCAAGGAGGCGGGCTTTCACGGCTTCAAGATCCACGGCTGGCTGAATGGCGAGGTGAGGCGTGAGATGCGCAACCTGCGCGGCGTCCGGGAGCGGATCGGCGACGACATGAAGCTTATGATCGATCCCGCGTGCATGCTCGATACCTGGAACGAAGCTTTGGCGCTGGGCCGGGTTTGCGACGAGGTTGGTTGCTTCTGGTACGAGGACCCCTACAAGGATTCGTCCGTCTCGCCATATGGTCATCAGCGCTTGCGCGAGAAGCTGGCGACCCCGTTGCTCGTAACCGAACATGTTCGCGGTCTGGAGCAAAAGGCCGCTTTCCTACTGGCCGGCGGCTGCGACATGATCCATGCCGACCCCGAATACGATATGGGCATCACGGGCGTAATGAAGATCGCCCATTTCTGCGAGGCTCTCGGCATCGACCTGCAGCTACACGCGGTGGGACCAGCGCACCGGCTTTGCATATCGGCGATGCGCAACACGCATTTGTACGAGATGGCTCTGATCGGGCCGGGGATGCCCAACTTGGTGGCGCCGGTTTATACCTGTGGTTACTCCGACCAACCCGAGGATTTGCCGGCGGATGGCTGCATGCCCGTGCCCGACGGTCCCGGCCTCGGCGTCGTCTATGACTGGGATTACATCGAAGCCCATAAGACTCAGGAGATGGTGTTCGAATAGGCGCCACCATGAATATTGTCGGGGCGGAGATGGACACATGGTGCAACTGATCGACAGCGATATCCGCACACGGCTATACCCGACTGATGACGATGACTATAGAAACTAATTGGGACCTGCCGTGGGAAAACCTGCCGTTACCACCAGCCTTGGGGGTGAGCGGCCTGCAGGATCGAGTGTTTTTCGATGCCCAAGTGGTAACGCGGTTGTGCACCCGCCCGCCCAGGGTGACTCGACTGGACTGGGAAGACGCGGGGCATCTGCTTCCGCTGGAGAAGCCACAGGCGCTCGCCCACGCACTGGTCAATTTCGCTAAGATGATTTAGCCATGTGGCAACGACCCTGGTTTGCCTATGGCGCCGTCTTTCTCGGTGTCTGCGGGCATGCATCGAGTGAGTTCGTGGCAGTCCTGTCCGGAGTTTCCGGGCCTGAAGTATCGGTGTGGCGGTTTTTGCTTGGCGGCAGCGGCCTGGTACTGTTGGCGCTGCTGACACCCGCGACGCGCAATCTG
>Ga0187827_10009833_pt1 | contig 10047 bp, 8 predicted proteins | sample ETNtaG_39_FD_167969 | JGI IMG/M metagenome (GOLD analysis project Ga0187827, IMG submission 167969) | Marine microbial and viral communities from oxygen minimum zone, Eastern Pacific Ocean - ETNP2014_SV_150_PacBio MetaG (Illumina Assembly) | ecosystem: Environmental > Aquatic > Marine > Hypoxic... | reverse complement strand
CAACCACATCCAGTGACCGCCAAGGAATATCCCGATTATTACAGTTGGTGCCAGAATGGGTGTAATGTAGTATCGTAAATATTTCATCATTTTATTCTCTCCTAAATTATTTATAATGTTTGCAATGTTCTGTCAAATGCTACTTTTCCAATGGAAGTCAATTGAGGCTTGATAATCGAAAAAGATAGCTTGATACCTTTCTTAATCTGAAAATCATCATATGTATTTCTATCTAGAATGGTATGATTTATCCAGTACCACATGATAATCCACTGCGCATCCAGTAAATCATCTATAATATTTAAAGACTGTCTTTTCATTATTTTAATTTTAACCAGATTGGATAAGAGTTCAAGATATCCCCTTTTTATCAGGATTCTCAAATTTGTGTAATTATCCAATAGTTTACTATCCTGCTTTGCTAAATGAACACCTTCAAGAAATAAGAACTGATACGATTGCTGAATTTTAAAAAAACGATTAAACAGAGATGTGAGGTTACTGCTGAAATCTGAAATGGTATCTAACTGAATTTTGAGAACAGACCCAAGTTCATTACTGAAATTGTCTGAAATGGACCGTATGATATCATTCTTACTCCTGAAATGATAGTACAAATTCCCAGGGCTGATGCCCATTTCTTTTGCAATATGATTGGTTGAAATCGCTTTGGTTCCGTGGATATTAAAGAGGTCAATGGCCGTTGCAATGATTTTGCCTTTTGTATCCATAGCTATAAATTAGAGTAATTACTCTAATTTATGCAAGAAAAATCCTTAGATTTCCTTTTTTTATTTTTATGGAAATGAGATTTTATAATGTATCATAATTGATGGATTAATTTTCTTGCTCTGCTTTTCATTGCAGGGGTTCCATTTTTCAAACAGCTGTTGATGATTATTTTTACTTCGGGCAATATATTTTTATTCAGCTGTGCAAGGTCAAAAAGGGCCTGCATTGCAAATGTCTTCACTAGACTGCTTTTATCATGCAGATATTTTTTACATAATATAAAAGCATAGTTGATCTCATTTTCAGAAAGTTTCAGTCTTGGAATTATCTGACAAAGATGCCAACGGACTTCTTTCTGATCGATTCCTGCAATTTCATACAGTAGTTTATCTTTGTATGGTTGCAAGTATTCAGGGTGCCTTAATGTGAACTTTTCTATCACATCCGCTGAACGCATTTTAACTACAGGCTTATCACTATACAGGCATTCAAATATTTTATCAAATAGTGACGTATCTTTATATAAATCTTCAAGCACTCCATCTGCACCCCCTATAGATCGAAGGTCACCTCCATCCAATTTTTTCTCAACAGAATTCAAGGGAGAATTTAGGACTATTTATAAAATTGATTCTAAAAAAAACACCTGATAAATCAGGTGTTTTTACATTATTTTATTACGACATTTCCTCCGAGTATTCTACCTTTCCGGTAGAAGCAAACTGACTACAATTTCTTAATCAGAATATTTTTCTAAATCTTGCTCAATCTTTTTAAGTTCTTCGTCACTTGGACCTTCGTAGAAGTCATCTGGAGTCGGAAAGTCGTTGCTTGTTGTTTCCATTTTTATTCCTTTCATGTTTTAAGTAACTACTCAATGTTACTATAGGTGAAAGGAAGCATTTATTGACGTAGGTCATAAAATTGATATTTGGAAAAAATATTTTATGAAAATATTTTCAGTTGGAGGAAAAAATTATTCCCCCTCGGGAAGTTTTAATTTGGAAGAATCATTTTCTTTTGCTGTTCTTTTGCCATCTCCCTTTGGACTTAAATTTTTTGTGCCGTACTTTTCTATCATTTCTTCGTTTACTTTTATGGCCCTTTTTAGAGTGTGAAGATGGAGTATTTTTTTTATCTAATAGTTCAATTGTTAACTTTTTCCCTTCAAATGATTTACCTTTAATTCCTTTTTGTAATTTTGATGACCATTTATCATCAACCTCAATAATAGATTGAGCTTTCATAATATCTATATTTCCAATAATAGCCTTTTTGGAGCCAATACACTCATTAATCAGTCCAATTAATCTTGATGGGTTCACTTGATCCTTAAAACCAATATTAATCAAATAACCACAAAAAGAACTCTCCTGCCTTTTTTGACTGATATCTTTTCTCTTTTTATCATAATTTTTATTATCATGTTGGTTTGAAACATTTATATCTCTGGAATTTTTATAATAAGATAGATAACGATTAAACTCAGCAGAGACAAAATGTTTGATAAGATTTTCTCTATCTAAATATTCTAATTTTTCATATATTGCAGGTAAAAATGGACCTATCTGCTTTTCATCTACTTCTATATTTTCAATTTTATCTATAAGAGAATACAGTCTGTTTTGACAAATATCAATTCCTTTTGGAATAGATTCGCATTTAAATGAGATACCACCTTTTCTTTCAATTTCTCTAATTCTTCCCATTTCACGAGTGTGTATGATAGCAATTGAAATTCCAGTTTTTCCAGCTCTTCCCGTACGACCAGATCGATGAATATATACTTCAGGTTCATCTGGCAAATTATAATTTATTATATGAGTCAGGTCAGTTACATCCAATCCTCTTGCTGCCACATCTGTAGCTACTAACAATTGAATAGTACGTTTTCGAAAGCGATTCATAACCTCATCTCTTTGTGCTTGAGTAAGTTCACCATGCAAGGTATCTGCATTGTAATTATCATGCATGAGTTTATTAGCAACTTCTTTCGTTTCTCTTCGGGTACGACAAAATACTATTCCGTAAATATTGGGGTTACTGTCGGCTATTCGCTTGATAGCCTCATATCTATCTTTTATGTGAACCATATAATAAATATGCTGAACATTTTTTGCACCCAGATTCATTGGAGCGACAGATATTTCCAATGGATTATGCATGTATTTTTTGGTAATGGATATTACTTTTGGAGACATAGTTGCAGAGAATAAAAGGGTCTGTTTCTGCTTGGGAGTTTCCCCCAATATTGCTTCTAAATCCTCCTTGAATCCCATGGTGAGCATTTCATCAGCTTCATCCAGTACAACTCGTGCTACAGAATGTATTTTAAGTTTTTTTCGTTTAATTAAATCCTTAGTTCTCCCTGGAGTACCAATTACAATATGAACACCTTTTCGAAGTGCTTTAATTTGATTCTCAATACTTGATCCGCCGTAAACAGAAAGAATATTAATACCATCAATATTTTTTGAGTAATTGACTAGATCAAGTGCTATTTGAATACACAATTCTCTGGTGGGACATAAAACTAATGATTGTGTTGTCAAATCCCCAATATCGGTTAAATGAAGCATTGGCAAGCCAAATGCAGCGGTTTTACCAGTGCCTGTTTCTGCAGTAGCAATCATATCTTTATTCGAGTTCATCAGAATGGGGATTGTACTCTCCTGAATAGGAGTAGTTTTTTCAAAGCCTAAGCTAGCAATGGCTTTTAAGATATTTTTATCTAAGCCAGTATTTTCAAATGTATTCATTGATGGTTTTTATTTATGGAAGAATTAATGTGGGTAAAGCCCCTAAAGTTAAGGACTATTTACAAGGGGATATAAAGGTTACTTATAAAACTTCTTAACCTGCAGCCCAATACTCCCCATCATTAATCCATTTCTGCATATCCAGATTATTTATATCAATATAGTTTTATTCCAACGATGACATGGGATCTTGATAATAATAAGATAGAATTCATAGATTCTCACATTGCACATTTAGTTGATTTCCAAATCAATATATTTTATATCCTGAAAGCGACTCTGGATCTGTTTTTCCATATCATTTATAGCTGAGCCTACACCCCTGATAGATGTATGGATAATTTTCTGAACAGTATTGTCAATCCGTTCTTTATTCAAATCAGAGATATCTCCGCTTATTCCCTCTGTAATAAATTGTGAATTAAAATCAATCTCTATAGACAGCTTCACCTGATCTGGTGCAAGTATCTCTGTTTTAAAGGCTGTAATATTATCCACAGGATCTAACCCTGAAATGAAATCCCTAATCTCCTGTTCTTCTGATAAGCTAACTGATCGATTGATCAAGAGACGGCCATTTGTAAATGCCATAACAAAGGCAAGGAACCCTAATAATATACCAATCAGTATGGAGGCAACTGCATCGGGTATATGAGTATGAAAATAATAGGACATTGCCATTCCGATTAGAGCAAGAAGCACCCCTAAAACAGCTATAGAGTCTTCAAGCAATACCCCAATTGATGTCGGGTCATCACTCTCACGAATAAAGACTCTTAAGGGCATTGAACCCCTGTTTACATTCACTTCCTTATATGCAACAATAAGTGCATATCCTTCCACAATGAAAGCAAAGATTAAAATACTGATACCAAGACTGTATGATATCGGTTCATTATGATGCGGACTGACTAAGGCGGATACGCCATGATATACTGTAACACCAAAACCTATAAAAAATATACCAGACGCTGAAATTAGGTTCCATAAATACCGTGCCTGACCATAGCCAAGAGGGAATTCGCGTGTGGGACCTTTTTTCGATATTCTTATACCCAAAAATATCAGCAATTGATTGGCCGTATCTGCAAACGAATGGATAGCCTCGGCAAGCATGGATGGGCTTGGGCTTATTAACCAGCCGATGGATTTTGCAAGGGTTACAAAGAAATTTACAACAATTGCAGTTATTACTACTTTTACTGAACCATCTTTAGAGCTCATAAATGCTATCTTCCATTCGATTCATTTAGAAATTGAATGAAACCCCATTAGATACCTGAATATAACTATTCCCCAAGTTTCCTTGAGGTTCATTGTCATATCGGTAATTCAGTTCAATAGTAAATGCAAAAGACTCATTAACATGAAAATAAAGCCCTCCATCATACAGAATGCGATAATCATTAAAATCATCTGACGCTATCTGAAAATATGCAGTATTGCTTAAATCTATATTGGAACTCAAAAGAATATTATTTTTTATGTAATTTGTTGATCTTAGAAGATTCTTTTCATCATCTGAGTTTAAATCATAGGTTTCTTTTTCAACCATCAGACCTATACCTATGTATGTACTTGAAAGTTCACTCTTTTGTAAACCAATTCGCAGTCCCGTTCCTAATAGATACCGGTCATTCAACAGCAAGAATTCATTGAATTCATACTGTGTAAATACTTCCATCTGATAATTTGTGAAAAGATCCTTTGTTATTCTCAGATGCGCAAAACCCTTGTTGGTGATAATATTTTTGGCAGAATCATTTTCTTGTTCATAGCCATTCTCTAGGTTGATGACTATAAAAGAATGGAAGTTTTCCTGTTTAATATAATCCAGTCTGTATTCTGCAGCAAGTTCAAGCACTTCTGTGTTTGCTTTCTCATACCCCATCTCCATATTGAATTGGTTTGTAAAACTATCGCCGTTAGCTTCAGACCGCATTGCTTCGGTATTTACCTGTCCCTGCAATATTGTAAATGCAGAAATAATTCCCCATATAATATATTTTTTCATATAATTATTATTATTTAATAATATTTAATTCTCAGCAATAAATTAGATGATCTATAATACTAAATTCAAACTGTATTAATAAAATATACAGACCTGTTTGAGCTATTCACAGGCCCGTACTTGGAGAAAGAAGATAGTCCACAATATTTTATCTTTCACTTTCCTATTAAAAATTAACTGCATTATATTATTAAGTATATATAATTCTACGGAACTATTTAAATCGTCCCGATTAAGATAAACAACTTATCAAATTCATAATAATAGGAGTTTTATATGACATTAAGCCGACTGCTTACAATTTTTATCATATTTTGCTTTGTAACCACTGCCTGGTTTTTCCTTGGATTTAATATCACAAAGCGTACACAATCAGGATATCAAAAAATAGGAAAAGAGGTTCAACAGCTATGGGGTTCGCCTCATATTCAAAAAGCTCCGAAAGTTAATTTTATAATAGCTGATAATTCGGTAAATAGTGAATTGGAATCGAGTAATATCGACCTCGGAATTAACCTACAACACCGCCGAAAAGGCCTTCTATGGTATTCAACCTATGATGTTGATTTTGAGGGCGTATATACATTTATCAATCCATATGATGAGCCTGTCATGGCCCAGGTGACCTTTGATTTTCCATCCTCACAAACCATTTATGACGATTTCGAATATATGGTGGAAAACATTGAGGTGATCCCAAAAGGATCTCTGAGAGAAGGATTGGAAACAGTTGTGCAAATTCCTTCTGGAGAAGAAGGGATAATTCACATTGCATATAAATCCCGTGGGCTTGACTCATGGAAATATAGTTTTGCGGATAATATAATAACCGTAAAAAATTTCTCACTGAATTTAATCTCCAATCTGAATGAATATAATTTCCCTGCGGGAACAATATCTGCGTCAACTAAAACAAAGTCAAAAAACGGATGGGCGTTAACATGGGAATTTGATAAAATGGTCTCCGATTTTGATGTGGGAATTGAAATGCCAAACCGGAAAAATCCCGGTCCACTAGTCAGTAGGATGAGTTATTTTGCACCCATCTCACTCATGTTCTATTTTATTGTGCTTATCGTAATTGGTGCAATGAAACGAAACAGCCTGCATCCGGTTCACTATCTGTTCTTGGCAGCAAGCTTCTTTTCTTTTCATATTCTGTTTTCCTACCTAATAGATCACCTTTTAATTGAATTGTCTTTTCTACTTGCCGCAGGTGTATCTATGGGTTTAGCCGTCAGCTATCTGTGGCAAATCATGGGTAAACGTTTTGCCCTTCGGGTGGCATGCACATCTCAGTTCCTATTTTTGATATTATTTTCCTTTGCTTTCTTTTTCGAAGGGTATACAGGATTGGTGGTAACATTAGGAGCAATCATTACCTTAACTCTGTTGATGCAGATTACAGCCAAAGTCAACTGGGATTATATCATAAACGAAAAACAAGTTTCCAAAACTTTTTTACATAGGAAAACTACCTAGAAATCAATGATTTGTCCAATCATGTAACTGATTCACTCTGCATAAAAAAACCTCTGGAAAAACCAGAGGTTTTTTATTTCAATCATTTTTCAGACTTTATTTTATTAACATTATTTTCTAAACATTTACATTACCAGTGGCTTCAACCTTAAAGAAATACATCCCACTGGCATCATCTACTCTGCCGCCACAACTATCTGCCAGCACGCAGTTGGCAAGGCTCACAATATCCAATACATTCCAACCACCATCACCATTTATATCAGCGGCACAGCCATCATCGGCATCAATGCAATTGCCTGCGAGCACACAGTTGGCAAGACCCACAATATCCAGCACATTCCAGCCACCATCATCGTTAAGGTCGCCTAATAAACAAGATATTTCAACACAGTCCGTATTCGATTCGCCAGGTGTGGGCAATGTGTAACAACCTGTTCCATCTGATCCATAACTTTGTGATAATTCTACTCCATCTTCTGTGGCTATAGATTCTTCTAATATTATAGTAAGCATATTGTCCTCTGAATCAGCAAACACAACTATCTCACCATCGCTTCCAAGGCCAGAATTAAAACTATCCGTATAATCTTCATAACCAATCCAAAAGTTACCCGGAGCCAATATAATATAACCAAAAGTAAAATCTTCCAACTCTTCTGAATCATCTAATTGGAATCCTGCAAGCGTACATTCTTCGCTCCCATTATTGTATACTTCTATATAATCATCGGGGTCCCCGCGGTTTGCCGCCTCACTCACATATACTTCACCTAGAATACAAGATGTAGTGGAGTATTCACAGCTGCCATCATCAGCATTGGCGTCTGGATCATAATTGGTTGCATCTAGATCAGTACAACCAATGATAAATTCATAGCAGTCTGTATTTGATTCACCTGGTGTGGGCAAGGTGTAACAGCCTTCTCCATTTGATCCAAAACTTTGTGATAATTCTATCCCATCTAATGTTTCTAAAGATTGTTCTAGTAGTGTGATCAATATGCTCCCATCTGCATCAGCAAACACAACTATATCACCATCGCTTCCAAGGCCAGAATTAAAACTATCCGTAGAATCTTCATAACCAACCCAAAAGTCACCTGAAGCCAATATAACATTACCAAATGTAAAATCTTCTAACTCCTCTGAATCATCCAGTTGGAATCCTGCAAGCGTACATTCTTCGCTCCCATCATTATATACTTCTATATAATCATCGGGGTCCCCGCGGTTTGCTGCTTCACTTACGTACACTTCACCAAGAATACATGGCGCTTGTGAAAAGGAAAGACTGAGAAGAAAAATATTAATTATTAATCCATTTTTCATCCTCATACCCATTTGTACCCTTCTAACTAAGGTCCTAAAATAATATTCACTAATAATATAACATCTAAAATATCGATGACTCCATCTGAATTCATATCGCTCGCATCTTCCTGACATATTGTGTAATCATTTTCAACAGTTAGAATAATGTTTATCATCAAAATTACATCTAATACGTCAAAGGTGCCATCTCCATTGATATCACCTAGAGATTCTTCACAGCTATTCATTAGATTTTCACTTCCAGGAGATCCATATCCTATAGATGCCATCCAATTTTCAGGCAATGAATTATCTAGAGAAGGATCAATAAGCTCAAGAGTCGCACCTGTACCATCTGCTTCTATCGGCCATGGATCCTCATCATCATATTCTACATCATCCATTAATATTTCATATGAATCGAACAGTCTCACTATATCACCCCCTCCACCTAATCCAAATCCAAGATCACCTATAAAATTTGAAACTTCAGGGAACAGACTTGTAAATGCAATTGTATCTTTACACAGCACCAGATAATCACCACCTGCAAGTATTGTATTTTCCGGAATTATAAATACATGATCATTTGCTTCATCTTTCAACTTCCAGGTACCAATGTTAATTGGGCTTTCACTTGAGTTATACAGTTCTACCCAATCTTCCGGATCAAAATCATCAGATGAATTATAATTAATTTCATTAATTACAATACCAGGAGTGATTTCAGAAGAATATACCCCCTTAATATTATCGCTTTGAGAAAGTAATAATGATAAGCTGGGTAAATAAGGATCTGGAATAACATGATTATCTATCTCCCAGTGATCAAATGCATAATTTCCCTCTGCTTCAACCAGCATATCAATACCACCATGATAATTACCGGACCATGGGTAATTATCACTTTCGATGGTTAATGAATTAAATTTAATCTGCCCCGTGTTTATAGGCTCAACTTCAAGAGTAATCTCATAAGGACCAGATAAATCATAACATGAATTCAATCCCTCTGGAAGATAATCAATTCTGTCACTTATAAAATTCTTTATTTTTGCAACATTGCTACGCCATTCAAACATGCTGCCTCCCCATCGATTAATATGCTGTGGCATATCTGGAGCAATAGAATTTTCGATCCCCTCCAGAAGTTCTATCATATCATCTTCGATAAAAGCAGTATTTAATAGATCCATATATCTAGTAATATAATATTGAGTAAACTTTTCGTTTTCTAAAAGTTCATTTAATATATCAATGACTCCTAAAGGATCCGAATAAATCCACTCAGGATAGCATGGGTATGCATCAGGATTTTCATTGGGTACATTGGTGTAGTTTATATAATGATTAAAAGTTGCATCTTCATCCCATAGTACAAAGCCCCATTTTTTATGAGTTCCATTTGGATCTAGACCTCTCCACACAGAGGTGTTCCAGTTAATCCAGTCTGTACAAACGACAAACGAATTTATTAATATATAATCAACTAAACTGGTAATATCTATTTCACGTGCGACATGTTCATAATTAGACTGTATAGATAAATTATGACTCTCTGCATAGTTTCGTATTGTATTCCAATCTGAAATAGCCTGGCTTCCTCCGTACTGAGCCCATGTATTTCCCCAGTTCATAACATATTGGACATTATATTTATCTTGACCATAATAATACTCAGTGTAATCGGCATCGCTGACTTTTTCTCTTATGGAATAAATGCCCCAGAACTGTCCATTTGCATAC
>Ga0187827_10009831_pt1 | contig 10052 bp, 11 predicted proteins | sample ETNtaG_39_FD_167969 | JGI IMG/M metagenome (GOLD analysis project Ga0187827, IMG submission 167969) | Marine microbial and viral communities from oxygen minimum zone, Eastern Pacific Ocean - ETNP2014_SV_150_PacBio MetaG (Illumina Assembly) | ecosystem: Environmental > Aquatic > Marine > Hypoxic... | reverse complement strand
GAAATTGAATTTCAAAAACAACAAAGCGCAGTTTTTCATAGCGAGCGCTGTCATCATCATCATCATGCTCTATTTCATTTACTTCCATGTGCTTGGTCGCAATGAACTTGATTCATCAACGTTGCAAACTTCTGATTTGTCTTATACTTTGAATAATATTCGCGAGGAATATGATTCAGTTGTTGAATTAGCATTGTCTGGTGTGTCGATTAATGGTGAAGGTGATCGGGACGCAGCACTGGATGGGAACTTAACGTTGTTTTCGAGCTTTGTTGCGAATTTAACAGCGCAACAGCATATTGTTTCGGACATTACTGCAGGCCGGCTGGATGCAAATGCTACTTACATGAATGCAAGTGTTAACATAACTCTCAAGGGTTTGACTTCTCAGGCAACTGCTCGGTTCTATGCAGTTAGTGAAATCCGAAATGCAATTACTCAGCTTGTGACTTGCACATCTGGGCCAAATGTTTTGGATTTCAGAGTGCGCGTGTTGAAAGAATATCTTGAGCCAGTTGTTGATTTAACTGCTGGGAATTTCACAGTGGTGTATGATGGTGGGGGTATTTCTCCTAGTGTGACGCACGAGGGCGCTGGTGTTTATTTGTTTGAATCATCTACTGCATGTGCTGGAAGCGATTCTTTATCAGTTACTGTAATTGATAATAGAAATATCAAAGCAGCACACACCACTACAACATAATTATGTTATAGGTAGATTTAAATAAAGGTCTTTTAAAGGATTTCTCAGAAAGGAGGTGTAGAATGAATATATATGTTGGAAATCTTTCATGGGAAATGGACCAAAGCGTATTACGAGCAGAATTTGCAGCGTTTGGAACAGTTGACTCATTGAACATTATTATGGATAAAATGACTGGTCGATCTAAAGGATTCGGTTTTGTTGAAATGTCAAATGATGATGAAGCAAAAGCAGCTATAGCGGCATTAGATGGTAAAGAAGTCGGCGGACGAGCAATTAAAGTTAATGAAGCTAAGCCAAAAGAACCACGAGTTTAATTAACTAATCTTTTTTGATTATACTTTTAAGCGTTTGGATGTAAGAACACAGGCGCACTCTTTTTATTTAATTTTTAAATTTAAATCCAAATAATCTTCCAAGTTGATACAAATTATTTTTCTTTTTTCTCCGCCTGCTCGCGGAGGTAGAGCGAGGACGTTCGCCTTCGGCGAAGTCCTGATTGAAGTTGGTTAGTATTTTTGTAGATTTTTTTACAGGTTTTTTAGCAGGCGCAGGAATGTGTCGCGGCGTTACTGTTTTACGCTCTCGCGCAGGCGCGCGCGCCTGTTGCACAGGTTCTACAGATTTTTTAATTTCATTATTTTCTAATTCATCTTCTAATAAAAATAAAGAATCTACACTTGTATTGAAATGTTTTGCAATTTTTTTTGCTAAAAGAAGGTTAGGAATACTCTTCCCACTCTCAATCAGGCTTATTGTTTCACGATGAGTGTTGGTTTCTTGCGCCAAATGAGCTTGTGTCATTCGTCTGCGCGCACGAAACTCAGGAATTCTAGTTTTCATGTAACAGTAACCACCTCATAATGTGAGGTTAACCTCACATAATGTGATGTTAACATTACATTTTGTAGGTATAAATAACTATTTCTTTCGAAATTTATTTTCTTCTTCTTTAACATCGTGTTCCAGCTCAATCATATTTCTACTCATCTTTTTTTTCATTTCAGTAATTGTAGTTTCTCCTAACCACACATTAAGTGGGTTTTCTAAATTTTTATGAATTCTATCTGTTATTTCACCTAATTCAAAATTAATATAAAAAAGATCTCCACTTTTAATCATTGCTGCTCGTTCCAAAAGTGTTTCTAACTTTTTTCTGTAATTTATTTTCATTTGCATGATTCCTTCATACATTGTTTTAAGCTGTTTATTGCTATTGATTAATTCCAAATCTTGTTCAAAAATTTCACCCCGTAAAAAAGGGACACACTCGTGCAGTATTCTCCAATAAACTTTTTTTGTTTTTAAAATTGTATGTTAAAACCAGATTTTTTATTTATCTCGTTAATAATTAGTCTCAAATTCTTCTTTGTTTTCGTTAATAATTTTTCTGTTATTCTTTCAACCATTCTAAAAACATATTCATTTTAATACTTTATAACAATTTATTTCTTCAAAAATTCAACTTCTTCTTTATCTAATTCCAAATTTAGATTCACTTTCTTCTTCAGCATTTGCCTGAAATAAGGCATTTGCTCTTTTGCTCGTTTCCTTGAGCAATGCAACTGTTCACCAATTTTTCCAGCAACTTGTTTGCGCATAGCTCGGCTTGCTCTTGTTCTACCCATTCGCATTAAATAAGTTGGTGGCATGTATCTAGTGAACTTGTTGTACTTCTGCTCCTTTGCTAAAGCAGTACCAAGCGCCATTAATTCAGCACTGTAACTCATGAATGTCCAAGCACCGCGCCGTGCAATCCTTCCCGTGAAAACATCTGCGCGTGAAATTGCATCAAAAGCTTTTGCAACTTCCTCAGGTTTCTCATACTCTTTTGGAATTGTTTCAATAAGCCACAACATAATCTCATTCGGACTTTTATCACAATCCCAAACACTTTGCATAATTGTTTTAGGATCTTTGGATTTGTAAATCGCAAACAAAGTATCGAAAATGCTCTTAACACGATCTCGTTTTCCAAGTACTTCCAAATCCTTCATTGTAATCTTGTCAATTCCAGATAAAGTTTCAATATCATTAATTGCAGAGCGCAAATCACCTTCAGCTCTACGAGAAATTTCAGCAATCACAGTTTCGTCAATATTCATTCCTTCTTTTTCAGCAATTTCTCCTAATCGCTTTGCCATTGAACGAATATCCACTTTCCTCAAATCAATACCTCTACATTTTTTCTTGAGTGTGCGGAGTTTCTGATTCCACTTGTCAGTTGCTGTGAGAATCATTGGGAAGCAAGTCTTATCAACAATCTTGCCTAGTGTTGCCATACCACCGCGGTCTGAATTTCCATGAACACCATCAACTTCATCAACAAGAATTAGTTTGCCATTACTTGGAATCAAACTCTGCTGATTGCAAGCGCATCCAATCTTTGCTTCAATCTGATCCTTTTTCCGATAGTCAGATGCATTCATTTGAATAAGCTCATAACCAAGTTCTTCAGCTACAGCAATTGCAATTGAAGTCTTGCCACTGCCTACTGGTCCTGTGAGGAGAATAGCTTTCTCTGGCTGTTGTTTAAAATTTTGAACAAAATCAAGAATTGCTTTAACACTACCAGCTTGCCCAACAACTTCGCTTGTGTTAGCAGGACGATACTTCTCAACCCAAGGGAGTTTGTTTGTCATTACTTTTCTTTTCCAATAGCATAAATCTGCGCAAGCAGTGCAACAACTTGAATGCGTGCATCTGCGCCTTCAATAATTCTGAAATTATATTCACCAATTTTGTCAAGCAAAGTCACAAGCTTCTCTTGTGGCAGTTCCATTTTCAATACGCACTGATGCATTTGTCGAACAACATCCTCGCCACTTAAACCTTGTTTAATCATAACACCGTCAAGCTGGCTTCGAGCCTCTTCGAATTTACCATCAAATGCTTTCTGAACGCATTCTTCAATATCTTGTGGTCGCGCTTTAGCAGCAACTTTGTAAACTGCTTCTGCATTAATTTGCTTCACAGTTGAAGCAGTTGCTTGCAAGAGATTAATTGCCTGACGCAAATCTCCGCCACTAACTTCAAGCAAAGCTTCCATACCATCATCACTAATTGCAACACTTTCTTTTTCCCCAATCATTTGCAATCGTGCTTTAACATCTTCCTGCGCAACAGGTAAGAATCTGAAAAACGCGCACCGACTTTTAATTGGATCAATAATTTTTGAATTATAATTGCATGCTAAAATGAAACGGCAAGTTGCAGTGTAATCTTCCATAGTTCGTCTCAATGCTTGCTGCGCTTCGCGAGTAAGGGCATCACTTTCATCAAGGTAAATTATTTTGTAAGGAACATTTCCAATTGGTCTGGTTCTTGCAAAATCTTTTACTTTCACACGAACAACATCAATACCTCGTTCGTCACTTGCATTTAATTCCAAAAAGTTTCCGCGCCAGTTATCGCCGAATAGTTCGCGGGCTATTGCTATTGCGCATGTAGTTTTCCCAGTTCCAGCTGGACCTGCAAATAACAAATTCTGCAGAGTCTTGTTCTCTACAAAAGATTGCAGTCGGCTCACTATCTCTGTTTGACCAACTACATCGTTTAACAATTGAGGTCGATACTTTTCAGTCCAGACCTGCTCGAATAATTCTTCAGCCATTTCTCCCCAACGTGTTGTATGAGCGGGGATATTTAATGTATTCGGTTTTCGAGTTTCTTATTATTTATATACCCCTTTTGCATACGCTTCTATATGAATAAAAGCAATCAATTGGCACTTTTCTTAGCCATTTTAATTCTAATGTTTGCGACTTTGCCTACTACATTTGCAAGTGAGCAAGTCACAACTGTATATGATGCAGATTTGTCTGTTTCTGTATCTGAAATAATTCCAACTACTGTTAATCCATTTGACAGTCAGTATTTTACATTTGAATCAATTCAAATTCGAAACTCTGGACAAGCTCCGGTTATCTGCAAAATCCCAACTGGACTTGATAATGGTGATGGGAAGATTTCAGAAGATGAATACTGGGCAACTCTTGCATATAACAAACTTGACAAAGATGGAGATTCATTCCAAGGACTTTTTAATTCATTCATACTTGATGATATTTTTGTAAATGAAGAATCACTTCTTAATGGAATTGCCTTATTGAAAGAAAAGAAGTTAATCACTGAAGAATCCGCGCTATTCTATACTCGAAAAGAATCTCGGATAACTAGTGGATTCTGCAAAATCAAAATTCTTGATTCTATGCCAGGACAAGGTTCAAAACTAATAAAAGAATTCACACTTGACAGAAATCTTGCAGCAGGAACTTCTGTTATTCTCTCAACAAAATTCAAGGACTATGTAATTGAAGGTGCAGGAATGCATAGTATACAAGTTATTGCAGATTATGATAACTTGCTTCTTGAAAAAAACAAGGATAACAATGTTGCAGATCTTCAAATATATGTAAATGCATTCCAACCGGATTTATTCTTTATGGGGTCAAATAAGATTTATAACCGTGGTCCCGCGCCTATGCTTTGCAACCGGTTCAAAATAAACAAAGGTGTGTTTGCTCCATCAAAGAAAGCATTTGGTGAAACTCCAAGAACGCGCGTACTTTCATACATGCTTCTTTCTGAAACAATTGCATATGCAGAAGCAAATGGGCACACGTGGTTCTCTGGCGAAGATATGAGAACGGTGTTTGATTCCTCTGCTATTTTCGAAACTTATTATGATGATTATCCAAACACAGAAAAATACAAAAACCGCATTTTCGCTTTGTTGTCTGAAAATCTTTTGGATCATGAAAATGTTCATCCTGTTTTGAAACAACTTGGGGGTTCATTCTGGATTGCTGATAATGTTTTAATAAGAAATTACTGCTGGTTTGGCGATGCTGATACAGAAGAAGATGTTTGCAAAGATCCTATTGCTTTAGATCAAGCTATTGTTAATCCAGGAAGCTTTGTTCCAATTGGTGGAGTAACTGCTGGTTTCAGTAATGTAAATTGTTTTGCTCTTGAAGATTCCAATCAAGATAATAATCTTTACTCTGAAGGATTTGAAAATCAATTCATTGAGAATCCATCTTCACTTGAAACCAAAGTCAGTATAAATTTAGAATTGGATAACAAATATTGTGATGGGATTGTTAATGTTTACACTTCAACAACCGGAACCGAGTGGGGACTTGTTAATGCGATTCCAACCTGCCCAACTCGACAATGTAATAATATTGACACCGAACTTACAATTTCAAATCTCTTTAGCTACATTAAATTAGAGAGTAAGACCTGCACTCTTAAAGATTCTTCAATTACAATATTGGATTCAAATTACGGAGATCCATTCACTCGCGTGTCAGAATATTGTGGTAATAGTTATGGGTGGTCAGTACCACTTAAAGCAGATGATGAAGTAATCCCAATTGACAAATGCTCTCCAAAAATTGTTTCACATATTCATTATTTCGGTGGCGGTTCTGAAGGAGTAAATACTGAAAAAGATGCAGTTGTTTATTTAAACACCCCAATTCCTTCAACTTCAAATGTTGAAATTTTAGTTGACGAGGTTTATGATATTCTTGTGGGTGAACCAACAGACTTTTTATTCCAGTTGAAAAATAAAGGAGTTAAACCAATTGATGAGCTTGATGTTGAGCTAGAATTTCCAAACGACGCTTGTTTAGATAGCACAACACAAAAAGCCACGATTTTCAATCCTAATAGTCGAAAAGATGTTATCTTTACTTTCGATCTTCCAACAATCACTTTTGTTAATAGTTATCCACTCACCATAAATGTGAAACGCGCTGGTTATACTATTGCCAGCAAAGAAGTCGAAGTTCGTATTGTGAAAGATGATTATTTACTACTCTATACTATCTATGGATTAATTGGCGTTGCTGCTATTGGTCTTATAGTCATTGTATTGAAATTTACTGGTATTCATGAGAAAATATTTAAAAAGAAACATAGACGAAAACGTCGGAAGAAGTAAAAGATGGAAAAGAAATATCCACAACACTTTGCAATTATCCCTGATGGATGTCGTAGATGGGCAAAGGAACGTAATCAAATGCCATGGGAAGGGCACAAGAAAGGTGTTGAAGTTATAGAAGAATTACTCCAATGGTTTGTTGATACTTATCCAACCAAATATATTACTGGTTACGGACTTTCTATTGAAAATTTCAACAGAGCAAAGAATCAGCTTGATGCATTGGCAATGCTTTATTCCAAACACTTTATGCGAATTGCCAATGATGAACGCACACACAAAAATGAAGTTCGTGTGCAAGTGTTAGGTAGGGTTGATCTTCTTCCAAAAAAAGTTCAGAAAGCAATAAAGAGTGCAGAAGAAGCAACAAAAGATTACGATAAACATATTTTTAATATTGCATTGGCTTATTCCGGCAGATCAGAAATTGTTGATGCTGTGAAAAAACTAAATGAAGCTGGTTCTGAAATTTCTGAGGAAAACATTTCAAAAAATCTTTATCAACCAGATGTTCCAGAGCCTGATATGATATTCCGAAGTTCTGGAGAGCAACGAGTAAGCAACTTCCTGCTTTGGCAGGGCGCTTATTCAGAATTGTTTTTTGTGGACAAGTATTGGCCTGATGTAACAAAAGAAGATATTGCAAAAGCAATGGATGAATTTGATTCAAGGCAGAGACGATACGGAACTTAGAACAAGTATTTCAAATAAGATGTGTATTTCCAAAGCATTGGATTTTTTACAAAAGCTTTCAATAATTTTGTTGGGTGATCCATATCCCCGTGTTCAGCAAAAACTTTTTTGATTTCTTCTTTATTTAACAAATCCCACAGATTATTCATTTCATTATCGCTCATCTTTTTTATTCTGTTTCGTATTCTTCTTCCCAAACTAAAGTCCCAAAAGAATTCTTTTTGCCAATTTTTTTCATAACTTTCCAAATTATTTTTCTTAATTGAATTTGCTAAAATTTTAGCAGATTTAAAACCAAAATAAACACCACCGCCTGTTGTTGCTTTTACCTGTCCAGCAGCATCTCCAACAACAGCAATGTTCCCATTTGTAAATTCAGGTCTTACTGATATAGGAATAACTCCTGCATTTGTTGAAAGAATTTCTGGCTCCTCAAATTTATTTTTCAAAAAATTATCAAGATACTCTTTTACATTAGTATTTGTTGCAGCTCCAACCCGAAGCCGATCCCCTGCTGGAACAATCCATGCGAAAAATCCTGGAGCAAAGTTGTCTCCGAAATACATTTCAATAAAATCCCTTCCATAATCTTCAATTGGGATTTCATATTGTAATCCAACGAGTTTCTCTTTAATAGGCTTTAAACCAGAAAGCCGCGCCACAATTGAATTGGGTCCATCAGCTCCTATAATATATTTACTTTCAAAATTTAAATCTGAAACATGTTTTGTTTGAATATTAATTCCTTCTGCTAATTTTTTATCAAACTTTTCGCGGTCAATAACATATGCTTGATCTTGATCTCGTGCAAGTTCAAATTTTTTCCCAGAAGGTGAATAAATTCGCGCGCCTTTAACTTTGTTTAAAATACATTCTTGTGGGATTTCATAAACAGAATCAATATTTTTGCTAATTAATCCAGTGCATTGCACAGGTTTTCCGATTTTTTTGTGCTCTTCGTAAACAGTTACATCTAAGTCCTTCAATTGCTGCGCTAAGAATAATCCAACTGGTCCAGCGCCAACAATCGTGCAATCTCCTCCCATAAAGCTTAAATCCCTTAACACCCATTTATATCTTATGATAGACGAACTTGACAGCCTTCTTGCTAAGTCAAAGAAAGTAAAGAAAGATCCGTTTGAGGGTCACCGCGATTTTAGAAAAGAACTTCTTGAAGTCATTGATGAATTGGAAAAGGAGCAGAACTTATCTTTCAAAAAAGAAGAAGTGTTTGAGCGTACAGATTCTAGAAAAATACCAAGAGAAGAAGCTGAAGTTGAATTTGATGATTTAATTGCAAGTGGGATAATTCGGGAATTAAAAGGCGGGGATGGGATTTATCAGCGAGCAAATCGCGGAGATTATTCACCTGCGTTTGAAGATATGCCTGATTGGTGATTATCCAGAAACAAGATATGTGCTAGTTGCTTTTTTGATTTTAACATTTACCTTCTCACCTAGTTTATGTGTTCCTTTTACAACAATTGGTTTGTAAGCGAAATTCCTTCCAATAAAATCATTTTCTTTTCCGTGTTCATCAATCAAAACTTCTCCTTCCCAATTAATCCAATCATTGTTTCGTGCTTGTCCAATTTCTTTTACTAATTTAGTTGCTTCGCGACTTCGTTCTTTCTTTGTAATTTCTTCATGCTGTTTCAATTCAGCAGCTGAAGTTCCAGGTCGTGCACCGTAGCGTGAAATATTTACAATATCTGGTTTAGTTTCTTCAAGCACTTTAAGAGTGTCTTTGAATTCCTGATTCGTTTCACCAGGGAATCCAACAATAATGTCAGTTGAAATTGTGATTTGAGGAATTTCGCGTTTTACATAATCAATTATTTTTTTATAATCTTCAACAGTGTAAAACCGATTCATTTCTTTGAGAATTTTGTTATTTCCAGATTGAATTGGAAGATGTAAGAACTTGAACATTTTTTCGTGCTGCAAAGCTTTGGAAAGAGCAGGTAACATTTTCATAGCGTGGTTTGGATTCATCATCCCAACACGCACTTTAAAATCACCATCAAGCGTGCATACTTTCTCAAGCAAATTTGGGAGTGAATTTCCAATATCTATTCCATATGCTCCAGTGTCTTGTGCAGTTATCCAAATTTCTTTACACTCATCTTTAATTGCAGTTTCAATTGCATTCAAAATCTTTTCAACAGAATAACTTTTGAGTTTGCCGCGAGCAAACCTAACAATACAATAAGTGCATGAACCCAAACATCCTGAAGAAATTGGAATAATTCCTACAAGTTTATTTACGCGAATGTGTGGACCTTCAAGAACTTCTTCATGCTTAACCCCCCAAATCTCTGCATTCGGAGCAACTTCTTTTATTTTATCTCGTTCTGCTTCAGGCATACAACCTGCAACAATTAATTTCTTATTTGAATATTTTTTCAGTGCTTTCAAAATTTTATTTTCAGTTGGGGTTTTGACAATGCACGTATTTACAACAACAATGTCTGCATCATCTGGAGTTGAAACTTGTTCATGCTCTTCAGCCAAAGCACCAGCTATAGCTTCTGAATCTGCTTGATTCCGAGAACATCCATACGTTTCAATATAAAATTTCATTTCCTTAACTCACTTGGGTTAATGAACTTTTATAACACTTTCTAAGCGCAGTTTATTTATGTTCTTTAAAAAATCTACTCCAAAAGAATCATTTCTGGATTCAAATTTTTCCAGTATAAT
>Ga0187827_10009830_pt1 | contig 10053 bp, 7 predicted proteins | sample ETNtaG_39_FD_167969 | JGI IMG/M metagenome (GOLD analysis project Ga0187827, IMG submission 167969) | Marine microbial and viral communities from oxygen minimum zone, Eastern Pacific Ocean - ETNP2014_SV_150_PacBio MetaG (Illumina Assembly) | ecosystem: Environmental > Aquatic > Marine > Hypoxic... | reverse complement strand
GCAGCTGGTGCTTCATTTGGACTCCAGATCGCGCTCAATGTTGGCGCTATGCTTCTGGCATTTATCTCGCTGATTGCAATGCTCAATGGCCTCATTGGCTGGGCCGGCGGGTTCATAGGATTCCCCGATATTACTTTCCAGATAATTCTAGGTTACTTATTTCAACCGGTTGCTTGGATCATGGGTGTTCCCTGGTCTGAAGCAAATGCAGCTGGCAGTCTGATTGGACAAAAACTGGTACTCAATGAGTTCGTCGCCTACGTTGAATTCATCAATATCAGGGAGTCTCTGTCGAATCACACCCAGGCTGTTGTAACTTTTGCCTTATGCGGGTTCGCCAACTTCGCGAGTATCGCTATCCTAATGGGAGGTATTGGTGCAATGGCCCCCGAGCGTAGACCCGAGGTTGCCCAACTTGGAATCAAAGCTGTGTTTGCAGCATCCCTTGCCAATTTCATGAGTGCGTCGATTGCCGGTCTGTTTCTTTCCCTCTGAATTTACGCCCCTGGTGGAAGCCAATGTGGAGGACCGCGCCTGTCCAGGATTAAAGTGTCTATTACTAGTAAACTCACGCCCTTGATGCACTTAAGCCTGAATTTACGCTGGAGAAACAGATGAGTGACGCGGACGTCAGTATTCGGGTCTCCCCTGAGGGATACCTGGACATCCTGTCCCAGGAAGAGGTTAACAGCTTACTTGATAGCAGCAAGGGGGGGCTATATCACCTGTTTCGCACCTGCTCCCTGGCAGTACTCAACTGTGGTTCAGATGCTGACGATGTCAGACAGCTGCAAGAAAAATTTTCCAGCTTTAAGATCCAGGTCTTACAGGTGGAAAGGGGGCTGCGCCTGGAGCTTCACAATGCACCAGCAGTCGCGTTCGTAGAAGGTAAGATGATCAGGGGAATAAAGGAGCACCTATTCTCTGTGCTCCGGGATATCATTTATGTCAACAACGAAATCACCAAAAACCCCAGATTCAATCTTGGAAAATCGAAAGGCACCACTGACGCGGTCTTCCACATCCTTAGAAACGCTGGCACCTTAAGGTCTCGAACACCCCCTAATATTGTTGTTTGCTGGGGCGGCCACTCCATCCAGCGCCACGAATATGACTACACAAAAGAAGTGGGTTACGAGCTGGGATTAAGGGGAATGGATATTTGCACTGGCTGCGGGGCGGGGGCAATGAAAGGACCCATGAAGGGCGCCACCATTGGGCATGCAAAGCAAAGAATCCAAACCGGTCGCTACATTGGAATAACGGAACCAGGAATTATCAGCTCTGAAGCACCCAATCCAATAGTAAATGAACTAGTCATTCTTCCCGATATTGAAAAGAGGCTTGAGGCGTTTGTTCGCATTGCTCATGGCATCATTATATTTCCGGGTGGTGTTGGGACGATGGAGGAGATACTGTATCTTCTCGGGGTCTTGCTTCACCCAAAGAACAAGAAACTACCCTTCCCAATCGTACTCACTGCCTCAGAATCTGACCGAAGCTATATCGAGCGGATTGACAGATTTATTGGGAAAACCTTGGGGAAACGCGCGCAGGACAGGTATGAAATCATAATAGAAGACCCAGTCAGGGTCGCCAACACACTGCTTGCGGGGCTGCGAGTCGTAAGGAAATTCAGGAAAGCAAAAGGTGATGCATACTTTTTCAGCTGGACCCTGAAAATGTATCGTGACTTCCAGCAGCCATTCCTGCCAACTCACAAGAACGTGGCGAAACTCAACATTTGTAAAGGCCAACCCACATACAAACTTGCTGCTGACCTCAGGCGAGTGTTCTCCAGCATTGTGGCTGGTAATGTAAAAGAACAAGGTATTCGTGCCATCGAAGAACACGGAAACTACCGCCTTACTGGAGAGCCTGAAATAATGACTGCCATGGACGAACTGCTACAGTCGTTCGTCGACGAAAAGAGGATGAAACTACCCGGACATGACTATACTCCTTGCTATGAGATCGTCAGCAGAAAATCGAAATGATGAAATATCCAAGGCTAAATACAATGCCGATTCCCGGTGAATAAATGAATAGCAAATCAATGGAAAAGCATTTCATTAGTGCAGATCAACTTCTGGACGATTCTTTTCGGCTTGGCCGGCTAATTTATGAGAGCGGGTTTCGCCCTGATTTTATCGTTGGCGTCTGGCGTGGTGGCACTCCAGTTGGTATTGCCATACAGGAATATTTTGCTTTTAAGGAAATAGAGACAGACCACATAGCCATACGAACATCGTCCTATCACGGCATTGGAAAACAGGATGAAACCGTCAGGGTTCATGGTATCGAATACGTCCTCGATAATGTCCATTCACAACAAACATTGTTGCTGGTTGACGATGTGTTCGATTCCGGACGAAGTGTAAAAGCTATTCTAGACGAACTTGACACAAAATCCGGTGGGAACATGCCAGATATTATGAAGATTGCGTGCCCCTGGTATAAACCAACGAAGAATATCACTACCATCACGCCTGATTACTATCTTCACGAAACTGACCAGTGGTTGGTGTTCCCCCACGAACTAGTGGGACTAACTAACGAGGAAATACTCTCCGGCAAGAAGCATCTGGGCGAAGACATTAAGGTGGACCTCACAAGCTAGCCTGGATCTGACAATAGTATCCTCTCATTGGCTCCGAGGATGCTGTGAGTTACTGCAAATCGACGAATCTGAACTAGCCTACAAAACTAAGCCATTAGTGACGTTCACAATACTCCCGAGCTAAACGCCGGATTAAATAGTCTGGCACCTGATCTTCTGTGGCGTTTGGCTCGGCGCCCCCGGCTAGGCGCCCCCGACCGTCCCTGGCGCTAGCCACGTCAGACCAGGCACCAGACTATTCAATCCTAACTACTGAAATTCGTCGAGTTAGTGTCTAGTCAAAGCTAGCCCGGGTGATTCGTCATGGGGTTGGGATGGAAATTTCAATCAATCTAGCAATACAACTCTTTGCCACTGGCGAACAGAATTAACCAGGTGGATTTCATCACTCTCCATCAGCATACTCCTCGAGATGACAGCTTCCTTGATCTCTCCTTTATCCAGTAAATACTGCCTGAAGGTGCCGGCCAGCAGCCCGCAGGCAACGGGCGGTGTTATCAGGTCAGTTCCACTGCGAACAACGACATTGGCAATAGTGGATTCCGTCACTTCACCCTGCTCGTTAGTTAAAATGACATCGTTGCAATCAGGAGCCGCCGCCTGAGCCCGCTCATACGCTTCACGCCGAGTCGTTTTATGGTACAGGTAGGGGTTGATTAAGCTGACAGCCTGCTCGGCCAGCCTTGCTGTTTGCGGTTCATCTGATTGTTTAGCCGGCAAAGTGCTCACACTAATATCAAGTCCCCCTTCTCGATCGAGAAGAACGCGCACTTTCATGTCACCGGGGTCGAGCGTCTGCTCCAGCTTGCCCAGCCTTGCCTGAAGTTCAGTCTCATCGAATGGGAAGTCGAAATATTCGGCTGAATCTTTCATTCTCTTCAGGTGATATTCGAGCAGGAAATAGCCACCGGATGCGCGCCACAGAATAGTCTCGATCAGGGAGAAGCTGCTGCAGGGCATTGGTGAATTGATTACCCTGGCTTTTAGCTGGCACTCTTCATACTCGAAGTCAGCTACTGAATCCCAGACTATACCGGCACCGATACCGTAATTGAGCGACTGCGACTTTTTGTTAATGAGTGCCGTTCGTATAGCCACGTTAAATTGCGCGTCACCTTTGGGTGAAAAAAAGCCCATACAGCCCGTATATATTTCGCGCGGCAGGTCTTCCAGTGAATTAATGATATTCATCGTATTAACCTTGGGGGCACCGGTTATCGACGCACAAGGGAAAAGGGACAGCATCAGGTTGCACACTGACGCGCTGGTCCGGGCGCTGACACTTGAGGTCATTTGCCAGACGGTGGGGTATTTCTCCAGCTGGAACGATTCGTCAACGCTTATGCTGCCAACATCTGCTATTTTGCCGATATCATTTCGGATCATATCGAGGATCATTGCATTCTCTGCATGATCTTTTGCGGACATCTGCAGGCGCTTCTTGCGTTGGCGATCTTCGGCAAGGGTCATGCCCCGCGGCGCCGTCCCTTTCATTGGCCTCAGGCGTATCGTCCTTTCATGAAGGTCAAAGAACAATTCCGGTGATGCAGAGCAAATGGCATATTCTTCCAGGTCGATGAAGGCCGCATAAGGTGCATCGCTGGCAAAGCCTGTAAACAGCTCCCAGGGATCGCCGCTGAATGCCTTGTGTCGCCGCATGGTGAAATTCACCTGGTAGGTATCTCCAGCCCGTAGCCGATCCTTGATCCGAGCTATCTTGCCGCTAAATTCATCCTGGCTCAGTTGGGTGGACCAGGCCGAGTCAGCGGAATAGGCAGCCACAGCCGAGGGCTGTTCAATTTGTTGGGGTGCCTCGAACAGGCCAAAGCATAAGAGGGGGAATCCTGATGGAGGTTTCGTTTTCAGTGCCGCATCAAAGCCCGGGGCCGCTTCATAGCTAAGGAATCCCGCCGCGTAATATCCCTCTTCGACCATCAGTTCAACTTCTCTCAGTAAAGGTTGAACCTCATCAATTGACCTCGCGACAATGACTTCTACGGGAGTTTCAAATTTTAGCCAGCAGTTCTCCCTTTCATATCGCAGAACGATGGACTTAATCATATTTTTTGCGGGTAAAGATCGAAGCTTTACTTGCCGAAGCCCGCCAGACGCTCAGCCATATCCGGGCCGGGACCTGGGCTATTTTCTATCTCGAATAGGAGCCCATCTCCAAGATGATGATTCATCCCACCATTTACAAGCATTTTGTCTGCTCTCAAGGTGTGCCAGGAGTTCTTAACAATTTCTGCAGCGAGCGCTTTTGTGCGCTCGACCAGTTCATCGTCGGGGACACAATCATTCGCAAGTCCAATGCTTACACTTTCAGCGCCGCTCACAACGCGCCCGGTGAACATCATCTCTTTAGCCCTGAGAGGACCAATGCGTCTGGGCAGCCTTTGGCTCATACCCCATACAGGTGTCATCGCCCATTTTCCGTGCGTATCGGCAAACTTGGCTGATTCCGCAGCAATTAGAAGATCACAAGCCAGCGCCAGTTCAAGTGAACCCGTATAGCAATGCCCCTGAACAGCAGCGATCACCGGTTGTGGCAGGTTTTCAATAAGTTCGAGAGTTTCCGCCTGGAAGTGCTTTGATGGTGCAACCTCACCTGCCTTGATCGCGTTCAGATCGTTGCCGGCTGAAAACGATCGGCCTTCACCACGGAGTATCACGCAGCCTATTGTTTCCGGTGACCCGGATATGGCTTCAAGATGATCCCGCAATTCAATGAACAAATTGGGGCTCAAAGCGTTTAGGCTCTCAGGCCTGTTCAGGGTCAATGTAGCTATTCCATTACTGTCTTCTCTAACAACGAGTGTGCCTGCCATCGTGATATCCGTTTTATGCGATCTGGAACACCATTGTCATCTAACTGAATTTCGCTTGTCCAGTAAAAAGAGACTCCCAGCTGTTTAGGCGATTTCGATGACGCATTGACATGCTTGTATATAGATGGTCTATTCAGGCTACTTTCCAAATACCTGAAGGATATTTTCAATGACTATCAAAGATGATGACGAATACCTGCACCCGGCGCCAGAGGGTACAGAAGGTCTCTGGAGTGACAACCTCTGGTTCTCGTTTGTAGACCGCGAGGCCGACATTCACGGCATCAATCATATGCATGTGACCAACAAGGGTTACGCGCGGTTCAGTACCTGCCTGGTGATCGATGGGATTCCCATGCCCTGGGCCAACAAGGTGCCCTATCATGACATAGGAAAATTCGACAAGTTATCTGATGGTGGCCGCATGACCTATGAGGTGATCAAACCCCAGGAGGAACTCAGGCTCCAGGCAGACAACGAAAAGTATGGTTATGACGTGACCTTCACCGGTCGCTTCCCAGTATTCGACTATGAAGACTGCATCAATGGTAACCCGCTCAAGTCAGCTGGTGTTTACGGCGGGCACTATGAACAGGGCTTATTGTGCCAGGGTGAGTTCGAAGTACGCGCCGGGCCAAGGCAGGGTCGCCGAGAAATCAACTGCTATTCGCACCGTGACCATTCCTGGTGTGACCGATTTACCCATGCTTCCCCCTGGGAAGTTGAACAACCCAACACCCTGCAAAACACGCTGGGTCACTACTGGCCTTCGATACAAACTGACAACTTCCATCTCAATGCCTTTGGCATAATGAATCCGAATCGAAGAATCATTAACCCTGAGCAGATACCTTTGGGTGGTTTCCTGTCCGATAAGAATGGCAGTCGTCCCATTCAGGATGCCCAGTGTCTTGAATGCCGCCTGGAACTGGATGGACGCTCCGCAATGAGTTTCCGCTACCAGTTCACCTTACCCGATGGAGACATCATCCACGTGAAGACCGGGCGCAAATATGCCCAGTCTGTGAATGGTCTGATGCGCGGCGAGAATGATGCCGAATGTCTGCTTGACTGCTATGAGGGATTCTTTGATTTCGAAGTTGAGGAAACAGGTGAACGTGGGTACGGTGTGGCCGAATATTCTATTCACCCACCACTGCCACGCTGGCGGTACTAGGCTTTTACGTCGTTGTTTGTGTGTCGGCAGGAGCGACACACAAACCCCACTCTAAACCTATTTCTTGCGAAAACTCCTGATAAATAGCTGATGTCACAATGCGATTATACATGCTGAATTAGGATACCAGGGCTGCAATTATGGAATTAGTTTCGTTATCAAAAATCCTGACTTACTGGGAGAAGAATCAGGCAGATCGGATAGCGATTAGCCACGAAGAAGAATCCATAAGCTGGCATCAGCTTGAGCTCGACACTAACCGGCTGGCACGCGCCTATGCTGAACTAGGGGTAAAAGAGGGTGATTTTGTAACAGTCGCTTTGCCTAACAGCATCGAGTTCTTCAAGGCTTGCTTTGCTACCTGGAAACTTGGTGCCACCCCACAACCTGTTTCAGCAAAATTGCCAAAATTTGAAAGAGATCAAATCATAGTTCTCGGCAAACCAAGCCTGGTAGTGGGTGTCGATGGCGCCAGTGATATGGCAGCGACAGTACCCAGCGGATATGAACCCAGCAGCGCGCTATCGAACGAAACCCTCGGGGAAAAGACCGCGCCGTCATTCAAGGCCATGCCGTCCGGAGGAAGCACGGGAAGACCGAAACTCATTGTTTCTACGACCCCTGCCGAATGGGACGTGGATTTCGAATACCTGGAAATACGGAAGCAGGGTGCCATGCTGGTTCCCGGCCCTCTTTATCACAATGGTCCATTTATGTGGGCAATGATAGCGCTGTTCAGGGGCAATCACGTTTGCATCACGACGCGCTTCGATGCCGAACAGACCCTTTCTCTCATCGAACAGCACCGCGTTGATATCATTTATACGGTACCAACCATGATGCAGCGAATTTGGAAGTTACCGGAATCCACCCGAACAAAATACGATGTCTCCAGCCTTAAGACCTTATGGCACCTGGCGGCACCTTGCCCCGCATGGCTGAAGCAGAATTTCATTGACTGGCTTGGCGCGGAAGTTATCTGGGAGCTATACGGCGGTACGGAAGGCACCGGTGGCACCATCATCAATGGCGTTGAGTGGCTGCAACATCGTGGTTCCGTTGGGCAACCGGGCGATGTAGGTGAAATGAAGATTGTTGGTGAAGATGGTGAAGAGCTGCCCGCCGGAGAGATAGGTGAACTGTTTCTCCGTCCATATACTGGTCCTGGCAGTACCTATCGATATATAGGCGCAGAAGCCAAGTCGCTGGAAGGTGGCTGGGAGAGCCTCGGCGACATGGGTTACATGGACGAAGATGGTTACCTTTACCTGGCGGATCGCCAGTCAGACATGATTCTTTCAGGCGGTGCGAACATCTACCCGGCTGAAGTCGAAGCTGCAATCGATTCTTTCCCCGGCATCAGAAGCTCTGCAGTAATAGGCCTGCCCCATGACGATCTAGGCAATGCCGTACATGCTATTGTCGATGCTCCGGGAGCATCGACACCCGGAGTATCGACTCGCGAAGGTATTACCGAACAAGCACTGTTGGCTCACCTTCAGGAACGATTGGTGCGGTACAAGATCCCGAGGAGCATAGAATTTACTTCGGAACCACTGCGAGATGATGCTGGCAAGGTTCGGCGTTCGCAACTTAGATCTGAACGCATTTCCTCATAAATATTAAGCTCTAACGACCTGAACTGGTTCGTGACAAAACTATTCGCAATCAGGCCACCGCACTGTTGCCAGAATTTTGATAACTCTTAGCCCAGGCTTACTGGACCTGGGTTTCGTGCCCCGCCCAGAAAGGGGCACGCAGATCCCGTTTGAGAATCTTTCCTGACCCTGTTCTTGGGATATCATCAGCAAATGATATGGATCTTGGAATCTTATAACTCGCGAGATGCTCGCGGGAGAAGTGTTCAATATCCTCCTCGCTCAGTTCTGAACCGGGTTTGACCACCACTACCGCATGGATCATCTCCCCCCATTCTTCACTGGGTATACCAAATACCGCGACATCCTGAATTTTATCATGGTGTTCGAGCGCATCCTCTACTTCAGCAGGATAGACATTCATGCCACCAGAAATGATCATGTCCTTCTTTCTATCACATATATAGTAGTAACCTTCCTCATCAAAATAGGCTATATCACCGACCGTGTGACTATCACCACGCGTGTCTTCCTTGTACTTATCCTCGGCATTGTAGTAAGTGGAATACATATTCTTACTGCGAGCATAGAGCTCACCGGGTGTATGCGGCTCAGTCACCACGTTACCTTCATCATCATAGAGCGTTATAACCACACCCGGCGAGGGCTTGCCACAGGAACCTTTCTTGGCGACTTGATCTTCCGGACGCAGAATACAATTCACGCCCAATTCTGTGCTGCCATAAACTTCAAACAACGACTCGGCAGGAAATTTCTCCAGGTAGCTCAACTTAAGGGCGTACGACCAGGGAGCGGCGTTAGCAATCATGACGCGCATGGTGCTGACGTCATACTTCTTGAATTCGTTGTCAGGCAGGTTACAGACCATGCGAATCGTCGTTGGTGATGAAAAGGTCGAGGTGACACTGTACTTGTCAAACAACCTTAACCAGTCAAGTGCATCCCATTTTCGCTGCAGAATTACTGTGTTGCCCAGGGTATGGGAGATAGCCATAAAACCTCCAGGTCCGGAGTGATACAGGGGACCAGTGGTTAGATAAACATCATCAGGCTTGTATCCAAACTCCGCCAGCATCTTTTCCATGGTTTCGGCGTCACCATCACCATATTTGACCGCACCCTTGGGTTTCCCGGTCGTTCCAGATGTGTAGATCATGGTGCCTGCAGATTCCTCAAATTCCGCTGAGATTGGACCATCAGGTTCATCGGCAATCAGGTCCTCCAGCAGGTGCATATTTGCGGAGGCTGGCCCATCAAAAATGACATACTCCCTGACACTCGGCAGTTCACCACGAATTGACGCAAACATTGCTGCATAAGCAGTGTCTGCATAGACAATTTCCGCATCTGAATTATCCACCACATAGGCAGCCTCTTCCGGTGCCAGGCGGTAGTTAAGGGGAACGGCGACACACCCGATTTTTCGGGCTGCATGCATCATGGCGACAATCCAGCTTGAATTCTGACCACACCAGACTATTTTGGTTTTTGGCACTGCGCCGAGTTTCTGCATGGCCCTGCCCAGGCGGTTAGCCTTGCTTTCCAGGTCCGAAAAGGTCCACTTGATCAGTGTCCCATCGGGTCGGTCATCGACCACAGCCAGCTTGTCTCCCTGCTCCTGTGCCAGGGTAGTCAGTAAATCATCCATTGGTCGTGTCCTGATTCTTTTTCGAGGGGGCTATTGTTTGGCGATTCCGGTCCTCAAGTCAATGCTTGACTTCAGACGGGGTAGCCTCAGACAGGGTCGCTTCAGACGGGGTCGCCTCAGACAGGGTCGCTTCAGACGGGGTCGCCTCAGACGAGGTCGCT
>Ga0187827_10009825_pt1 | contig 10060 bp, 7 predicted proteins | sample ETNtaG_39_FD_167969 | JGI IMG/M metagenome (GOLD analysis project Ga0187827, IMG submission 167969) | Marine microbial and viral communities from oxygen minimum zone, Eastern Pacific Ocean - ETNP2014_SV_150_PacBio MetaG (Illumina Assembly) | ecosystem: Environmental > Aquatic > Marine > Hypoxic... | reverse complement strand
TGTGCGTCACCAGAATGACCGTACTGCCATGGTTTTCGGCCATATTTCGCAGTAATTCGAGGACCTGATCGGCTGTTCGGGAGTCCAGATTGCCTGTGGGTTCGTCGGCCAGGATCAAGGGGGGGGATTGCATGAGCGCCCTGGCGATGGCCGTCCTTTGCATTTCACCGCCGGAGAGGGTATGTGGCCGGGCATCCTGCCGTTGTTTCATACGGACTTCTTCAATCAGCATATTCTCTCGGGGCGCCGCTTCCAGGTCCGGCCTGCCGCCAAGCAAGGCCGGCAGCATCACATTTTCTCGGACGGTAAAGTGTAGAAAGCAGATTAAAAAACTGATATATCATGCCTATTTCATCTCTGCGTAATCGGATCAGAACATCATCATCTAACCGGCTAAGATCGGTTTCACCTATAAAGACCTGACCCGACGACGACGTATCAATACCGGCCAGCAAGTTCAGTAACGTGCTCTTCCCGGAACCGCTGCGACCGACGACAGCCGTAAATTGTCCCTGAGGGATGTCCAGTGAAAGATGATCGATGGCATGGATGAGCTGGTCTCCGGCGGTATATGATTTAACAATATCAATAAGACGGACTGCATATGATACCGGGGAAGTAGAACGCAAGGGGGTGCCTGGGTCATTAAGCCTTTCTACTCCTAATGGAAAAAAATGGACATTTCTTTTAATACATCATATTATAGGCGATACCATCGACAGCGCAATATAAATACATGATGTCAGCAATCTGATCTGAGTGGCTGTCACGTCAGAGGCCATGGTCAATGGGGGAGCTATGCGAACGTATCGTATTGCCATCCTGGGATGCCGCGGTCGCGGCACCAGCGCCGCGCATGCATACCATTTACACCCGCGATGTCAGATCGTCGGATTATGCGATCTACTCCCGGAGCGACTACAGACCTTAGGTGAAGAATTAAGTGTTTCGGCTCGATTTACCGATCTCGATGACATGATAAAGGAGACGCAACCGGACATCGTTGCTATGCCTACGGCGACCGAGCTGCATTATGATCTGTGTATGCGTGTGCTTGAATACGGCACGCATATCGAGGTAGAAAAACCCATGTGCTCTACGCTGGACCAGGCAGACACCGTCCTGGGAAAAGTCCGGGCAAAAGGCGTTCGTATGGCCGTGCACCATCAGGGGCGATGCGGCGCATCCATGCGGGCTATTACAACCGCCATAAAAGAAGGACGTATTGGCGAACTCAGGTATATGACCGCCAGCGGAAAAGGATACTACGGTGGTTACGGCCTGATGAATATCGGCACCCATCTGGTCAACAATCTACTGCACCTTGCAGGTCACTGCCGGAGCGTCAACGCGATGGCCCTTACCGACGGCAGACCCGTAGAACCTGAAGACGTGTTGTCGTCGCCCAATGGTATGGGTACCATCTGTGGGGAACGGATCACCGCAACCCTTCACTTTGATAAAAATGTCACGGGAACCCTGATTCATCATCGCTTTTCCCAGGTCGACAGCGCGGCGTACGGCATTGAAATCATGGGAACCGACGGCAGACTCTTTTGGAAGTCAGGGGAGGCCTGGCATCTTCCCAATCCTCATTTTGTCCCCGATGGCGCCAACGATCAATGGGTTCCCTTACCCCTCTCCTATCCGGATGGGTTTGATCCGGACGGCGCGGCTAATGAAGCAGACTATGCCTTTGTAGACGAGTTTGTACATGCGCTGGATGAAAAGAGAGAACACCTGTGCAGCGGGGTGGGCGGAAGGCATGTGATGGAAGTGTTGATGGGGATATTTGAATCGGCTGCGTATGGTCAAAGAGTCCTGCTTCCCCAGGAAGACCGCCATCATCCCCTCCTGCGATGGCGGCACGAACATGGGCTCGATGATCCTGAAACCTTACCTCGAGATCTTTTTTCATGGCTTGAACTGGAAGACCAGCGTCTGGGTAGATGATTGGCAAACAGGCAGTATGGCGGCAGGTAAATCAGATCCTTTGGATGAACCCAACGACCGTATTCACAAAGGGAGTCACGCATGAAAAACCTATGTTTCTGGATGATCCTGCTGGGTCTAAGTTTTACAGGACATCTTTCCGCTTTCGCACAAAATGAGGAAGATACGAAAGACGAAAAGAAAAACGGCAAATTCAAGCCGTACAGTGAGGTGATTACCGAAGCGGCGGTGACCGACAGCGGGCTGATCGTTGTGCATAATGTAGACGATACCTATTACTTTGAGTTTCCGTTCGACCTGTTGGAAAAAGAGATACTCGTGGTCAGCCGGATTACGGGGCATGTCAAAAACCTGAACTTCGGCGGCGCCGGGATGAAAACCAGGCCGCAACAGATTGTCCGCTGGCAGAGGCTCGGCAGTAAAGTGCTGCTCCGCTCGGTGTCTTACAATAGCGTGGCTGATTATGATCAGCCGGTGTATCAATCGGTGCGGAATAATAACTTTGAGCCGGTCGTCATGACCTTTGATATTACCACGGTCAACACGGATTCCACAGCGTTGGTATTCGATGTCGGCGCCCTGTTTACCACGGATGTGGCAATGATCGGCGCGTTGTCAAAAAGGCAGCGTAAGGATTTTGAAATCAAGAGCCTCGACGGTAAACGCAGCTTCATCACATCTGTAAAAAGCTTTCCTCAAAATGTTGAAATCCGGCATATCCTGACCTACACCGGGGGCAAGTTACCCGATAACGCGGTAACCAACACATTGTCGGTCGGGATGAATCAATCGTTTATCATGCTGCCTGAAACGCCGATGCAGGCACGTTACTATGATTCCCGGGTCGGTTATTTTTCAGTGGAGCAGACCAATTACAGCCTGGACGAACAACGGGCGGCTAAACAGCGGTTTATTACCCGCTGGCGGTTGGAACCATCAAACTTGGCGGCCTTCCGCCGAGGCGAACTGGTCGATCCTGTGAAGCCGATCACCTATTACGTTGATTCGGCCACGCCCGAAAAATGGCGGCCGTATATCAAACAGGGCATCGAAGACTGGCAGGCCGCCTTTGAAGAAGCAGGTTTCAGCAATGCGATTATAGCCGCCGATCCGCCAAGCCCGGAAGAAGACCCGGACTGGAGTCCCGAAGATGTCCGCTATTCGGTGATCCGATATATCACCACGGAAATCCAGAATGCCCAGGGGCCGCACGTGCATGACCCGAGGACGGGAGAAATTCTGGAGAGTGATATTCTGTGGTATCACAATGTCATGAATCTGCTCCGTAACTGGTATTTCGTGCAGACCGCCGCCATTAATCCGGAAGCCCGCGGCGTCAAGTTCCGTGATGAGATTATGGGACGACTGATCCGTTTTGTCGCCGCGCACGAGGTCGGCCATACGCTGGGATTGCCGCACAATATGGGATCTAGTCCCGCCTATCCCGTAGATTCTCTGCGCTCGGTAACTTTCACTAAAAAGATGGGCACCGCCCCTTCGATCATGGACTATGCCCGATTCAACTACGTAGCCCAGCCGGAGGACGGCGAAGTGGGCCTGATGCCGGGTATCGGTCCCTATGACAAATGGGCGATCATCTATGGCTATCGGCCCGTACTGGGAGCGGCCACCGCCGAGGCGGAACTCAGCGTCCTCAACGACATGGTGAAAGCGCGTGCCGATAATCCCTTGTATCGCTACGGACCGCAGCGCGGTAATCCGGTCGATCCCAGTTCCCAGACAGAAGACCTGGGTGATGATGCGGTAAAGGCCAGTATGTATGGTGTGGCTAATCTGAAACGCATTGTACCCAATCTGGTGACCTGGAGCGCAGAAGAAGGAAAGGATTACAGCGCGCTCCAGGAACTGTACGGTCAGGTTATCAATCAGTTAGGTAGATACATGCGGCATGTCGGTACGAATGTCGGCGGCGTGTATGAACACCGGAAAACGTCGGATGAAGACGGTTTTGTCTATTCCCCGGTAGCAAGAGCGCGCCAGCGGGATGCGGTCCGTTTTATCAATGACCAGTTGTTCAACACGCCGAGCTGGCTGATTGCTCCAGATATTCTACAGCGGATTGAATCCGGCGGCATGATGGATCGTTTACGAGATCTCCAGGTGCAGACGCTTAATCGTCTTTTCGACGGCGACCGTCTCAACCGGCTGTCGGAGAGAGAAGCGCTGCACGGCTCATCCGCCTACCGGATCACCGATCTATTTACGGACGTGCAGAACGGCGTCTGGGCAGAGCTGGAATCCAGGACACAGATCGATCCGTTTCGTCGCAATCTGCAACGGGCCTACCTGGATAAAATGGCCGACCTGATGGAAGAAGAAGAGGCCAAGTACGATCAGTCCGATATTAAGGCCGTCACCCGAGGGATGCTCGACCGGCTCAGAGAAGATCTGAAGAAGTCCGTCGGACGCCAGAAAGACGACATCTCAAAGTTTCATTTACAGGATGGCCTGGCCAGAGTCGAGAAGATATTAGAAGGGAAAGAATAAGAGGTCAGTAAACATGGAGGCGCATTAATGACGGCGGACGCCGGCAGAACCCATATTGCTGAGATGAGTCTGAAGACGCTCAGAAATCGGTACCATAAGGACCTGTTCGACCACTACCTCCCTTTCATGGATCGGTACGGCATAGATCATGAGCTGGGTGGATTCATCTGTGCGTTGGATCATGACGGCACGCGGGCCAATACGGACAAGTACATGTGGTATCAAGGCAGGGGGCTCTGGGTATATTCATACCTGTACAACCATTTCGGCGGCGAATATTATCTGGAAATCGCCCGGAAGACAAGAGATTTCATTGTGCGCTATGGGCAGGACGATCAGGGCGGATGGTACACCAGCCTGGATCGGGAGGGTCGGCCTAACAGTCCTGTTGATAATCGCGGCTATGCAGGCCTGTTTGTGGCGGAAGGCTTGCAGGCGTTTGCCGCAGCCTCCGGTGATCAGGAATCGTTGGATCTTTCTACTCAGATATTATGGGACATGCTGGCGGCTTTGGATGATCCTCAGTTTTATGTGGACGAAGGCTACGTCCCGGTGTCTTATCCAGGTATGCGGACGTTGGGCAGTCACATGGTTCTCATTCTGATCCTTACCCAGATTCTTACGCAGCGTGCCGATCCGGCACTCGAACAACTGGCCGAACGAGTACGTGATGGCATCATGAATCGGTTCTGGAACCCGGAGTACCGGCTGCTCAACGAGGCCCTGACGACGGACTACCAGCGTCCCGACGACGACAACGAGGATTTTGTCTACCTTGGCCACGCCATCGAGACCATGTGGATGATGATGCACGAAGCCATCCGCCTGAACGACCGTGACTTGTTCGATGTGGTAGCTGAGCGGTTTCACCGTCATGTAGAAGTCGCGTGGGATGATGTCTACGGCGGCGTGTTTCGCGCCATGAATGTGCACGGTTCTTACCTGTTCGACAAAGTTCTGTGGGCGCAGGAGGAAGTGCTGATCGGGACCATGATCCTCATGGAACATACAGATCTTGAATGGCCGGCATACTGGTTCGACAAGATGTACCGGCAGATCCAGGAGACTTTTTCCTTACAGTCCCGTGGATTACCTCACTACCAGGAAAGCGGCGACCGGAAAATGACGTTTAAGCCCCATGTCTCACGTAAGGAAAACTACCACCATCCACGGCATCTGATGCTCAATGTGTTGAGCCTTGAGCGGATGATGAAACAGTGAATCCCCCGCTCTTCGGACCCCACAGGGATTTTTTATGAGAATAATGACCTGTAACATCCGTTATTGTGGCGCGGCCGACGGCGACGACAGTTGGGTGCATCGCAAAGATTTCTCTACGCAAATCATCAATGCCCGTACTCCGGATATTATCTGTTTTCAGGAGATGTGGCGTGAGCAGTTTGATCACATGCAGACCGCCTTTCCCGATTTCGACGCCTTCGCCATCGTCGATGAACCTCAAAACAACCACCCGGTAAATACGATTTTCTATCGTCGCGATAGCTTCGAATTGGTATCTCCCGGCGGCTACTGGTTATCCGAAAGCCCTCATGTGACAGGCTCCAGTGCCTGGGACAGCGCCTGCGTCCGACTGGTGAACTGGGTGCGCCTCACAGAGCGGAGCTCAAGGCGCGAGTTCAGAGTGGTCAATACCCACCTCGACCATATCAGTCAGCCTGCCCGAGAAAACCAGGCGCGTCTCATCTGCGAAGACACCGCAGCCTACCCGTCGGAATACCCCCAACTGCTTACCGGCGATATGAACTGCGATACGAGCAACCGGGCTATTACCGTGTTCCGTGAAAACGGATGGCGCGACACGTACGAAATGGTCCATCATGTTGCCGATCCCGGCCATACTTTTCATGGCTTCAAAGGACCGGAACACGTATCAAATACCGGTAAGATGGACTGGGTATTCTGTCGGGGGAATATAGAAGTTGTAGACGCTGAGGTGGTCACCGATGTCCATGAAGGCCGTTTTCCCAGTGACCATTACTTCATTACGGCTGATGTCCGGATTTAGGTGGGCTTTCGCCGGGGTTATGGTGTTCCTAGCAGAGACACAAATTACAGTATAAAAACATACGGAGACGAGTAAATGAAAATATGCCTGGCAGGCGAGGGCGCTATGGGATTCAACCATATCAAAGTTCTGCAACAGCTCGATGATGTGGAGGTGGTCACGCTGGCCGGTGGCGTCGAGGAAGATGCGGCTGCTTTTGCCCAAGCGTGGGAAATACCGCATTACAGCCTGGATCTGGAAACATGTCTCAATCAACCAGAGGTGGAAGCGGTGGTGCTGGCCACGCCGAACCAGGTTCATGCCGCCCAGGCCGAACAGGCGCTCAGTATGGGCAAACATGTCCTCGTTGAAATTCCCATGGGATTAAATCTGGCGGAGGCAGAGCACCTTGTTGACATGGAAGAGAAAACCGGGCTGGTCTGCATGGTCTGCCATTCCTATCGCTACAGTGCGCCGCATCGAGAAATCGTCCGTCGGGTTCGGACGGGTGAGCTACACCTGCATCACATCGTCCAGCAAACATATTTTTTCCGCCGGAAAAACACCAACATGTTCGGCAAACCGCGTTCCTGGACCGATGAACTACTCTGGCATCAGGCCTGTCACATGGTCGATTTCATCTACTGGCTCTTCGACGAACCCGACATCGAAGCCTGGGCACAAACGGGACCGACCCACCCCGGGCTGGGCATCCCCATGGACATCACCATCGGGATGCGTTCGAAATCCGGGTGCCTCGTCTCATCGGCCAACTCCTTCAACAACCACGGATCCATCACCTCGAACTACCGCTTCATCGGTGAAGAAGCCACGTTCCTGATCGAGAAAGGTAAACTCATTGACCATGATGGTAATGAAGTGTCTGTCGCGGTAGGTGGACTTGAAGTCCAGGATCGGGAGTTCCTCGATGCCATAAAAAATGGTCGAACGCCGATGACGAGTTGTAAAACGTGTTTGCCGACGATGGCGATTCTGGATCGGTTGCAGGGGATAATTGGTGATTGACTGATTGAGAAAAATAACCATGGAGCCCACGTGATGAAAAAGATATTTCAAATAAGCGGGTTGATGATTGGTCTGGTGATGGGGTGGCCATCTGTCGCTGCGGCACAGGATTCGACGGCTGTGCTGCGGACGCTGATGATCGACGATTTTTTTGCCATAAAACAGGTGGGAGATCCGCAGATCAGTCCGGACGGTGCATGGGTGGCGTATACGGTGACAGGAACCGACCTTGAAGAGGACAAGAGGGAAACACGAATCTGGATGATCCCGACCCAGGGCGGCGATGCGCTGTCCATGACGGCGAAAGGGTATTCTGCGGGCCGGCCCAGGTGGAGTCCGGATAACCGGAACCTCTCGTTTACAGCGGCTAAGAACGAGGGTGAATCACAGGTCTGGATACTCAATCGGATGGGGGGAGATTCACAGCAGCTTACCAACGTTAAGCAGGGCGTGTCAAGTTATGACTGGTCACCCGACGGCCGCCGCCTTCTACTGACCATTAAAGATCCCAAACCGGAAGATGAGGAAGGCGAAGACAAGGAAGATAAGGAAGACAAACCGGAACCCTGGGTGATCGACCGGCTTCAGTTCAAGCGGGACAATACCGGATATCTGGACGACCGGCGTACCCATCTGTATGTATTCGATGTGCGCGACAGCAGCGTGACGCAGATTACGTCCGGCCCCTACGACGACAATCAGGCGGTGTGGGGGCCGGACGGCTCTCTGATCGCCTTTGTCAGCAATCGGACCGCTGAGGCCGACGGCAACAGCAATTCAGATATCTGGATCGTCTCGCCGGACAACACCGACAAGGGGCAGACGCTGGTGCAAGTCACGACCAATCCGGGCAGTGATTCTTCCCCATCGTGGAGCCCGGACGGGACGATGCTGACCTATGTCACCGTCACGCAGCCGGATTTGATCTGGTATGCGATGAACTACCTGGCTGTTGTGGACGCCAAAGGCGGCGAACCGCGCATTCTGACGGCGGACCTCGACCGGTGGGTCAGCACGCCTCACTTTACGCCGGATGGACGGTCCATCAATTTCCTCCTGGAAGACAGCGCCGAACGGCATCTGGCGCGTATCGGCGTAAACGGGAGAAATTTGATACGGCCTATCGACGGCCACCGGAGTGTCCGGTCCTACATGATGACGAAGGAGGGGAGGATAGCCACCCTCATCAGTGAGCCCCACCTGCCCGGTGAGGTGTTTATCGCCGTGGGCAATAGTGCCAGGCAGCTTACCCAGGTCAATGATTCTTTTATTGACCAGATCAAACTGGGCGCCGTTGAAAATGCGACCTTTCCCAGCCGGGACGGCACCGAGGTGGAAGGGTTCATTGTCAAACCGCCGGACTTCGATGCCCGGCTTAAATACCCGACCTTGCTCCGCATCCACGGCGGCCCCGTGTCGCAATACGATTTCCGCTTTAATTTCGACGCCCAGTTGTTCGCGGCCAAAGGTTATGTCGTTGTGATGACCAATCCGCGGGGATCGTCAGGCTACGGTCAGGATTTCTCCATGGGCATCTATCAGGATTGGGGCAACAAGGATTCTGAAGATGTCATGGCCGGTGTGGATTATGTCGTCGCCCAGGGATATGCTGATCCGGAGCGTCTGGGCGTCGGTGGGTGGTCCTACGGCGGGATTCTGACAAACTATGTCATCACGAAAACAGACCGGTTCAAAGGGGCCATTTCGGGGGCCAGCGAAGTGTTGTATCGCGCCAACTACGGTCATGATCACTATCAGTTGCAGTGGGAAAAAGAACTCGGCCTGCCGTGGGAAAATGCGGAGCTGTGGGAACGGATCTCCCCGTTCAACGATGTGGAAAAGATAGTCACGCCAACGCTGCTTATGGGCGGCGAAAAAGACTGGAACGTGCCGATCCTCAACTCCGAACAGCTTTACCAGGCCCTGCGCCGCCTCGGTCGGACCACCCAACTGGTCGTCTACCCCGGCGAACACCACGGTATTCGCCGTCCGTCATTCCAGAAAGACCGATACGAGCGGTATCTGGACTGGTATGACCGGCATGTGAAGCAGCCCAAGCCGGTGCCGGTACAGTAGGGATAAACCCCATGTTTGAATGGTGATTTATGGGGGCGTCGATGGGCTGTTGTCGGCCATCGTATTACCTGAACCAGTTCTGCACCACCACGAAGGCCGTGCCGTCCGGGGCCACATCATACATGGTTTTATAAGGTGGGAGGGATTGAAATAGAATCGCTTCCAACTGATCCCCACTGAATAAGACCTGCGGCGTATGCGTATCGTAATCCTGATCAAAGATCCTAAAGGGGCGGATAATGATCTACAGATCCCGGTGCTGGCAGACTCAATCTCCACAGGCTCTATTATTCGGCGTAGCTCTGACTCCCGAACATCTTTGCTCATATGGCCACGGCTTCAGCTATTACCTGATCATGTATGTCGGGTTTAAGGGTTTGTTCTGTCACAATTTCAACCGGGCATCCCAGCAGATGTTCGAGGTCCTGGATCAATCCAGTCGGAAACCAGGCGCTGGTGACTCGGCCCTTATCGACCAAAAGATCCAACCCC
>Ga0187827_10009823_pt1 | contig 10060 bp, 9 predicted proteins | sample ETNtaG_39_FD_167969 | JGI IMG/M metagenome (GOLD analysis project Ga0187827, IMG submission 167969) | Marine microbial and viral communities from oxygen minimum zone, Eastern Pacific Ocean - ETNP2014_SV_150_PacBio MetaG (Illumina Assembly) | ecosystem: Environmental > Aquatic > Marine > Hypoxic... | reverse complement strand
AGGGTTGCATCATTCCTTTTATTCGAAGGTATAAAAATGTTTGCCTACTACATTTTGATGCTCATGCTGATTTAAGAGAAAGCTACAATAAAAATAAATTTTCACATGCTTCTGCGATAAGAAGATGCCTAGATTACAAAAATGTAAACGTAATATCTTTTGGAATTAGAAATATTTCTGCTCAAGAAATCTCTTATTTAAAAAAAAATAACAAAAGAATAAAAATTTTCTGGGCAAAAGATAAGAATAAATGGAATTTGAATTTATTTAAAAAATTAGTAAAAAACAAGACGGTATATTTAACTTTTGATGTTGATGTTTTTGATTCAAGCATCATGGCAGCTACCGGAACTCCTGAGCCAGGAGGGTTATTTTGGGATGAAACAATAAAAATAATTAAAATTGCGGCAAAAAGTTCTAGAATAGTTGGGGCTGATATAAATGAACTTGCACCCATTAAAGGCTTTAATATTTACAATTTTTTAACTGCCAAGCTTGTTTATAAAATTCTTGCTTATAGATTTATCAAAAATTAATTTGGAATTATTTTTTTTAATGAATAAAAATCTGTAATTGAAGACATCAAAATTCTAAATGGTATTAGCATTACTAATGCTACGAAAACTTTAACTGCTAAATCACCAAACGATAAACTTATCCAATTTATCCCTGTTCCGTAAAAGGAAATTAAAAAAAATAAAAATGTATCAATTGTTGAACCTACTAAAGATGAAGTTAGAGGAGCAATAAACCATTTTTTTTGTCTGAGATTATCAAAAATTTGCACATCAATAAGTTGCGCAGTTATAAAAGCTGTTCCAGATCCAATTGCAATTCTGATTGAAATTAAATCAGAAAAATTTGTTGAAAAATAAAGTGTTAAAAGTACTCCAAAAAAAAACCCAAAATAAACAATTTTTTTTGCAATTAATTTACCATATCTTCTGTTTGCTAAATCAGTAATCAAAAAAGCTACTGGATAACTAAAGGCTCCGTAAGTTAATATTTCCTCTAAACCGTAATATTTAATTGGAAATTGAACTAAATAGTTTGATGTCAATACTACAATCCCCATAAAAAAAGATAACGCCAAGAACAGCTTATTCATTATTTGATCCTTGTATTAGTTCTTTGCTATCAATAATTTTTTTATTTTTTTTACTCTTGGGGAAAGATTAACAAATTTTACATCTTTCAAGAATGAATCTATACTACCTTTTTTATCTACCGACCTCAAAGCTGAGTTTGTTACATTTAATTTAATATTTTTTTTTAATATATTGCTCACAAAAGTGACTTTTTTTAAATTTGGCAAAAATTTCCTTTTAGTTTTATTATTGGCATGACTCACTTTATGGCCTTTTAGGGGAGATTTTCCTGTTAATTCACATTTTTTTGACATAACTCTATTCTATTGAATGACGGTATAGTTGCTGTCTTTATTTACGTCAAGTTTATAAATTAACATTGACATAAATATTTTACAGGATTAATTATCAAAAAATATCAATGTAATGGAAGTTTATTTACCAATAGCTGAAGTCTCAATAAATATATTTACAATATTATTTTTAAGTTTCATTGTAGGTTTTTTGTCAGGAATTTTTGGTGTTGGGGGTGGTTTTTTAATGACCCCTTTTTTAATTTTTTTAGGGATTCCTCCTACTTATGCTGTAGCGAATGAGGCTAATAACATTTTGGCTTCTTCTACGTCGGGTTCTTTAACACACTGGTTTAAAAATACCTTAGATTACAAGATGGGTTTCATGATAGTTTTGGGTGGGATAGTTGGAACAATTATTGGAATATTTACCTTCACTTATTTTAAAGAAATCGGAAAAATAAACTTAATTATCTCTCTTGCTTATATGTATGTTTTGGCAACAATCGGTACTTTGATGTTAATCGAGGGAGTTGCAGAAATAGACAGGGCGAGAAAAAAGATTTTCTTAAAAAAAAAATTACATTCTCATTATTGGATACATGGTTTGCCATTTAGAATAAGATTTAAAAAATCTAAACTTTACGAAAGTGCATTAGCACCCATTATATTAGGTTTAATTGTAGGATTTATTGCATCAATTATGGGGGTGGGTGGTGCATTTTTACTAGTACCTGCACTAATCTACATTATTGGAATGCCGACAAAATTAGTACCTGGAACTTCTCTCTTTGTAACAATATTTATTACAGCTTTTGTAACAATTTTACATGCCTTTAACTATCAATCGATTGATATAGTTTTAGTAGTTATATTAATAGTTGGTTCTATTATTGGAATCCAGTTAGGAATTAAAGTTGGTGAACATTTAAAATCCTCAGAGCTAAAAACTTTAATGGCAATTCTTTTTCTAGCAGTTGGTATTGCCGTTGCTTATGATACCTTTTTTAAAAATCATAAAGACTTATTAAATAATAACAATTTAGGTCCAATTGAAATGAATCAATTTTATGAAACGCTAATAGAACTATCAAATTCTTTTCCAGCTTCCTATGGTTTGTTTTGCATTTTTCTTGCAGTTGGGCTAGGAATTTTGGCTTCCATCTCTAGAAGATCTTTAAGCAAATATAAGAAAAAAAATTCATCCAAAAAAGCAGCTTGGTGATTTTAAATTTATTAATAGCTTTTTCAGCTGGTTTTATAAGTTTTCTATCTCCATGTGTTTTACCTTTAATCCCAGGCTATATTTCTTACATTTCAGGTCAAACATTGGATGAAATTATTGAGGACAATAAATCAGTTTTACTAAAAACAATATTTTTTTCAGTGGGATTTTCAATTGTCTTTATTTCTTTTGGAATAACTGCCTCCTTCATCGGAAGGTTTTTGATTAATTATTCAAATCAATTAAGAATTATAGCTGGTTTAATAATAATCTTATTTTCTTTACAGCTGATTGGATTAATTAATTTAAAAATACTAAATTCTGAAGCAAGATTTTTTACGAAAAATTATAGAAATAATTTAATTTTCCCAGTTATTGTTGGTATGGCATTTAGTTTTGGATGGACTCCTTGCATTGGACCAATTTTAGGATCAATTTTAGCTTTAGCTGCGATAGAGGAAAGCTTTAGCAAAAGCATATTATTACTCTCGTTTTATTCATTGGGTTTAGCAATACCTTTTATTATCTCTGGAGTTTTAATAGATAAATTTTTGTTTTTTTCTAAAAGTTTTAGAAAATACATATTAACAATCACAAAAGTAGGCGGAGCTATTTTATTATTAACTGGAATTGCAATTTTGACTGGTCAATTACAAGTTTTAGGATTTTTTATATTAGAATATTTTCCTTCATTAGGTAATATAGGATAGTGTTATACACCTTTGCCTATGGCTTCTTTGATATTATTTAATCCCTCGGCTTTTAAAATTTCAATTAATCCTTTTTTGATATCTTTTGCCGCTGATGGTCCTTTATAAATAAAACCAGTATAAAGTTGTAACAATGATGCTCCCGCAGTAATTTTTTCGTAAGCGGATTTGCCTGAATCAACACCACCAACTCCTATAATAGGAATTTTACCATTTAGTTGTTTATAAAATTTTTTAATCATATTAGTTGATATTTCCTGCAAAGGTTTTCCCGAAAGCCCACCTTTTTCCTTCTTAATTTCGCTTCTCAAATTATCTCTGTTACCATTTGTAGTGTTCGTAAGTATAATCGCAGCAATATCATTGTTCGTTGCCGCATCTACAATTTCGGAAATATGATTATCTTCAATATCTGGAGAAACTTTTAATAATAGCGAAATATCTGTTTTGTTTTCTTTTTTTATTTTATTAAGAGCTAGTAAAAGATTTTTAAGTTTTTCTTGTTCATGAAAATCTCTTAAACCTTCAGTATTTGGTGAAGAAATATTTACAGTAATATAGTCTGCTATATCAAAAAAGTTTTTTAATCCTAAACAAAAGTCATTTTTTTGATCTTTGGTTTCCTTGTTAGGTCCAATATTGACACCCACTATACCTTTCTTGTCATTTAATTTGATTCTATTTTTTATTATTTCAATTCCATCATTATTGAACCCCAACCTATTAATTAAAGCAGCATCATCTTTAAGTCTAAATATTCGTGGTTTTGGATTTCCAAATTGTTTTAATGGGGTAACTGTGCCAACTTCTACAAATCCAAACCCTAATCTTAGTAGTGAATTGTAAGCTTCGGCACTTTTATCAAAACCTGCAGCCAAGCCGATAGGATTGGGAAAATTTTTTCCTAGTAACTGAACTTTTAACATTTGTTCATCTTCAACCTCAAACATTTTGCTAGGAAGAGGATTAAACTTAAGTGATTTAATAGCTAAATCATGAGCGGTTTCTGGATCTATGTTAAATAAAAATGGTCTTAAGATAGAAAACATCATTCAATATGCTTATTAATTAGCTCCATACTTTCTTTTATACCCAAAAAGCTTATAAAAAATCCCATTCTTGGACCGTCTTGATCTCCAAAAATTATTTCGTAGATTGCCTTAAACCATTCTCTTAAGTTTTCTTTATACCCATTATCTTTACCCACTGAATAAACAATTGTTTGAATAGCCTCAGGATCCATCTGGTCTTTGCAAAACTTTAATCTATTTACTAAATCTTTTAGAGCTTTTTTTTCTTTCTCATTTGGTTTTTTATATTTTTTTCTTGGTTTAACTATGTCCACAAAATATTTTAAAGCATATTTAACTAAACTGTCTAAAATTGGGTGATCCGAGACTTTAATGTCTTTTTTATATTTCTTTATAAACTTCCATAATACTTCTTTATCTATGGCATTACTTGTTCCAACTAAGTTTAATAAGACCGAAAATGGCATAATAGATTTTTCTTTTGGAGGATTTCCGTTGTGAACATGCCAAACAGGATTAAGTAGCCTATGTTGAACATCTTGCTGTTCAAATTTATCTATACAAGTTAAATATTCATCAACGGCTTTTGGAACAACGTCGGCATATAACTTTTTTGCTCTTTTAGGATTTTGATACATAAATAATGATAAACTTTCAGGAGAAGCATATTTGAGCCAATCTTCGATTGTAATGCCATTGCCTTTAGATTTAGAGATCTTCTCACCTTTCTCATCTAGAAATAATTCATATGGAAAACCATTTGGACTTTTTTTTCCTAAAACTTTGCAAATTTTATGAGATATAACCGCACTCTCTATTAAATCTTTTCCATACATTTCATAATCGACGTCTAAAGCGTACCATCTCATAGCCCAATCTACTTTCCATTGAAGCTTGCAGTTACCATCTAGAATGCTTACTTCAATTTTTTCTCCCTTATTATCAAACACAATCTTTTTTTTATCTTTGATAATTTCCAGCATTGGAATCTCCAACACCTTTCCTGTCTCTGGACAAATAGGAAGAAAAGGACTGTAAGTTTTTTGTCTTTCTTTTCCAAGTGTTGGAATAACAATATTTATAATTTCTTGGTATTTGTTCAGTATCAGCACTAAAACATCATTAAATTTTCCCGATTTGTATAATTGAGTTGAACTTTTGAAATTATAATTAAAATTAAATTTGTTTAAAAAACTTTTTAACATTTTATTATTATGCTCGCCAAAGCTTGAATATTTTTTAAATGGATCTGGAATATTAGTTAAAGGTTTATTTAAATTTTGCTCTAATATTTTCGAATTAGGTATATTGTCCGGAATCTTTCTTAATCCATCCATGTCATCAGAGAAAGTAATTATTTCAGTTGGAATATCTGTCAAATGAGAAATTGCATTAACCATCATACTTGTTCTCGCAACTTCCGCAAAAGTTCCTATATGTGGAAGCCCACTGGGTCCGTAGCCAGTTTGTAAAGTAATTTTCCCCTTTTTTTTTAAATTACTTTCCCTATCTTTAATCAATTTCCGAGCTTCAACAAAGGGCCATGAAGTGGTTTTTTCAATTATGGATTTATCAATCACGATTAATAGATTTATAAAATTTACATTAAAAAATATAGATAAATTTATTCCTTATTGTGTTGAAATTTATACACCATAAAATATTGTTTCCATCAAAATGACTAATTATAAAACAGTTTTTTTCGTACTTGGAATTTTATTAATTATTTTGGGATTTTTCATGATTGCTCCAATAATGGTTCAGCTAATTTATGATGATGGATTTGATGGAACTTTTGTTTATTCCTCTATAGTAACCATATTTATAGGTATCCTTTTTTTGCTTTCAAATTTGGATCGGGACAGAAAATTAAATTTACAACAAGCCTTCTTGTTAACTTCTCTATCCTGGATTGCTATTGCTATTTTCGGATCTTTGCCATTTATCCTTTCAGATCTTGAATTAACATTTAGTGATGCTTTTTTTGAAAGCATGTCTGGAATAACAACCACAGGATCTACCGTTATAGGAGATTTAAATAACGCTCCTAAAGCTATTCTTATATGGAGATCACTACTGCAGTGGCTAGGTGGAATAGGTATCGTTGTAATGGCAATTACAGTGTTACCCTTATTGAATGTTGGTGGAATGCAGCTATTTAAATTACAAAGTGGAGATACAACTGAAAAAATTCTACCTAGAACTAGGGAAATAGCTTTTAAAATTATTTTTATCTATTTTTTTCTCAGCTCACTTTGTACGGTTTCTTATTTTTTTGCTGGAATGAATATTTTTGATAGCATTGCTCATGCAATGACAACTATCGCAACAGGAGGATTTTCGACTTACAGTGAATCAATAGGATATTTTCAAAATCCAAAAATAGAAATTGTATCAATAATTTTTATAATATCAGGAAGTATACCGTTCATAGCTTATCTAAAATATCTTGATGGAAACAAAAAAATTTTTTTTCAAGATATTCAAATTAAAGGTTTAATTTATATTTGTCTAATATCCATAATTATAATAACACTAAACTTGTTAATCAAAGAACATGGAAATTTTTTTTCTAATTTAAGATTATCAGCTTTTAATATAGTTTCGATTTTATCTGGTACGGGTTATGTAACTACAGACTTTAATCTTTGGGGTAATTTTTCTTTAGTATTTTTTCTACTATTAATGTTTATTGGAGGGTGCGCCGGATCGACAGCTTGTGGTATTAAAGTTTTCAGAATACAAATTTTATGGTTATTCATAATTAATGAAATAAAAAAATCCGTTTATCCAAGAGGAGTTTTTCCCTTATCTTATAATAAACAAAAGATCGATAAACGCTTTATGTCCCCGATCATATCTTTCATATTCTTGTATTTTTTAATTTTTTTTCTAGTTGCAATGCTATTGTCTTTTACCGGATTAGATTTTGTTACTTCTTTTTCTGGCGCAGCAACAGCAATTTCAAATGTTGGTCCTGGACTTGGCGATATGATAGGGCCAAGCGGAAACTTTGGCGAATTATCCAATTTTGCAAAATGGATTTTAAGCTTTGCAATGTTATTAGGTAGACTGGAGATATTTACTTTGTTAGTATTGTTCTTTCCAAGTTTTTGGAAAAACTAAAGAAGTTTGTAATTTGTTTTATGGACATATATAAAAAACAAACATTATCAGAAACTTTTTCTGTTTATTTCGATAGACGGATGATCCGAATTCTTTTGCTTGGAATTATAAGTGGCTTTCCATGGGTTCTCATTGGAAGTAGTCTTAGCCTTTGGCTTAAAGAAGACGGCCTTAGTCGTAGTACTATTGGTTGGGCCGGATTAATATTTGCTGTTTATGCAATTAATTACCTCTGGGCTCCAATAATCGATAGAATTCGTATTCCTTGGTTAACCAACAAAATTGGTCATCGTCGTGGCTGGATTGTAACCATGCAGTTTATTATTTTGGTTAGTCTAGTTTGTTGGAGCACAATTGATCCAACTGCTAATCTTGGAGTAGTCATTGCGATCGGTTTAATTATTGCCATTGCCTCAGCAACTCAGGACATAACTGTAGATGCTTTAAGAATTGAACAAATTGGAGAAAATGAGGGAACATCCATGCAGGCTGGCGCTGCTATAGCAGTTGTTGGTTGGTGGACCGGTTACAAACTGGGTGGTGTCGTTGCGCTAAACGCCGCACAATATTTTCAAAATGCCGGAATTGAAAATTACTGGCAAACTACTTTTCTAGTACTTGGAATAATTATAATTGCTTGCAACATCGGTTTAATGTTCGTTCATGAGCCACAACCTACTGAAAGACAAATAGCTCAAAGACAAACCGATCAAATGATAGAAGAAAAGCTAGGGTCTTCTGGGATTATTGCAAAATCAATTGCTTGGATCAGCGGAACAATTGCTGGTCCTATAATAAGTTTTTTTAAACGTAATGGCCTAGCCATCGCTTTAGGTATTCTTGGATTTGTATTTCTTTTTAAAATTGGAGAGGCCTTTCTTGGACGTATGTCCATTATCTTCTACAAAGAAATAGGATTTTCTAAAGGTGATATTGCCCTTTATTCCAAGGGTATAGGATGGATTACCACAGTCGTGTTTACTCTTCTAGGGGGGCTATTTGCAATACGTTCTGGAGTGGTTAAAGCAATGTTTGTCTCGGGAATATTAATGGCAGCTACGAATCTATTGTTTGCAGCTCTTGCCTGGTCAGGAAAATCTGAGTGGCTTTTTGCAGTTGCCGTATTGTTAGATGATATTGCTGCAGCATTCGCAACCGTTGCTTTTGTTGCTTTCATTTCATTACTAGTAGATAGAACTTATACAGCAACTCAATATGCATTGCTTGCTTCAATAGGAACGCTTGGTCGAACTACTTTGGCAGCCTCCTCAGGGCAACTGGTTGATTGGTTAAATGGCGATTGGGGAACATTTTTTGTAATTACTACTATTATGGTGATTCCATCTTTAATTTGTTTGTGGTTAATAAGAAACAAGTTAAAACTTAGTGCGAAATAAATTTTCTAACAACCATCCCATTATAAATCTTTATAAAAAAAAGAGTATTACTTCAAAAATAGTTACACAAATGTTGTACGGTGAAAATTTTGCCATATTAAGAAGGTACGGAAATTGGTGTAAAATAAAATTGCATACTGATAACTATGTTGGATTTATAATAGAAAAAAAATTTGCAAAGCCATCTAAACCAACACATAAAGTTTCAGTTTTAGCGGCAAAAGTCTATGAAAAACCTTCTGATAAAGCTAAACAGAACAAAAAACTAACCTTTTCATCAAAAATTTGTGCAAAAGAAAAATATGGTTCCTTTATCAAATTTGAAAATCAGTGGATAAAAACAAAAAATCTTAAACCCATAAATTATAAAGATAAAAATATTTTTTCAAAAATTAATTTGTTTAAAGGAATAAAATATAAATGGGGAGGAAAAAATTTTAATGGGCTGGATTGCTCTGCTCTAGTACAATTATTTTTTAATTTTAATAATAAATTTTGTCCGAGAAATACAAAAGATCAACTAAATTATTTTAAAAAAAAAATTAAACTACAAAATATTAAGAAAAATGATCTAATTTTTTGGAAAGGTCATGTCGCCATTATTTTATCTAAAAACAAATTAATGCATGCTTATGGGCCGTTAAAAAAAGTCTCAATTATGAATATAAATTACGCTATTAAAAGAATTGAAAAAACTGCAAATTTGAAAGTAATTGGTATAAGAAGAACAAATTAATTATGAACAATTCAAAAATAGAAGCAGAAAGAGAAGCACAAATAATATTAAATTATTTTAAAGCAAAGGATTATATATCAGCCGAAGTAAAAGCGAAAAAGCTGATCAAAAAATTTCCAAATTTCCAAGCACTTTACAATCTTCTTGGTTTATGTTTGCAGTCACAAAAAAAATTCCAGGAAGCGATAAAATATTACAAAATTGCTATTCAAAACAATCCTAATTTTTTTGTTGCCATAAATAACTTGGGCCTCACGTATCATAATATGTATGACTTAAAAAATGCTCAACACTATTATGAAAGAGCAATAGAAATAAATCCTAAATTTACACATCCAATAAGTAATTTGGGAAATGTAAAGAAAGAATTAAATAATTATGAGGAAGCAATTAAATGCTATAAGCTTGCACTAAGTATTGATAACAAACTCTATATAGTAATTCATAATTTGGG